>JAEHJW020007122.1_pt1 | contig 25261 bp, 53 predicted proteins | sample 9271431 | NCBI WGS metagenome assembly JAEHJW02 | reverse complement strand
CAGCTGCAGGCGCAGGCGCAGGCGCAGGCGCGGGCGCAGGCGCAGGCGCCCCTTCGGCGCCACCATCCGCAGGTGCGCCGCTCAAAACGGCGTCAGTGAGCGCCGGGTCAGCTGGAGTGTAGTGGCGAGAAACGCGAGAAATTGGCATGGATAACCCTCAGTGTGGCTGGTGAGTTTGGGTCAGCGGCGTGCAGCTGCCGGGCGTGCCGTCTTGAGCGGCACGTACTGCGAAACGTCCGGCTCGCGCGTGATCATGTCCAGCGCTTCACCGCGCATCGCAGCAAAATCCTTGTACTCAGGATTTGGCGCGATGTCAACAAATTTCATGGTGAAATACGTGGCCTGCGCCACGACGCGCACGCTGACCAGCGCCTTCAAGGGAGGGCCGTCGAACAAACGCGCGACAGCGTTGACGAAACTGTCAAACGCTTTCAGCCCCGTCGGCGGCACGCTGATCAGATACAGCGGCGCGTTCGCGTCTTCGAAGTCGCTCTCCAGCATGAATGCGATTTCGCGCGTGTTCTTGCACGCTTTGCCGTTACCACGCGAGCCGAACTGGTTGTGCTGGCAGTCGACACACACGTCGTGCTGCGGCGTCGGCGAGTTGGTAGACGGCTTCATGTCGGCCAACACTTTCCCGATGGAGAAACACGCAGGAACCATCGGGTTGCTCGGATCGTACGGGCGGTCGTAGAAACGATTGGCGGACACGAAATCGACGACGACACCACGGATCTCCTCGCCGAAGACGCGCCCATCAGGTGCGACCCAGTTACCGTTCTTGTCGATGCTCAGCTTGGGCGACGTCGGCGCAGCGATCTGCGTCTTGATGCTCTGGGCTTCCTTTGCCAGTTCCGCGTCCAGTACAGCAATGTCAGTCGTGGGATTGCTCATAGCGGCCTCGTTGTCTAGTTGCGGCGTACAGTGAGACGATCGTAGGTAAACAAAGTCACGCCGGGGACTTCTTTGCCCTTCCTGGATTCTAGCACTTCTTCAAACGCCTTCTTGGCAATCCGGCGCTCGAACAGCTGATACGCCTTGTGGCGTTTGACGAACTCGTAGAACGCTTCCCAGTCCTGCACCTGTGGGCGCACGCCTTCCGATAGCGACACCTTGATGTTGCTGTTGGCTGCGCTGGTGGTGCTCTCCTCGCGCATTTTCCTGATAAGCGCGTCGCGCGCTGCCTGCAGACGCTCCGTTGCTTGGCGGAACTGCTCTTCGACGATGGACGCGGCTTTGTCAGCCGCGTCCACCGCATCGATCAGCGCACCAATGGTGGCTTCTTCAGTCACTGGATGGTCGCTCCTTCCGGGCGGAAAAACGCGTCGGCCGCGCTATCCGCTTCCTGTGCCGAGTAGCCAGAGCGTACGAGAGCCGTGATGACTTCCGGCTTCAGATACGCCTTGTACTCTGCGTTCTCCACAGTGCGGGTAATTGCACCGACGAACTCCAGCGCACTCATTTTGCCTTGCGTAGCTTCCATATCAGCTCTTTCCTCACGTTGGGTGGTTGACGCTCTTTGCCTAGCGACGCATGCTTGTAGCCGACGTCGTAGGCTCGATTGACCATCAGCTGCAGAAGCGCGTGAAGGTCGTCAAGCTCGACTTCAAACTTTGTCGTATATCCGGCTTGTGTGTACTTTGGCATCCAGTGGGAGTCCAGTGGCCCATGCAGGCGGGACGGTCATGCATTGTTTCAGCGTCTGCGCGGCCTGCTCTTCGAACTGCGCAGGCACAACGCCTACTATTTCGTCGTGCGTAGTGGTTGCGATGCGTAGATACGGCAGCGCAGCACACACATTGTCCATGTGCTCTACCAGCACCGCGCGTGCAAGCGCCTGAATGATGTTTTCAGTGAGGATGCCACCATACAGTTTCACCGGCCCCTTGCGCGCGGTGTAGCACATCTGGCCGCTGTCCGTGTCGATATAGACGTCGGTGTAGCGTATGCGCATCCCGTCTGGAAGTACGATCAATCCGTCGCGTTTGTTCGCGGACAGTTCGAACTGCACCGCTCCAAGTGGCATCGGCGCACCATTGAAAAATGCCGCTTGGGCGTGCCTTTCAGCAGCGCGCCAATAGTGCACTGTACGCATGCGTGCGGTCCTCCACGCTTGCGTCTGCTCCTCCGTCTTTTCGTAGTCCTGCACCACCGGCGGTCCGAACTGCCCCACGCGAAGCATGTGGTGCATTTTCTTCGGGCCAGCTCCGTAGCCAGCGCCCAAGGTGAAGACCTTCCCCACAAACCGCTCTGCGATGTCCACGACCGGGTCGATCTCGCGGTCGTAGATCATCGATGCTGTGAGGGCGTACACGTCTTCGCCCGCTGCGAACGCGTCGATGATCTCCTCTTCGCCGGCTGCCCACGCGAGCAGACGCGCTTCGATCTGGGAAGCGTCGCCGATGACCAGCACGCAGCCCGGCGGCGCCATCAGCGACTTGCGCAGCTCCGCACCACGCCCCCTGCGCGGCAGATTCTGCCAGTTGGCGCCGTCACCGCCTGACCAGCGACCCGTGCGCGCGCCGCAGTAGTTGAGGTAGATCGGTGTAGGAAGGCCCGCGCGCCGCAGGATCGTCGTCGCGCGCGTCTCTATCAACGTCGATTTGACGCCCAGGCGCGCTTCAACCAGGTTGCGTACTGCGTCCACGGGGTGCTCAAGGAGCGCCTTGAACTCGATGTCAGACTGTGCAAACGCGTAGATGGGCTTGCCGGTCCGCGCGCTGATCTTCATCGGTGGTTCGACGCCCAGTTCCAGGAGCTTGGCTGCCATGGCCGGCGCAGAACTCAGCCACTCTGCCCCTTCGACCTTTGAAAAAAGCGCGCGTTTGTGCGCGCGCTCTTCTTCCAGCAAACGCTCCACACGACCGGCGTCGATGTGAAGCACCGGCTCCGCGTACATGCGAATGGTGGTGTCGATCGTGCGTAGCTCGCGCTCCGACACGAACGGCAACAGCTTCTTGAACACTTTCATCGTCTGCTCGACGTCAAAAGTGTTGTACGTGAGCAGATCTTCAAGCTCGTGCGCAGTGAGCTCGCGCTTGCCTTTGGTCGCCCCAAGCGCCTCGCCGTGCTGCTTGCCCTCAAAGCCGAGGCGCCGCGCCAGCGCGTCCAGGTTGAACGCCACGTCGACTCCAAGCACGTTGCGCGCCATGGATATGGTGTCGTACCAGAACGCCGGGGAGTGGCCAAAATGGTGGGTGAGGATAAGTCCGTCGAACTGCGCGTGATGCGCCACCACACCTGTCGACGCCCAGTCCACTTCCTGCAGAACGCGCACTACGTCGGCTGCGCCTGCATGTACTACACGCCCGTCTTCCCACTGGAGCACAACTGAGTGCACGTTGAAGAGCGGGTGCCGAATGTAATCCGTTGTTGACAGTTTTTTGAGTGAGTATTCGTCGTCGTAGTACGTTTCAAAATCGATGCAGCACACCGTGTGGTGTGACATGAGCGCTCTTCCGCGAATGAAGAGCGCTCATGATGCTGCTACGTCCGCTTCTCGTCAAGCACCCACGAACACGTACCGATCGGCAGCCAGCTTGTACAGCGTGCCGAGGATGTTGCGCACCGGATGGCGCACACGACCGTTGTCGATCACCAGGCGCCCGGAACGGCGGGTGCCGACGTTCCACTTCTGTTCGAACTGCGCAGGCGCCGTGGACTGCTTGAGCACGCGCACACAGCGGAGCTGGTTCGACTCGGCGCGCTCGTCAGCGTCCTCCTCGGTGGTGTGCACGTAGTAGCCCGGATGGTCGCAGTGGCCGTTCGCGTCCTCGTAGATGTTCACGAAGCCGAACACCGCGTCGCTGGGGCGCTCGGGCGCGCGCGGGGTGGGCTCGACGACCGCCTCCTGCGCGGCGTCGATGACGAGAACGCGGCCGTTGTCGAACGTCAACTTGATCTGCATTGCTATTGCTCCTCTTCAGGTTCTGAGCTCAGGTTGCTGCTGCTTTGCCCGGCAGCAGCTTGACGGGGTTCCTTTTATTGGAGAACGCTCCCACGCTCTCGCCATGATCGATGAGAAAGTCGTCGATGTCGTCTTTCTCGGTGAAATGCGCACCGACGATGTCGTTGCCGTCGATCAGAATGCCCTCGATGGCTTCCACTTTGGCGCCCGACGGCTTGGCGTTGTCGTGGATGTAAGCGTGAGCTTCCTCTGCCCAGGTGTACAAACCGCTCGGAAGCACGGTGTCCTTGTCCTTCTTCACGCGCACGTGTTTTGGCAACAGCGTCTTGAAGTGCGGCGACCACACCATTGTCTTGACAGGGCCACGCTTCCTGCTGTTGAAGCGGCCGCCTCCGCCATACGCTCCGTAGCCCCACTGCGCATAATCGAACTCGTCGTCGAGCCAGGACTTGGGCGCCGTGTGCGTGCGCGGCATGTAACTGCAATTCGAATACCAGATGCCTTCGGCCCAAGTGCCATTGTTTTCGTTGATGATCTGCGTACGACCATCCCTGAACAAAAATACGACTTTCTCGGAGCCGACGAACGCCTCGATGAACTTCTTGTTCCGTTCGATCTCTTCCCACGTGTGATGCTTGACGAACTGCTCGGCGAACTGCGCAGAATCCGACAGTTCCGCCGTTCCGCTGCAGTGCGCGCGATTCAAACAAGGCCCGTTATGCGCCAAGACGCCGTGCTCGATCTCGAACGGATGGCAATTCGCTACCGTCTTGCCTCCGATCGTCGCGATTCGAAAATGCAGCAGCGTGGTCATGTCTGCCGTCGTCTCCTTTCGATACGCCTTGATGAAGTCGTCGACATTGAACAGCCCCTTCACCCATCCCAATCCGCGCGACGGATCGAAATACGCGAAGCCAGCTCCGTGCGGATTGGCTTCGAAACACGTCTTGATGATCTCGTCGGTGATCTCGACGCCAGGCTTCTTGAGAGCGATGATGCACATGATTACTGACACTCCTTGGCAAATGCGGATGCCCGCATGCGTTTGCACAGATACGGCCACTTTGACTCGTGGTCGAACACGAACTTGCGAAAATCGAGCGCCAAGCGTACGCCACGGCTCACGATCCCGTCTGGTGTCCAATTCTTGACGAACGCCATGACGGCGTCGCAATACTCCACACACGACACAAATCCTACTGTGTCGATGTTACTCCCGAAAATGCGCACTTCCGCGCGCTTCGAATGTACAAGCGACATCACGCTGTACTTGTTGCTACCGCACATTTCCAAAAATGCATCTGCATACTTCGTCGTATTGATGCCCCAGTAGCCAGTCCCTTGCAGGCGCGCGCGCAGACGCCCATAGCGCGCGTCCGTAGCAGGATCGATTGTGGTGGTCGGGTTGTAGATGTTCTTGCGCCCGGCAATCCTTACAGAGAGCGGGAACGCGACGGTGATGAACAACGCAGTCTTGTTGAGCACATCACGCGGGATCTTCGCTGCGTTCATGTTGACGTGGATGCCTGCGGTATGCCTGTACGGCCAGCCTTTCCCGGTCGCGGCCCGGAACATCGCCAGATGGCGCTGCCACCATCCGTTCGGGTCTTGATAGTCCGACAAAGGCAACGGCGCAGCCACGATCTCACAACCGTTCGGCACGTCGCGCAGGGAGCCGTCGCGCTCCACAAGAGCGATCCCGTCCTTGGAAGACCCGTTCGTGTCAAACAGCTTGTGGAACAGCGCATCGCGCGCTTCGCGAGACTCGAAGCCCAGTTCGAGCTCAACGCCGTAGTGATGCGCCGTACGCTTTGCTTCGTTCGAAGACGAGTTCCATACGCGAACGGGTCCATGATACCCAGGCAGCTCGAACGGTATCACAGGCGCGATGGGCGTGTACTCCACGCCTTCAGCGTGCAGCAGCTCCAGACACGCGTTCGAACTTTCGGACCCGTCCCTGAAGCGCACGCGCGAAAACGTGAAATTCGGACGGAAGAAAACCTTGTTCGAATACGTGCAGACGGCGATCTTGGTTCTGAACAAGCTGTGCGAACGCGTGTCCGGCGCAATGGCGACGAACGTTTTGCCTGTACGCCCTTCGAGCGCCGAAATGATGTGCTGCGGGTGACCCGTGTACGTGCCTGACAGCACGCAGCGCGTAAGCGCAAGCGGCTTTCTCTCGCACACAAAGGTCTTCCGCACCAACAGTCCGAGTACAGATGGCGGGTCTCCATCTGCGAGCACATCGGGAGCGAGGCGCAATGCGCACGGCGCGCCCATATAGAAGTCGCTGCGCGCACCATGCGTCTCTGCGGCGTCGAGCCCAAACAGCGCAGAAAGAACATCTTCGCTGAGCCCCGACAAAAACGCTCGGAAGCCCGGATCGATCAGCGGCGGAAACGCCAGCATCTGGGTGTTACCGCTTGCGCTCACGCGCTGCGTGTCGACGAGATCAACCCACGGTGCAATGAGCGCTGCGTGCTCGCGAATGCCCGCTTCATCGCAAAGATGCTGCAATTTTTTCCACGTCGGATTGTCGATGCGAACAGCGCCGACCGTCTCGTTTCGCTGCAAGTTGACCAACAGCGCGTCGATTGGAGTAAACACACTCATGATTTGAACGCCTCTTCGACCATTTCAAGGAAATCATCCATACGCTCGGTTTTGTTGTTCAACCGCGCGTACACCAGCTGCTCGACTGTGTTCTCAGCCTCGATAAGAACAGTGTTGGTTGCTTTGTCCTGCGAGCCGCGATAGATACGATGGATCGCCTGCTTGAGAAGATCCGCTTCGTAAAACGGCGACACGACGATCGCAGCTTCGCCGCGCGTGAGCGTGAGACCGTGTGCGCCAGTACGCGGGTGCAGCAACAGCGTCTTGTACTTACCCTCCTGATACGCCTGCACGATCTCGTTGCGCTCGCGCTCCGGTGTTGAGCCGTCGATGACCGCGAACGACATGCCACGCGCATCGAAGCGATCGCACAGGACATCCTTCTGATGGCGCCAGTTGAAGAACACGAGCGAGTGCCTGTACTGGTCGACGAGCTCCTCGACAAGCTCGTACCGCTGCATGTCGAGCACTGCGTACTTGTCGGCGCCCGTGTACACCGCGCCGCTGAGCACCTGCAGCAGCTTGTTGCGTAGAGCAGCCGCGTGCACCGCAGTTACCTCCCCGCTGCTCAGCGCCAGGATGCACTCCTGCGCGAGTGTCTCGTACCGCTTGCGAACAACTGCGTTCGGCGTATACAGGTACTTCGAACGGTGATTCGGCGGTACGTGCGACATGACGTCCTCGAAGGCGTGCCGGATCAAAACGTCCTTCAGAAGCGAATACACGACGGCTTCGGCTTGCGGCTTGTCGCGCCAACGCACGTGCGCCGCCGAAGGGCCTACCTGTTCGCTGACTTGAACTGCGTTCCTGAAGACGAAGAACGACGGGCCAAGACGAGCGCCTTTGTCCAGTGCATACATCTGCGCCCACAGCTCTGTGACCGAGTTGGAGTGGGGCGTACCGCTCAGCAGCGCACGATGGGCAAACAAAGGCGCCAGTTTCATGAGCGCTTTCGTACGCTGCGCAGTCGGATGCTTGAACGCAGAACTTTCATCGACGATGAGCGTCCTGAATCCTTTCAAAAGTGCAGGCGTCTTGACGATCTCCTTCACGCCGTCTGTGTTGATAATCACGAACTTGGCGCCTGTCGCAAACGCAGAGCCCCGCTGACCCGCTTCGGCGATCGCGTAGGGCGCTCCCGGAAAGTTATTGGTCAGTTCGGCGCCCCATGCGCTGCGCATCAGCGTCTTGGGGCATACAACCAGCACGCGGCCGTCGCGCTCGACAGCAGCTGCCAGATGCGCGCGCGTTTTGCCAGTTCCAGGGTCAGAACAGTCGAACACGACCGGCGATTGGCGTAGGAACTCAAGCGTCTTTACTTGATGCGGCCACAACAAGACGACCTCCTTGACTATCTACCGAACAACACACTGTACAAGTATTCACCGTTTTTAACAGTCCTGAACGTGTACCACCAGCGTAGGGCGCCTTTTTCAGCACCAGACCACACGACTATTTTGAACGCCATAGACGCCCCTCGTCAGCAGCGGTCGCCGAACCATATCGAATACAAAGCGCCCCAAAGTGATCTCTCGCTGTACAACCACCTGTACAACCACACCCCGCGAAGAGAAATGTCACTGCCCTTCCAAAACGCTCTTTTTATGCTCACAGCAGCGTTCCTGAGAAAAATGCGCCGTACAGATACTGCGCATCATCTGCATCACACACGCGCAAGTAAATACGGCGGTGCGAAAACATGGACACGCCGTACCACATGAGGTTTGTGCATGATTTGCGGTTCACGGTCTTCTCCAAGGCGCGCCACTTCTTGTCACCAGCAGAAAAATACCCCGTACAAATAGAACGAATCGTCGAGACTGCCTCTGCGGAGATAAAGACAATTCCCGCCGATGGGGTATAGAGCGGTATGGGGAAAGGCGCTCGCTCCATACCACACAACGATCGGACGCTTTCCCATCGCACTATCCGATATGCGCCGCGATCTCTGCTGCTGTCGGCGTGTGGAACTTCCAGTTCGACTCGGCGAGCGCTTTGCCGATGGCGAACGTGTGCGACCTGTTATCGGTCAGCGTCGGTGGGCCAAGCCACGGGAGCCCGACGTTGTTCAGTGACGAAGTGTTGATGTAGCGCAACGCGCGCGTGAACAGCTCGACATTACCGTCGCGAACCTCACCATCCAGCGCGCCAATGATGGCGATGCCGGCGAGCATCTTGAACAGAACGTCCAGGTTGGTGGTGAACATCACGCGCACCACGGTGGGGTCATCTTCGCTTCCCGCTCGAACCGAAACTTTGCTGACTTCCATCTTCGCTCTCCTCGTTCACAAGCAAATGTTAGTGAGTCGTACGAGCCCCAACTAAGGCCTGTACATGCTCACACTGGGTTATCCATGCGCACGTCTTCGCCGTTTTCAGTCACACACGAACGGGCCGTACATAATATTGTACAACTCGTCCTCGTCTTCAAGGCCGAGGGTCCACACCCAGTTTCTCCCACGTGGTGGCCCTCCATACATGATCATATAGAGCGCGTCTTCGTCGTTGCAACCGAGCGCCCAGTATGGCAGCGAATAAAGATGGGTGAGCACGCGTTTAATCATAGCGCACGCCTTCCAAACATCATCACGTAAATGACGTACTCGTCACGGAGTCCGAGCCTCCAGCGCATCGACGGATTCAAATAAGTGAACGCGTACTTGATCACCATCCGCGATGTACCCCATACAAAACACTATAGAGCAGCTGCTCGTCGTTGTTGTCGAGCCGCCAGGAGACAGTGTACGACATCATGAAAAACGCGCGATGCCTTATCATAGCGAACGCTCTCCGTACAGTATTGCGTAAAGATTGCGCTCGTCGTCGTACCCAAGCCACCACCAAGGCACGCGGCGGCCCAGCACAAATATTCGACGCCTCATAAATGCCCCACTGACCACAACACAGATCCAAACAATATCTGGTACAGCATGTACTCGTCATCCCACCCCAGATACCACCTGTACAGAACTGTGTCTGTTCCGACGCAAGAGCGCCATGCGGATTTACACGCCATAGCCGAATAACATCCTGTACAGAACTTGCTCGTCGTTACACCCGAGGTACCATCCGTACAATTCGGTAGCGTCACCCACCGGAGAAAGCCACACGGACTTGGTGGTCATGTGAAGCGCCCAAAAAACTTTCCGTACAGATGCTGCTCGTCAAACATCCCGAGGTTCCAGTAGTCCATAGCAAAGCGGAACTCGTACCAGTACACACGCGTTATATTTTTCACGACCTCACGCGCTCCTATTTGATCGCTCGCAGCTTTTGCTGCTCGCCCGCAATGTACGGCGCAGCTTTGTCCTTCGTTACTTCGTCCAGGCGCCAGACAGGCGAACGGATGCCGCGCACCTTCTTGCCAGTACGCTTGTCCACACGAACATCGTTGCGCTCGGCCAGCAGGTTGTAGCGCTTGTAGATGCGGCGCTGCTGCGCGGGCGTCTCTGGAAACGTCTTGTCGCCAAGCGCCACGATGCGGAACAGGGCGTACAGATCGTCAGGCGTGAGCACACTGAGCTGGTCCTGCGCAGCATGCGCGATAAGCGCGTCGTACTCGCGCACGGGCAGGATCTTCGTGGCATGTTCGGTGCGCAGCACCACATCCGAAGGGCGATTGTCGATGAAGAACTCCAGGTCGCCCTCCTGGATCGCGCGCCCCACCTGGTCGAGCAGCGAATGGGTGCTTTCGTACATGTTGCGCTTGCTGTCGCCCGCGTAGGGATGGAGCAGCCACTCGTCGTTCACGCTCCACTTCCCGAGCAGCTGCGCGAAAGCGTCAAGCTCGCGCCCATCAGCCAAGGCTGCGTATTCGTTGGGCGTATAGAGCAGCCGTTGCCGCTGGTAGTCGCCGACATTGAAGCGCCGATCGCTGTCTTCGATGACGACAGGGCGACTGCCATTCGTGCAGAAGATGAAGTTCGCCGTGTTCTTGGCGTCGCGCGCGGATTTGTTCTTGTCGATGATGCTGATGATCGGATCAGTGATCCAGTCCTTCAGCTTGGACATCATTTCTGACCAGTCGTGGGAACGCCCCAGTTCCGCTTCGTCGTACACCACCAACAGCTTGCCTTCGAGATACCCGTTGAACCCAGTGTTGAGCACCGTGTAGAGCTGTTGCGTCACGCAAGGCTCTCCGAACAACGGGCGCAGTATGTAGTGCACAAGCATTCCCTTGCCTGTTCCCTGCACGCCGTGAAAAACCCACGCGCTCTTGTTCATCGCACACCGCTGGAACAGCGCGGCCACCCAGTTGACGAAGTATTCGGCGGCTGTCGGGTTGCTCCCTACAACGCTCCAGATCGTCTTCCAGATCGTTGGACACGCTTTGTCGAATGGTTCCACTGACGCCAGCTCCCGCGTCGTGTAGCTGGCGTGCTGTTTGAGATACGGCGTCTGCGCGAACAGATTGATGATCGGATAGCCTTCCTCGAAACGGATCTTGCTCTGCATGTTGAACTCCAGATCGTAATGAGGAAGCTGCTTCACATACACGCCGAAGCGCGCCATCCACGCACTCGCGGCTTCGCGCGTCGACGGCTCTATGCGCAACGCGTCGTTCTCCCGATCGTACGACCCGATGAAGACGCTGGACTGCCGGTTCGTCGCGTAGAACGCCAACGGCTCGATCGACGCAGGCGGAATCGTCGGCGGCAGCGCATGGCTTTGGCGAACCAGCTGTTTGAACAGTTCGGGCGCAGCCTGCTCGGTGCGCAGGAACGGATCGCCCTTGAAGTTGCCGATGATGTGTGGTTGCCGCAGGTTGATCCAGTAGCCGCGACTGTCGCCGCCATTCATGTTGAACTGCAGATAGCCTTCGCCGGACGGACGGATGTCGTGCACTGTGCACTCGTCGCACTCGTCGAGCAGTTCGATCCCGTTGTGAAGACGCGTGACGAACGTGCGCTCCGGCAGATTGGCCGCGCGACGCAGTTCGTTGATCTTCGCAGATATGACGCTGCTGTCGATCGCGGCGAACTCGGGCAGCCGAAACCGGCTGCGGGCGCCGCGCACCAGGAACATCGCGCGCTCGACCGGCGACGTGAACCCTATGCAGCGTGGCGGCGCGATGTACAGAATCCGCGCCGGCGATGCGACCATCCGATCGAGCGGGTACGACAACACGTGCAGGCTGTTGCTCAAACGCAGCTCACCGATGAGCTGCGGTTGGAAGTTCATGAAGGTGAGCCAGTCGCGCGCGCGGTTGGGGTCGACAGGCTCTTCCAGGAGCACGTACACATGCATCGACAGCTTCCGCGCAGTAGGCACGAAGCACGACGCGCTGAGCTGGATCAGACAGTCGACGTGTGCAAGCTGTGGGATGTAGTGGCCGAGCGCCGCGAGCGCGCCTTCGTGCGTCGGCGCGAAGTTGACCTTGTCGAAGTCGAGCACGAGCCACTGCGTAGGCTCGTCCAAATGCAGCCCAGCGCGCGACTCGTTGACCAGCGGACGCGCCACGCGGCCCTTGAGCAGTGCGTGGCCTTGCGCAGCGTGTGCTGCGAGCGCGGTGTGGAACGCGGTGAGGTCATCGACGCGCTCGACATGCGTCGATACCTTCTGGACCATGGGATACGGTTTGGTGCTGTACGCTTGTTCGTGTTTGTTGTACGCGATCGCCTTCGTCAACGGGATCGCTGCCGACAAGAACGTCAAGTCGATCATGGTGGTCCTGAGAGTTTCTTGCGAAGGCGCCGAGCAGCGGCACGGACCACGGGCTTCGGTGCAGGACTGAGCACGAGGTCGATGAGCGAGTCTACATCAACCATCGCGTCATGCCACGCCCGCAGCACCCTACGCACGCGTATCTTCGGCATCCCAGGCAGCGCCGCCACTTCGGCGCCAACAGCTGCGATCCGCGCTTGCAGCGACGCCCGGTTCATTCGCGCGTCGGGCGCAGCAACATGTAGTGCAGAAGCGCGAGATAACCACCACCATACAGCGCTGCGCGCACGGACAGCGCGAGCATGTTGGGTCGAGCCAACGGATTGGTGCTCATCACACAGAGTCTCCGTACAATCTGCAATAAAGCGTCAGGATAGCAAACCGCAAAAACACCGAAGGGCGCGCCATGAAAAACGCGCGATGCCTTATCATAGCGAACGCTCTCCGTACAGTATTGCGTAAAGATTGCGCTCGTCGTCGTACCCAAGCCACCACGAAGTGAGGATAGGATACGTGCCCAGAACGGGCCCTGGCAAATAAAACACTAGCGCGCGCTTCACCGGTGGTCGCCTCCATACCAAACGGCATACAAAAAACGCCCCGAAACGTCCAAAGGAGTATCTCCCCCAATGAGATACCCGCGCAAGTGGCCGGAGTGCACAAAAATACGCTTATGCATTATATGACGCCCTCCCCCCGTGTACAGTCTCATATATGTAGCGCGCTGGAGCGCTTATAGCAGCAGGCCCTCCGAAAAGATACGCTCGTAAAAAGTCAGAACGCATGAGAAGGCGCTTAAAGCTCATTTACTACTCCGTCGTACGAACCACAGCAACAAAGCAAACTTGAAGAAGTGCATGTCGATCTGGATGGCGAGCGGCGCGTGCCATTTGGACACGCCAACCACGATACCGAACTCGTTGATGAACGTTTTACGGTGCGCTGGTCGACGCCACAACGCGCGTGTGTACCAGCGCTTCGTGCGCAGCGCGTACTCGTAGGTCGGTTCGCACACGCGCTTGAGCAGTGCGACGTTCGGCGTGATCTGCCGTTTCAGGCACACCGCAAAGTCGCTGGTGAAGTTCGAATCCCGTTCCCACTTCATACGCGCTCCTAATGCACGACGTCTGCGATCATGAGCACCACGAGCAACAGCTCGATCCCCACCAGAAGCACTACGGCGCCCATTAGCGCGTAGAGGATCTTGTCTTCGATGTCCACACAGTTACCTCTAGGAGTCGACCTGCATCTGGGCAGCTTTGAACAGAATCCCCGCGCCGTGCAAGTTGTACAAGGACGCAGGATTCATCCACATACTTGCGACGCCTGTAGCCGTGCGCAGCGTGATCACGCAGAGCGCCATGAGGTCGCTGGCGGGCTCCGCAGCGATCACGTCCGCGAACGCGTGCAGCCGGCGTGCAGTTTCCGCTGCGCTGCCCGTGAACGAAGAATCTTCGCGCAAAGGCGTCACGACCGTCACGACACTGTTTCTCCGTCTGCTTCAACCACCGTCAGCGCTTTGTGCGACGGAATCGGTCGCGCGTGCCACTCGCGCCGGATGGCCTCGCCACGTTGGATCAGCTCGGTATGCTCCTGCGGGCTCAGCGTACGCGTGTAGCGCTGACGCAACCGCTTGAAGCGCTGCTCGTTGCGGTACGTCTCGTACTTCATGATGTCAGTCACGACGTCCTCCGTTTCAAGGTACGCAGCTCTTTGGCCAGCTCGCGCATACCGTTTTCGAAGCACTGGCTGCAACGCCATACGCCGGTGCTCACGAGCTTCCAGCCGTCGCGATCGGCGTCTTGCATCATGTCACGAATGGGGATGTGCGTACGGACGAAACGCCCTGCGTGCGACTTTGCGCACTCGTCGCACACAATCTCAACCCAGAACTGCGCTGCGCTCACAGCATCCTCCGAAGAAGCCGCAAAAGAGCGATCCCCAACGCGATCAGGCCAACGATATACAGCAAGTTGAGGATGAGCACCAACATGGCGAGCACCATCAGAGCTCCAACGCGTTCAGAATCGCGTTCAGGCGCTCGTAGCTCTGATCCAGGGACGTGTGCACATCCTCAAGAGCCTGGAAGTACGGCGGGATTGGCGCGCTCTTGGCCGCTGTGGCTGGAGGAGCGTGCGTAATCGACGAAGAAAACGGCGCCAACCGCTCTTCCAGCGACGCGCACAAAAACTCCATGCGACGAGCCATCCCTGACAGCTTGTCCAGGCACGTTGCTGCAGTTGTGACGCGTACAGGTTCACCAGCAGTAGCGATAACAGGCATTTCAGTCTCCGGTAGCCATCTATTACCCACAAGTCGAAACGACGCCATTGTGCGCGCTCGCTGTTTGTCTTCCTCCGTAAAGCCAAACAGGCGCTCGCACGCCAACTTCCAGAACGCATCCTCATTCACGGCGGTTGCTCCAGTTAGGGCGGCGTGTCCATGCTTGATGCTCTAATCGGTTAGGATCGCGTCCAGTTCCTGAGCGATCTGTTCGAGTGTCCGGCTCCCGTCTTTCGCGCTGTCGCGAACACGAACCACGGACAAAATGTCGTCCGTGTATGCGTCGCGTAGGCGATCAAACTGTGTCTGCAGCAGATCGTACCGCCCCTGCAGTTTCTCCGCGCTCTCGCGCAATTCATCACGCTGCGCCTTGATGCACGCGGGACGGTCGCAATAGTAGCTGCATGAATGGACGTCGGTCATTCTGGAGCGCCTCCGCTGACATCTTCGTCCTCATAGCTCTCAGGGCACGTCACGCATCCCGAGTACGAATCGATGACGTGGCAATATGCTTCTCCGCTGACGCACAAGCGCTTGCACTCTGCGTTGTGCTCCAAAACCAGCTTGCGCCATCCGTCGCGCTCGGCGGTCAGGCGCTTGATTTCCTCGGCCTGCTCCTGGACCCGAATGATCCAATACTCCTTAGTCAGATCATACTTGTCGCTCACGCCTCACCTCCCACCACCCGTAGGAACTCCGTCGCTTGTGCTTCGCGTTCGGCGCCCCGTGCGGCGCTTCAGGTTGTCGCTGACATCGCGGGCTTTTTTAGCCTGATCCAAGCGCCCTTGGCTGGTCAGCTCGCGGGCGCTATTTTCGAGGCCCTTATTGGCCTCGCTGTAGTACGGATGACACGTACGTTTCAGCATGACTCACCTCCCACGCTGCGCAGTTGGACTTCCTCGCATTGGTTGGTAATGTCACTGCACCTCCTTTTCTGCGGCCACATTGGTAGAGAATAAACAAGTCGGGCACCGTTGAAGGTTTTCTTCTTCTTGCATCAACCCATGCCCATTCGGGCACATGCCACTCCGAATTAAAAAGTCCGTTTCGATGAAGCGCGCTGCCACTTCTGGTGATTCGGCAAGAATGCAGTCAAGCGATTTACGAGTAACCATCACTCACCTCCCACGCTGCGCAGATAGCGCGTCCCGCGCGCCACGGCCTCGGCTGCGCTCGATCCCGCGCGGTAGGCGTTCAGGGCGCACTGCACGGCGACCTCGCGGTCGTATGAGGTGATGCCCAGGCGCTTGCCCGTCACGCGCACAGCCTCGCGAATGGCGCAGTCGCGGCGCTCGGCGAGGGAAAGCTCGGAAAGTGCGAGGCAGCTCATGGCGTCAGCTTCGCTTCAATAATCTGAACAGGAAAGCATTGGCGCAGTTGCTCGCAGACCAGAGCACCAATGTCGAACAACGCGCAAAGTTCCGCGCTCCACTCAGCGGATTGCAGGCACACATGCCGGTACTCGTTCGTGGCGTAGTTGACGATGTGTACCCATATCACCCGGTTAGTCCATCCTGGGCCGCTGGCATTTTCGGGCACGACAGCAACGATCTTTTCGGTGCGATGGAGAATGACGGATTTCATGGCGTCACCTCCGGCAGTCGTTGCGCGACGCGCAGCGGGTGCGCGCGGAAGATCGCCATGCTGTCGCGAAGCTGGTGCCGGTCACGCGAGCGCAGCAGTTCCAGCACGCGCTGCCGCCGATTGCGCATGCGCTCGATCTCCACGCGCTCGCGCTCGCAGGCGCCAGTGGGCAGCGTCCACCACGCGCGGTCAGCCTCGCGGTCGAGTTCGGCCTGGATGTAGCCGTGGCGCGTGATGCGCAGGTAGGGATTGGTCGCGTGATCGCGCAGGGCCTTGGCATGCAGACGCCGAGCAGTGACGCTGGCGCGGTACTCGGAGCGCGTCATAGCGTACCTCCGTCGATTTCTTTCTCAGCCTGCGCGTGGGCTGCCGCCTGTACGTCGTAATGCTTCGAAGCCAGATCGCACAAGCGCGCCTTGAACTCAGCGACTTTCTTTGCTGTTTCCAAGTTCGGTTCATTCCATAGCATCTCGTGCAACAGGTCTAGCATCGTTGCGTCGAAATAGTTCAATGTCAGCAGCTCACGCAACGCCCAATTCGCAGTCGGCGTGCGGTCGCGCACCATCTGCTTGGCAATTTGATCGGCACGCTCTTTACGGAGCTCAAGACGGATAAGCGCGTCCTCTTTGATCGCTTTGTCCATCTTTTCTAGGCTCTTCTGGTACGCGTGTGCAGTTTTGGACCGTTCCAACTCGCGATCTTCGGCACCCTCGTTCACATTTCTTTCCAACATGCGCGCCAGTTCGCGCCCTTCTTGAGTGAGGTCGGTCATGGCTGCTTCTCCGGCATGGGTGGCACGCCGCACTCAGGTGTCCATACCTCGACGCACTTGAAGCCGTGATAACAATTTTTCGCCGCCTCCTCTGCTTCCATGCGTGTCAGGAAGGGTCGCTTCGCAAGCGAGCGGGGGCTTCGGCGAATCGAGTCGCAGTCCCACCCCCACGCACGGCCATTGCGGTCGATGAACACATACCCTCGCGGGTCCGGCGTCTCTTCCACCTCAGCCTCAACCTTCTCCGGCTCAAGCAGCGCGCTCACCTGCCGGATGATCTCGCGCCAATCCTCGAACGCCCCTCCGACACACGAGTCAGGATGGACGAGCACAATGCGATCGCGATCACGCTTGACTCGAACGCCTGCGACTTCAACTGCGACGTTGGTTTCCACAAGAATCACGACAGGTTCTCCACGTTGTTTACGGTTTTGGTCGTAGCCACACTTTTTCGCAGCTGCTCACAGACAGTCGCTCCGATGAGGAACAGTGTGTGCAGCTCCGTGCCGAGCTCGTCCGGCTGCAAACACACCACGCGCGCAGCACCCGTGGCGCAGTCCGTGATGTGCACCCAGACGACGCGGTTCGCCCACCCTGGGCCGTACACCACTTCCGGCACGACGGCGAGCACGGCTTCGGTGCGACCCAGCTCGATCGGCTTCATACGAAGCCCCACGCGCGCAGTGCGCACACGATGATGCCCACGACGAACAGCAGCGTCCAGCTCAACCGGCTGCCTTCGGCTCCATAGTTGTCCATCACCTGCACCTCCGCGATGAAAGAACAGCCAACTCGGCAGCGAGCACCTGAGAGCGTTCGATGCGCGCCCTTTGCAACTTGCGCTGCGTGACGACGAGCTGCGTGCGCAGTGCATGGATTTCGCGCGTCTCCTGCGCAGTCACTTGCGACGCGCCAACCAGCAGCACCAGCACCATCGCAGCGAGTGCCCCGAAGATCACAACAATCAGCGCGATCGGAGTCCAATCGTTGTTCATGGCGTTTCGTCCTCGTCTTCGGTGTCCACAAAGTTCAACGGGAGCTGGCTGCGCACGGCAGCGTACGCGGACGCGAAAATATCGCACAGCGCGCGTACATTATCCGGTTCGTTCGCCACGCTCACAAACAAAGCGCGCAGCATCGATGTCTGCGTGTCGAATATACACACGCGCAGCGCTCCGGTCGCCGGTGCAAGAGCGACGACTGCTTCCGAACGTTTCAGGTTTATGGTGTGCATCACACGGTCTCCAGGCCAATAAAAATCCCGCTGCGCCGAAACGCAGCGGGATCGTACTGCTCACAACTGCATCACTCGATCACTCACGCCTTCCGCGCGAGGCCGGCCTTGACGGCAGCCAGCGCCAACTCACTCGCGCGCTTCATGCTCGTCGCACGCCGTTCCTGCGACCGCGCACGGCTTTCCTGCCGACGAATCTCCATGATGTCGAGCGCAGCCTGGGCGTCATGCACCTGGATGAACGCACCGTCCTTGGCCTGATACACCAGATACGGCATCGGACGATCGGGATCCCAGCCGTACATTTCCACGAGCAGCCCGAGATAGACGTGCAGCTCGGACAGCGCGTCCAGCACCACGTTCTCCGCACCATCGCCAGCATACGCACGCTCGGCCAGCAGAGGATCGGGATCGGGCTCCAGACCGTACGGAGCGTCGCGGAAGTCCTCACGGCTGTCGACATTCATCGGCAGATCCTCGTCCGCGCGCCGATCCAGTCGCGTGCGGTACATCAGATTCGCTACGAATACCGCAGCCTTCTGCACCGCGTAAATGGTGCTGTAAATCACACCACCACGTTCGCTTTCGCCGGTGCTCCGCGTCAGCGCATCGATCACCGCGCTGAGATCTCCGTTGCACGCCTTGAACAGCGTGGCGCGACTGATCGCTTCCTGCTGCGCGCTGCCGGTCAGTCCGACGCCACGGTTGTTGCTCACGTTGTCGCACGAGTCGTCGAGCAGCTTGCGCGCCGTCGGAGTCAGCGTGATGGCCTGGAACGCTTCCACGGCCTTCGTCACGCTCGGCGGCACTTCGGCTGCCACGATCTCTTCCAACTTCTGGAGCTCGGCAGCCAGCTGCGCTTCGGCAGCACGGACATCGGTCACATCCACGTAGTCGTCACGGGTTTGCGTAGACATTGCAGTTTCCTCGATTGATGTGCGCGCAGTACGACGCCCTGCACGCATAGGCACTTGCACAACAAGCCAGTTTCCGCGAGCGCAGCGAGCGCGCTCTACTTGTCCGGGTGACGCGCGAGATAGATCAGCGCGAGCACGAATACGACGAGGCTGACCAACGGCGGCAGCGCCACAAAGCCTGTCACGCTGCCTACGAGCAGTGTGAAGAGTACGAGCAGGATGATCATAAGTCCTCCAAAATCAACAGTGTAGGTGAATGTTACGTAGTGGCTAATGTAACGCGGCTACCAGTGGTAGCAGTACAAAGTGCAACAGAATCAAGATGATGCGTACGACACGGCAACCATAAGTGGCTAAAAAATGATCAGATGGTTGCCAAAGTTGAGAGCTGAGTACTTAGAAACCAAGAGCTTAGAACGCTTACTACCATTTCTACCTATAAAAAATACAAAATAGAAAAGTAGTAAGTAAGTACATTACGGCGCGCTCGTACTTGGCGTTTGCTACCAAAACTGGTAGCAACGCGCGTAGATGCTTGATTTGCAAGTCCGTACGCTCGCGTATACGTGGTAGCAAGTTGGTTGCTGGATGGTTGCCAGCAACCAACGCGTAGCTCTGGGTTACGAAACCCGTACGAACGCAGCATCTAAGTTTACGATCGCCGTACGACGTGCGTCGTTCAACGCGCGAAGCGCGTCGCCATGCCGTCGATGCGTTTCCAGCCGCGTAGTGTGAAGCGCTCGCAGCCGAACGCCTTGCGGTATGCGCGAAGCCAGACGCTGAACATGATTGCCGCGAGCTCGGCTTGGATCAGGCCAAGCGTGGACGTGCCCAGAAACATCCAGATCACCGTGCCATGCACTGCGAGATCGGGCACCCACATGTGACCGACCATGCGGCGCAGCCATTTCTGGCTTAGATGCCGCACGATCAGCAGGAAACTGATAAAACTCACAACTGCAGCGAAAAACACCATGGCTATTTCCTCCGTTCAACGGGGAACTACGACGTAGCGACGCACCAGCCGCACGTCGCGCTTGAGTACATCGCGCTCGTACTTGGCGCGCGCCTTGGCCGCTTGCGCGTCGACATACATCGGCGGCACTTTGTCCAGCGCCGCCGTGCGAACACGTACTGCGTCCATGAGTCGATTGATCTCGGTCTGCATTTCAGCCTTGGTCATGGTATTTACTCCAGACAGAGTGGACGGAAGTGGCGACGGTGATGCTCGCGACGCACAGCATCGCGACGAGCGCAGTCGGCAGTAGATGGATCGCCGCACTGAGCGCGGCGATCCCAGCGATGGCGGCGACGTGACGCATCACATCACCGGCGTTGAGTCAGACTTCGTGGTCACAGTCACGCGACCAGTCCAGATGTCGCGGATCTGCTTGATCGCGCTGCGCGTGGCTTCGAGCTTCGCGCTACGTGCTTCGCGCGCAGCAGCCAGCGCATCGGCACGCTCAAGAATTTCCATCGCCTCGATCTTCTTCGACGCTTCGTTGAGCGCACAGACTTGACGCGCTGCAACTTCGAGCTGCACCGCGCGACGCACGTTCGTGATTGTGCTGATGATGTTCATGGACTTGTCCTCGTGTTGGTTGATGGATGGATACAACACCAAAAGCCAGCTTCCGCGAGCGCAGCGAGCGAATGGCCCCTACCGGAGTACGGGTCTATGGAGTTCCTTTGACCTTGCTGGTTTTCGAAAAACCTCGCGCACCGTACAAAGCACGGACGTAAAGTAATGCCCCGCATGCGCGTAGGTGCGCAGTTTCTGCGAACTTCGTGCTATGCTCCTGGCGCCTCGTTCGTACTGGAGCGGTCATGGGTACTGAAGACCTCGCGCTTCCTAACATAGAAGTCGAAGAAGGACTGCGTTTGGACGTGTACGACGACGCCAACATGCAGCCCATCGTCGCGGGGTACACGGTGATCGGTAATCCGACCATCGGCTACGGGCGTCTGCTCACTGCCGCGCACGGGATCACGCAGGCTGAAGCTGCGACGCTGCTGCTCCACGACGTTGCAAGCGCCGAGGGCGACGTCTCGAAGCTCCCGGTCTTTTCCCATCTGAACGTTCCGCGCCAGGCTGCGCTGCTGGATATGGACTTCAACATGGGGCTTGGTACCCTGGAGCAGTTCACGACGTTCCTGATGCTTCTGGCGCAGGGCAAATACGACGCTGCAGCGGACGATCTTGCCAAGAGCCTGTGGGCGCAGCAGGTCGGCAGCCGTGAGGTGCGCATCGAACAGATCATCCGCACGGGAGTGTGGGTCAAGGCGTCGTGAACATCCCGCACATTCTGCGCACGCTGTTCACGGAGCAGGACAACGAGACTTTCTGCCCGATTCGTCTGTTCGGGATCGGGTTTGCGATTCTCGGCAGCGCGACCTACCTCGGCCTCGCGGTCTGGACCGTGATCAAGCAGCACAACGCTCTCGACTATGTTTCGTTCGGCACTGGCCTTGCGTCTGTCTGGGGAGTAGTGTCAGCAGCCATCGTGTTCAAGGCGAAGTTCGGAGACCGGAAATGACTGACTCAATCGGCTGGGTTTGCCCCAAGTGCTCGAAGGTTTACGGGCCGCACGTGATGGAGTGCCACACGTGTAATGCGACGGCGATCAAGCATCCGCAGAAAGCGATTCCCAACCGTCTTCCTGAGCCTCCGACTTGGGAAGATCGTCCGTGGGTTCCACCGCCAACGCCTTATTTCTGGTTCAAGCCGTCGTTCCCTGCGCCCCCGTGGGAAGTAACTTGCGTGCCGCAGCCGTGGTCAGGAAGTTTGGACGCGCCCGCGATGCACACATCCGGCTACATGCAGGTGGTCCAATGACCATCCAGTCCGAGATTGCGAAAATCGGCGAGTCCACGGCTTTCATAACCGCGATGGCGCATGCTTGGTTCGCGTGCAGCATCATGCTGATCCTCGGGCATTGGGGCGTGACCGCGTGGATTTCCACGCCGCTGTGCGTGGCATTGGCTGCTGCAAAAGAGTTCGTTTACGACCTGCGGGACGAGAAAACTCCGCCGCAGACCGTGCGAATGAGCGCGTCCGATTTCGCCGAGTATCTGGCCGGAATCGTCGTCGCTATCCTGATCCTCCTCACCTGAGAGATGACAATGACCGCACCAATCTACCCCTGGCTGCAAGAGCCGCTGTACGAACCGAGCCCCATGAACGGCAACGCCGTGATGGCGTGGATCATGGCCCACCACACCGACACCTACCTCGACAACACGGGTATGGCGATCAACCTCCCAGGAGGTGGTCAGTGGGTGAACGACTCCAACGCGCCTGCGATTCCGCGCGGCGACGGCACTTTCATCGCCAACGACCCGCAGAATCCGAACCAACGCCTTGTGCCGGCGGACCCCAGCAACCCGATCTGGGCTGCGGGTACGATGTACGGCAAGGACGGCTACGACTATTTCGAACTGACGCCACTGGCGCAGGAAGTGATCGCCTACCAGAAGGCGAACCCGACGCCGATTCCTCCGGCGATTCTCAATCCGCCGCCGCCCTATCGTCCGCCGTCGCCGCCCCCGGTGTCGCCTCCCACGCCGCCGTTTCCGTTTTCGATGGGGTGGTTCGAGGCGTTCATCGAGCGCGTTCGCGCGCGGTTCTGAAATCCGCGCACAGAGAGGACATCACCATGCACTACCGTAACGGCCGCGAGGCTCGCAATGGCGACAAAATCGTATCGCTTGGTACATCTGTAGCGGGCACTGTGCACATCAACGCGATCGGCATTCTGTTCGACGCGCAGCCGGGCAACGACTACTGTAATGGGTACATTGCGCCCGTTCTCGGCCCTTACCCTGTCACCGCGTGTCTGTGCGATTGCCTGCACTACGACGACTTGGTTGCTTTGCTCGTCGCAGCGGGCTTGGACAAGCGGCCGGAAGGGATGTAATGAGCCTGTGGCTCAAACTCGCCGCACTGGGAGGGCTGCTTGCAGCCCTCTCGGGCGGTGCGTGGTACTTCCATCACCACTGGTGGGCTGAGGGCTATGCGCAGCGCGCCGCGCAAGACGCCGCCGCGCTTGCCAAGGCGCGGAAGGTTCAAACGGTCATCGATACACGTGTGGTGACTCGGTACCGCACGGTCACGCACATCGTCCACGAACGCGGACGCACGATTCTCAAGAAGGTGCCCGTCTATGTCACGCGCTATGACGATTCTCGCTGTGTTATCAACAATGGCTTTGTGCGGCTGTGGAACGACGCCAACCGTATGTCCGTACCCGCTGCCCCCACCTCGCTTGATGAAGCCCCCAGTTCCGTTACACTCTCAGACACTGAAGCCCAGCACTCCCGTGAAGCCACCATCTGCCACGCCAACAACGCCCAGTTGAGGGCGCTGCAGCAGTGGGTACTGGAGACGCATCGTGGGCGCTAATTCCGGTCTGAGGGGGATACTTATGCCACCATCCAACGAGTCGGCCGTGGTTCGCGGCATTTACCACTGGCTTACTCCGTTGCTGATCGTCGCGTTGGCGACGATCATCGGATGGCTCGGCTCCGCCATTGTGCGGCAGCAGAGTCAACAGAACCACACGCTTACGCACATCGAGGTCCAGATGGCGCGGCTGCAGTCGCAGTTGACCTACGCGCAGGCGACCAACACGGCCATGCAGGCCGAGATAAACGCCATTTTGACGACGCAGGCCAACCACGAGCATCGGATCACGGTGCTGGAGGACAGCCGTCCTCATGGCTAACATCCCTCTTTCGCAGTCGCTGTACATCTGGCAGGGTCAGACGTTCAATGACTCCATCACGCTGAACCAGGCGGGCAGCACGACGCCGTTGAACCTCACCGGCGCGACCTTCGAAATGCTGGTGCGCGTTGACGAGCAGGACTCGACGGTGCTGCTGGAGCTCAACACGACGAACGGCGGCATTGTGCTCAGTAGCCCGACCACGGGCACGTTCAACTTCAACCTGAGCGCGGAGGCCACGTATGGGCTGCCGACGTCCAACATGCTGCAGATCTGGCCCTACGACCTGATGATGACGCTCGGAGGCACGACGACGTGCGTCATGCGTGGAGGTCTCGTCGTGACGCCTGCCGTCACGCGGCCGCCGGGCGCGCCGTGGTGGTGGTGGCCGAACCAGTCGCAGCCGTTCCCGCCGCTGCCAGGTCCGATCTCCACACAGCCCGCGCCGCCGTGGTACACGTCTGCGCAGGCCGTCAACTGGACGGCGAACGCGTTGATCGCGCCGCCGGATTGGCCGTCGGGCGTCTCTTATCCCCCGGCCGCCGGGCAGAGCTGGCCTTTGCCGCCGTCCTGGCCCGCTGGGCTCCCGTACCCGCTCCCCTTCGGCACCGCATGGCCCACCCTTACGCCTCCCAGCTGGTGGCCCACCACGGTGCCCTACGCGCCGCCTACAGGAGTGGGCAGCCCTGAGTGGCTGCTCTGATGGGCCTCGTCGTCACTCTCAGCACCAACCAGCTGGTGCTGCAGCAGAACAACACGCTGCAGCAGGTTGTCGAGCAGGTGACGCAGCCCGTCGCGGTCGACCTCGGGCAGAACGCGCTGGGTCTCGAAACCACCAACACGGTGCCGTCTTCTGTCGTGGTCGGCGTTCCTGGTGTCCAGGGACCGCCGGGCGCCAGCGGCAGCGGCGTGGCGGTACTGGCGAACGGCATCAATGGCGACGTCGTCACGCTGCTGCAGGGGCAGCCCGTGATGGTCAACAGCAGCGGCGCGTTCGTGCTTGGGAAGAACGCGCTTGCGGGGCAGTACATCGGGCTTGTCAACACTGCCAGCGCTGCGCCCGGTGTGCCTGTGCAGGTGCTTCAGAATGGCACCATCACGCAGCCGCAGGCTGCGTGGAACGCCATCACTGGGAACATCGGCGGTCTCGCGCCTGGCATGCCATACTTCATCAATGGCAGCGGCCAGATTACTTTCATCGCGCCGAGCAGCGGCCCGACCATTCTGGTGGGCGTCGCGCTGAATTCGACTACCATGCAGGTCCGTAGCGGTTTGACCGTCCTCTAGGAGCGCTCCCGTGGCTAACCAACTTCCTTTGTACGTCAACGCCAACGGGCAGCTGATACGCTTCCAGTCGGGTGATTACCTCGCTGTTGCGCAGGGCGGCACAGGTGGCCAGACAGTGGCGGCGGCGCAGAGTGGGCTGCAGCTGACTCCCGGCACATACACGCAGGCGTACAGCGCGTCACTGACTGCGGTCGCAGCGCTCAGTGGCACCGGCATCGCCGTGATGACGGGGACCAACACGTGGGCGCTGCGCACGATTGTCAGCGGGGGCACGCT
>JAEHJW020007261.1_pt1 | contig 25287 bp, 40 predicted proteins | sample 9271431 | NCBI WGS metagenome assembly JAEHJW02 | reverse complement strand
TCATTTAAATAGTGTTTCCATTATTAATTTATAATTGTATGTCTGCCTATTTGGTCTTATTATTCCACAATCTATTTGATAAAAGTGGTCTAATAATCTCTGACTCTTTAATATTCTAATTTTTGTAAACTGATTATTTAGTTCATTAAATAGATAATTTTCTACACAATCTGTCGCATTAACTTTTATTATTTCTTCATTATCTAAGTTGCTTATCATTTCTTTTTTGGTTATAACATCAAAGTCATTTAATTTATTAATTTGTTTTCCTTTAATTGAAATTATTCCGCCAACAAAATAAGTATTTGTTATATTGTGACTTTCTTTAGTTAGAAAATTATAATTACAACCATTTGGGATAAATAAATTATAATCTTGGTTTTCTATATCATTTAAATATTTTATAAATTTATTTTCATTGTAAATATAACATCCAGTTAATAAAAAATGATATATTGTATTTTTATCACTTGCCAATTCAAAAGATTTATTTAGTAAATCAAGTTCACCTAATTGATATCCTCTATTTTCAGATAAATAATATGATTCAAAACTATCTTTATAATTATTATTTCCTCCATTAAATATTAATTTTATATTATTGATATTTAATCTATTTAGTTGGTTTAATAAAATATTTAATTCAGAATAACGATTATAACACCGAATTATAAAGTTATGATGCATTTTTCTCACCAAGCATATCATCAAATTGTTTCATGCTTATTCCAAATTTTTTGTAAAATATTTCTTGTTCATTCACTTTAGGTTTTATCATTGGAATATTATTATTAACAGTTCCTCTTCTTTCCGAACTATGATAAACTAAACTATTTGGAACTAATATAAGATTTTCTATTCCATATTTTCTAACAAATGAATATCCTAAATCTGGGTCAGAACCAGCACCAAAATAATAATCCTCATTATATCCTCCTAATTCAAAAAATATTTTTTTATTTATAATTGTTGGAATAACAGATTTTCTTTTAGTAGGATTTTCAAAACTTAATTTAATATATTTTCCAGTATCATCCAATTCTTTTTCTAAATCTTCTTCTTTAATATCAATTGATAATCCTGAATAATATGGATTATTTATATTTTTATTTTTTGATTCAACCCTTCTTAAAGTAAACATTTTAGTTTCAATATTATCTAACTTTTCAATATATCTAAATAACTCTAAATCCCAATTATAAAATAAAAACTCATCTTCTGCCATTAATAATAATGTTTGATATTTTGCTTTTTTCGCTAAACTATTAACAGGAATACAAATACCTAAATTTTGTTCAGAATACTGAACGTGAAAATTATTTAAATTATTAAACTTCCAATTCTTTATTTCTTCAAATTTTTCTTTTTTGCAATAATTTAAATGTATTAAAACTTCATGTTTATAATTAGAATTTTTATTTATAAAATATAAACATCGTTCTAAATTATTAAAATCAAGAGAAGGAATTATTATCGAAATATTATTAGTCATTATAAACTATTCCATAACTCTCTATAAAACTGCATAAATTTAGAAATATTACATTCAATACCAATTTGCCTACTATTATAACTCATTTCTTCATATAATTTTTTATCACTCAATAATAATCTAACTTTTTCAATAAATTCGATTTCAGACTCAACAAGAAAAGCATTGTGATTATTATATAGTAAGTTGCTTCCCACAAAATTTTGTTTAAAACCAACTACTGGCAATCCAACTGAAATTGCTTCGGTTATAATTCGCATATGAAGAGCATATGGATTTTCCATAATAATTTCTGGTCTACCCATAGCCAATATTTTTGCACTGTTATAAACTTCTCTTATTTTTTCATGGTTATATTCGGCAGGTTCTATAAATATATTTTCTTGTTTCCAACTCTCAGGATAACCATTTCCCTTTAATAATAATTTTATATCTTTTTCATTTTTAAACATATTGTATAAAGAAGTTTGACCTTTATTCTGATTCCTTCCTATAAATAAAATATCATATTTTTTATCAATATCCATTGGAATAAAAAATTCACTATCTACAGATTGTTGCTTAGGAGTAATATAAATTCTTTTTCTATATTCTTCTGGAAAAAAATCTGCCCATTTATTATGATTCATTATTATTGCATCAGCATCTTCATTGTAATAATTAGAACGCATAGTTTCTAAATTATAACCTCCTCCATATTCTCCACAAAATTTTATACCTTGTCCTTTATATTTTTCTATTACTTCATAAGAAGTTCCTTTTTGCCCAGACGTTTTACCTACACCTCCATGAAAATTTATTATATCCGGTTTCCAAAATTTAAATAAATTTTCAATAGCATATTCATCATTTGTTTTTTCATTAAATCTTAAAACTTGATACGATTTGTTATTTTCTTCTCTTCTTAATATATCAAATTTATTTCCATCAGAATTATAGCAAAATGCTTTTAAATCAAAATCATTTAATAATCCTATCTTATTATTATAATGATCTTTTCCATAGAGAATTTCCCCCTTTTGTAACGGATAAAAAACTCCTGAAAATATTTTTTTCTTATTCTTCATCAGTTTCTATTCTATTTAATTTCTTAACCATCTTTTTTAATAATTTCCATTGCCCCCAAGTTAATTGAAATCTTGTTTTTAAAGTGGAATCAATTTCTACATCAAACCCCTCTTCATTTGCCCACATACATATTTCGGCGTAATCGTTATCTTTTGCAAATGTACAATAATCTTTCAATTCACTAAATATAGCTTTTCTATTGTAAGTTTTCATTTTTAAATTTCCATTTCATAAAATTCTTTATTTCCTAATCGAGTATCAATAAAAGTAATACTTGTATTTTCATCCTTTTCAAACTTACTAATTTGTCCAACTGGAGTATGCCCCACTATTTGATGATAATTATTTAACATATCTAATCCAACTTCTCCCAATCCCATCCAAAATATACTTCCTATTTCCGATTCTCCTGCTCTTTCTTTTCCAATATAAAATAAAGAACCATCTAGGCATTTCCATAATCTATTAATCATTTCAGACATTGTTTCATTTTCTAATTTTTTATTTTCAAAATATAATTTAAATGATTTATTAGATAATCCTGCATGAGACCACAAATAATTATTTATTTGAAAACTTGGTTCAAACAAATTTATATTTTGAATATATAAATTATAAATCTTAAATAAATAACTATTTCTAAATCCAGAACATTTTATTCTTTTATGCCATTCAGTTCCCCACACAAAATACTGCGCATCATGATTACCAATTAATAATTTTACTTTATCTGGATATTGCTTTTTATGATAAAGTATATCTTCAAAATTTTGAATTATTTCTTTAGCTGTATGATTAAAATCATCAAAATAATCACCAATAAATATTTCTAAATCATAATTATTATGATTTATACTCTTCCAAGTATCATCTCCGTGCAAATCACCAATTGAAAGTATTTTCATAAATTTGTATTATATTCCTTATTTCCGGTAGAATTTGTAGAGTTCAATAAACACATAACAGTTCCATCATAGTCCCATTTTATTTGCCATGATGGATACGATGGATAAATTGGATAAGGAATATAATCTTTTTGTTCAATAATTTTGATTACATTATATTCTTTATTATTCGGAAAAGTTTTATTTAAAATATCTTGTAATTCTTTTGCTTGACCAATAGTCAATTCTAAATCTTTTCCCGCAATAGTTATTACAACTTTTTTAATTTCGATATTCGTAGATTCTTCTTTATTTTCTGGCATTTTAATTCTCCTTTATTATTCTTGTATTAAATTTTTAATTATATCTAAAATTTGTTTTTCAATATTATTATTTGTATTAATAAATAATGTAATAACAGATGTTTTATCGCTATATCTTTCTATTCTGCCTCCATCTATAATTTTTTTAGATATGCCTCTGTGCATATATAAATTATAAATATCAGAATCATTTAATCCGTCTATGATATTATTTATATATTCTTTCAATTCTATTTTATTCATTTTAATTATCCTTTGTTAGTTTACTAATTAATTTTATTTTGTTTATTTTATAATTATTATTTTTACAAAAAATATAAAATGAATCTTTATTATAATTATTTTTCATATATTTAATCATTGCAGAATTAAAGTCTGATTCTTGCATTAATATAGTAAACTATTTAATATTAATATTAGTTATCCAATCGCCATCTTTATCGGAATCATATGATTTACTTATTATTTGAATATGTTAATTTACTAATTATTTTTATTAAATGCAATTTATCTTTTATTTTTAAATATTTTTCTGCTTCATTATATTTATATAAATTTTGCATATTTATATCAGAATAAAAATAATCTTTTCTATTTTTTATATTCATCAAACAATATAAAACTTTGTGCAAATCTTTATTATATATCGAATATTCTATTTTATAAATTTTATTTTGTATCGAATATAATTTATCTTTTTGAAGTTTCATCTATGTATCCCATTTTTCACACGCTTTTTTATAATATTTATCAATTACTTCTTTATTAACATTATAATATCTTATTAAATAATCTCTATTTTGCTGTCTGCCATTTTGATTTACAATTTTCCAAGTAATTCCTTCATATAATAAATTTCTCAAATAACCATCAGTTCCTTCTTCTTCCATTTCTAAAATGGGTATTCCATCTTCTGTTTTTTTTAATTCTTTTGAATTTTTATCCAGTGCATTATTATGATTTATTCTTATTGAATTTAATATTTTTACATTTGGTGAATGATTTAGATATATTTGATTTTCATGTACCAACCCATAATATTTTATATTTCCATTATTATAAAATAATTGAAATTTATTTTCAAATACATTGCCTCTTTGCATCTTAGTATTTATACCAAAAAGTTCTCCATCATTTAAATCATTTACAAATCTTTTTGGATTATCTAATATGATTTCATCTGAATCAAAAAGCATCCAGCAATGATTTCCTTTTGATGTTCTAATTAATAAATTATATACACTATCCCAACCATTTTTCCAAATATAATTTTCTTGTGCTAATATTATTTTGACTTTTGGATATTGTTCTTTTATTTTATCATATTCTGATTTTAATTCTTTATTGTCTATAAAACATAAATATTCAACAATATAATTAGATAATTTTTCATCTAATTGTTTTACAAGATTTAAATAACCTTGCGGTCTTCGTGAAGCAGTAATGATGCTTAATGTTATTTCTGGCAATTTAATTCTTTCCTTAATTTACTAATTAATTTTAATGAATAATAATCTCTTTCTAACGTTTTTAACTTTCTGTAAATAATTCTTTTAGTTAGTAAATTTTTTAATTCATAATGTTTTACTTTTGAATAAGTATATGCATATCCGTAAACAATTTTATAAATAATTTTAGAATTTTTATGCTGATAGAATAAATATGCTTTCACTTATTCCAAATCGTATTTAATTAAAAAGTTTTCTAAATCAGTTAATATATCTTCCAATTTCAAGTCATTCATACACTGGTATTGCTGTTTTTCGTTGTAGCATGGGGTCACGAAGGTATTTGTTCCATCTGATAAAGTTCTTGCCCCTTTGTGGCTATTTCTACATCCAAAACAAAGTAATGATCTATTTCCTACTGTATATAAATTATCTAAATTAAATTGTGTTTTCATTGAATCTGCACTTCCACAAATAGAAAAACATTTTTTCCCCATTAAATTGGCGATGTGCAAAATTCCACTATCCAATCCGAAGTAATATTTTGATTTACCAATTGTTTCAAACAATAAATCTAAATTTTCTTCTGGATTTGTTATTTGTGCATAATGTGATATATTATTTCTTCCAAGCTCTGCAACAATATATTTTTTGTCTGATAGATATTTTGTTATGCTGTCTGCCAATCCCATATTAATTTCCTTGCCTCCCCATCCGCTGCCCTCGAAATTGCATACAACAATATTTTCATCATTATCAGATGTTTTTAATATTTTATCATTTCTATTATCAAAATCTAAAGTATCATCTTCAAACAATTGTTTATAACAATCATAAAAAGATGGTTTAGAATTATCTAATAAATTTTCATATGCCAAATCAAAATCTATAAAAATATCTTCTCCATTATTAATATCTTTATAAATACTGCTTCCATCTATATAATAATATTTATCAATAAAGTTTTCTATTGTATATTTTTCAAAATTATACATAGAATAAAAATTTACTTTTTTTCCGTACTGTTTATAAATTTTATATGCAAATACTAATGCAAGTAAAGCATCCCCCATGCCCATAGTTCTTTTGATAGAAATTGTCTTTGCATCTTCCAAATCTTTTTTGCTAATCTTATACAATGGTCTATAATTTTTATTGTATATTTTAATAAATTTAGGATTTTCTCCGGTAAATAAATATTTTACAGATAAATCATCTAAATTTATAACTCCATTTACATTTCCAGAATCATAATATAATGTATCTTTCGATGATATATTTAATCTACTAATATCTGCATTGCAATTAGTAACTACTTTTAATTCTCCGCTCTCATCTTCTTCAATTTTCTCACTGAAATAATCCAATATATCTAATGTAGATTTTATTTCTAAATTTATTTTAGTATTATCGTTCATTAACTTTTCAACAAATTTATAGAAATTTTCTTTCTTAAAATTTTCACTTTCATTATTAAAATTTATTATATAATTTCCAAGAGTTTCAACTTCATCTAAATTATCAAAACATAAATTAATATATTCGTCTTCATTTAAAAATAAATTTGAGTTTTCAAATGTTCCAGTATTAATAAATTCAATTATAACTTGAGGATTATTTTTATGTAATTTTTTTAATAATTCTTCTTGATTGTTTACGGTTAAATTTTCCGGCTTAAATAAATAAATTAGTAAATTACTGATATTAGATAGCTGATTTACCTTTGCCTTTGAATATAAAAATCTTTTTTGATTATTTATATTTTTAAAAAATAAATTATATCCTTCTTGTGAATATATTTTATTTGAATCTAAATTTTGTTTTGCTATCTGTTCAAATACCATATTATTCATAACAAAAAATGGTATATTTGCATATATAACTAAATCAAATTCATTTAAGTTTATTTCTGATAAATTATTTTTTATTTCAATGGATTCATTAACTTTATATTTTTCATCATATTTAGTATCATTATTATTTATGTAGATTATTTTTGAGTTCTGTCCAAATAATTGTTTATAATTATCCGTGTGCAAATTTTCCGAAAATGCAGATATAAAATATTCTACGTTAATTAATCTATTAAAAAATTTATTATCTATAATAAGTAATTTCTTCATTTTATTCCTTTATATGAATTTGTTTTTATTTTCTTTTATATTTCTAAGTTCAGTTAATTGTTTATTTGCTATATCAATATATTTTAATGATCCTTCTATTCCTATACCATTTCTACCAAATTTAATTGCGGCTTTAATAGTGCTTCCTATTCCTGCAAATGGGTCAAGTATTATTCCATCTTTAGGAGTCCCAGCCAAAATTAACTTTTTTAGTAAATTTTCCGAGTATGCCGCATAATGGTCTTCATTATTTCCTTTAGTTGGCACATTTAATATATCTCCTTCATCATAATAATATTCTTTACATATTTCTAAGTATTCTTCTAATGGCAATTTTCTATAATCATCCCAAAATTCGACAATATCTCCAGGATTCTTTCCATCTTCATGATTAGTATTTCTCAATTTATTGCTTAATCCTAAATGTTTACCATAATTATCAGTACCTTTATTTCTTAATATATTTTTAGTTTTTGGAATATCTCTTATTGAATCTAAATCAAAATAATATTTTTCATTTTTTACAAAGAAAAACATATATTCTTTTTTAATAGAAAATCTATCAGTTACACTCTCTGGCATACCATTAATCTTTGCCCATATCAAATCATTTCTTAAAATTAATTTTAAATTATCAATCATTTCAATAGCAAATCTATGAGGAATTAACATTAAAGATTTATTAATATAATCTTTTGGTTTAATTAATTTCATACCATTTCCGACATTTTTTAAATATGTGGAATCATAATTTTTATTTAATTTTCCTGTACTCATTCCTGATTGAGTTGAAAATGTATCTCCTAAATTTATAAACATTGATCCATTATCTTTTAATACTCTTTTGCATTCTGATATTATTTGAATTAAGTGTTTAATGTAATCTGAATAATTTGATTCGTTTCCTAACTGACCTTTCCACGCACCACAAATAGAACAAAAATTAGAAATTATATTTCCTTCTCTCATATTAGCTTTAGAATTTCTATTTGCACCTACATTTGCATTTGTTCCCTTCCCACCATTCGGTTTATGAATTATATCTTCCCAATCATGATCACAGTTTTTATCACCATCCCAAATATAGTCTGGTATTCCCTCATATCTACGTTTAAGAAAATATGGAGGGCTTGATATAATAGAATTTACTGAGTCATCTGGAATTTCTTTTAGTACATCTAAAGCATTTCCACATATAATTTTATTTAAATTTTCTTTAATATCAATCATCTAATTTTCGCAATTTACTAATTAATTTTATTTTTCCAATTAAAATATAATATTATTTATAGTACACAATTTTTCAATATCTTTTTTATTTCCTGTATTTTTATCTAAAGATATAACTCTCTCTTTTTGCCAAATTATTTTAAAATCGTTTGGCACATTAAATTCACTTATTATTATAATATTATTTTTACTTTGCCCTCTGCACCAATTCCAAAATGAAGTGTGATTAAAATTATTTATACTTACTTCCAACATATACCATAATTTTCTTAACTTATATTTTTTGTAATATAGCTTGTTCTAAAATAGTTCCTTTCAAATTCTGCTGTTGAAACATATTTATAATGTTCACTAATGATAAATTATTATTACTAAAATGTCTATCTATTGCTTTAAAATTTACATACTGAATATTTTCAATCTTTTTATGACTGAACATTGTAAAGAATAAATTTTCTCTATTGGGAACTTTAATTAAACTATGTCTTGGCATATAATTTACTATATCAAAATAATTACTTAATCCCCAAAACATTTCATTATTAGAACTATAATATTTATACAATTCCGATAAATATGCCGGAGAATAAATAAACCCTTCTCTAATATCTAAATATACTATATATTCTCCAATAGAATTTTTTATTGCATTAAAATATACTGCCGAAGATAAATCATCATTTTCTCCTTCAGCTTGATTTCCTATATATAATATTTTATAATTTTTAAATAATTTTTTTAATTCACTATCTGGAAAAAATAATAATGATGAGTTAAAATTAGATACTAATAAAACTTCATAATTATCATCTGGAAACTTTTGAGATTTTATGGAATTTAAAATTAAATTAATTTCATTTTGATTTTTTATATTTGTCGTATTTACAACAATACTAAATAAAATTTTATTTTTATCTTCTTCTTTTAATTCAATTGATTTGTATTTTTCAAAATCTATATATTGAGGATTATTTATTTCTTTAAAATTCATATAATATTTTACTGTACTCATTGAGCATACTGAATTATCTTTTAATATAGCATTCAAAGCATATGCAGGACTGAAAAAGGAATTGTTTCCTTCTCTGACAACCCCCCTATTAAAGTCTACTAATTTTAAATCTTCTGATTTTACAACTATTTCTCCGATTACTATATCATTATGAAGTACATTAAATTTATCAGCTATTCTATATGACTGAACTTCATCATTTTTTATTGATAAATTATTTCTCAATTCAAGATTAGATATATTCCATTTAGTTTTATTTATATCTAATTGCTTTATACTTTCAATTAGATGATTTTTATACCAAATACAATTTGCTGAATAAAATGCAACATAATCTGAGTTTGATTCTCTTAATTTATTAAAAATATCCGGCATTTTATCTTCTTGCATATAAACTAATTTATAATCAAAATTTAATAATCCATCTGGGAAATAAAATTTATCTTTATCAGATTCAGTTATTATAAATTTTATATTTTCTATTTTTATATTTTCTTCAGAAGTATTTGTATAATCTAAAACTTCATTTAAATTTTTAAGAGTTTCATATAATAAATAATTATTATATTCATTATTACAGATAACTAAAATATCTACATTTTTTAATTTCATCTATTTTCCTTTATTACAAATTAAACTTTTTTATATCAAATGATTCATTTAATGAAATTATTTTTAATAATTTTGTATCTATCTTGTTTATCTTATCATCTGATACTAATAATAAACTATTAGTATATTTACTCCAGTCAATTATAATATCCTTTTTATTTTCTTCTGTTATCATTCTCCGATTTTCTAATAAAACATTTAGTGCATCAATGGTATAAACCGTATTTGTATTTTTATTTCTTTGTAAAGCAATTGAATTTAAACATCCATATTCTTTTAAATTCTTCAACATTCTATTTTTATCTAATAAATTGAATGTAAATAGAACTATATTGGAATCTTTAACATTTTCCAATATAAATACTTTATCAGTTAAATTTTCCTTATTTAAATAATCTAAATATAAATTTGCTTTCTTTCTTAGTACAAATGAACATAGTAGTTTGCTCTGGTAGGGTCGCATAAATTAAATTTTCCTTTTTTATTTTGTTAGTTAGTAAATATTTTCATTTTTATATAAATATAATAATTTTTAAATTTTAATCAATTTTGAGGTTAATTTTACAAAATATTTTATTTTATAATCATTATCATAATCATTATCATATTTTTTAGTTTTTATATTATAAAATATGGATGCATATGACAAATAATCCCAAGACGGTTTTATAAAATAATATAAATAATTTTTATGAATATTATCTAAAAATGATACTTCATAACATTTTTTTATTTCATTATTATTTAATTTTATAAACATAATTATACTTTAATCAATCTTGAAGTTAATTTTATTATATATAAATATTTCCAATCTTTCATATTAACATGTGATATATATAATTTTCCACGCTTTTTAATTTTTGCACATCCAAGTTCTCCAGTATATATATTTTTATATAATTCATAAATCATTTTAATTCTCTAATTAAATAATTCTTTCTAAAAACAATGTTAAATAATTTTTCATATTCTTCTGTCATTAAATAATCTTTACCACAAAAATTAAAATTTACATCCTTAATATACACAAAAAATTTATTAAAATCAAATTCTTTTTCATCAAATTCAAAAATAATTGAATCAAATTTTGAATACAATATTCTACCTAAATTATTTTCATCCAAATATCTTTTTAATGAGTTTATTATCAATCTTATAAATATACTCGTTGCAGACTGACCGTAAATTGCTATCGGATGCTCATTCTTTCTTTTAATACCATTGCACAAATAAATATAATCATTATTAAGTAAATAGTCAACTAAATATTCTAAATTAAGTTCCTTGATAATATTCTTTTGCTCAATTGATAATATCGTATTTTTTGTTATTGAATAAAGTGATATAAGCAATTCTAATTTTCTATCTTTATATTCTTTTGCTTCCAACGATTTAACAATATTATAAACTCCGTGTTTATATATTTTATTAATTAAATCTTTATTTTTATTTTGAAGAAATGATAAAAATAAAATAAATAATAAATCTGATGCCTTTACATCCAATTCAAATATTTTTTTATCAGATTTTATATACTGTTTTATTTCATTATTTGGTAATGTAACAAATGAATTAGTAATTCTAAATGTAGAATAATTTTCTTTCCAATTAAAAAATTCTCTATTATTCCAGTTTATTAAAAAATCATTATTAAAATCATTTATATTATTTCTAAATTCAAGATTATATTTGTAAAATGATTTTATAGACTCATTATTAAATATTTCGCTACGAATTTTTTCGGAAGCATTATATGTTCTAATTAATTCAAATGAATGAAAAATATCTTCAAAAAGTTCTCTAAATAAATTTAAATCTCTTACCTTATTATAAATATGAAAAAACGGAGAGCTATTAAATTCTTTAATTATTTCAAATTCATTATTTAAATTATAACTTCCATTTAGATAATTTGAAAAGTCTTCATAAGTATAATGATTAATAGCTGGATTTAATAATAAATCATAATTATCATTTTTATTTATTGAAATGAATGTTGATAAATCTATAATTTTATTGTTAAAATTATATAGAAGCATTTGCTATTCATTATTTTCTTTTTTATTTTCCATTTTAATCCCACCATCCTTCAATATATTTTTCTAATATTTTAAATAATAACTTTCTATCTTTTTCATATGCTAATCTGTCTAACTCATATATTTTATGTTTTTCTTCATCTGCCAAATTGGATTCATTATCATTTTTACATTTTGAATATTTACTTTTTAATTCATATAAATCTTCATCATCAGTTTTTCCTTTTTTGTAAAAAATAGATTCAAAATTAAACTTTCCAAATTTTTCTTCATGCTTTTTATGCAAATATTTATTATAATCATTATCCAATAATCTTTGAATTAAATTTTCACAAATTCTAATCTGCTGACAAGTCTTATCAACATTTTCAAATAAATTATGTTTTTCTAAATGTTTTCTTACTCTATTTAATTTAAACTGAAGCAATTCATATATAAATCCAAAATCATATTCCCTTGTTTTCCATATTATTGAAAAATAAACAAATAAATTTTGAATGCCATAAATCATATTGTAATATGATGATTTTAAATTGTCTAACATATCATTTCTCAATTTTATTTCTTTTTATAGTTATTTTTATATCTTTTTTTAATTATTTAAGAATTTTTCTCTAAATATTCTTTCATCATCATTTCTACTTTTATTTCCGCATCACTTTCAGATAAATTATTGTCATAAATAATCTGATGATATGTCGAATGACATCCTTTACATAAAACTGTTAAATCCATTAAACTTTCATGAAATATTCTGGCATATGTTCTATGGTGAACATGTAATTCAACATCTTTTTTATTACAGATTTGACATCTATATCCTACTTGATTTAATTTTATATTTCTTAATCTTTTCCATTCTTTACTTAACAAATATTCATTATAAGTTTTATATATTTTATGTTTCTTTAAATTTTTAGCTTTTTCTAATTTGTGTTTCTTTTTGCCCAAATATCTTTTATAATTTTTAGAAATTTGACTGTTTTCCATTAATGCTCCTTCAATTATAACTTTCTCTTAATGCTATTTTATCTGCTTCTTCATTATATTTATTTCCTGAATGTCCCTGAACATGAATAAATTCTATATTTTTATTTTTAGTTAATTCTATCAATTCTTCCCACAAATCTCTATTTTTAATTTCCTTCTTACCAGATTTCCAATTATTATTTTGCCATTTTACAATCCAATTCTCAGTAAATGCATTTTTTACATAATTAGAATCTAAATAAATTTTAATTTTATCATCATAATTGATTTCATTAACTTTTTTTAATCCTTCAATTAGTGCAGTTAATTCCATCCTATTATTTGTTGTATTATATCCTTTTCCACTTACAATTATTTTTTCATTATTAAATAATATAATAGCACAATATCCCCCTCTTCTAATATCTGACAATACATCATTATTTTTACATGCACCATCTGTATAAATTTTTAATATTGAATTTTCCAATTTAAAACTCCTTTTTAGTAAATTTTTATTTTTCAAAAATATAATTAATTTTATTAAAAGTCAAGAATTTTTTATTTATTTTTTGGATTGAACATAACATGCCTTTATTAATATTATTAATATTAATTTAAAATTTAAAAATATTATTTAAAAAATTATTAATTAATTTATAAATATTTAAGTCCAGGGTGAGATTGAGACATAAGTATCCTATGGAACTCACATCTCAAAAGGTTTGAGAGAAGGACTTATTTTGGTTTACCTTCTTGCTAAGTTATATATCCAAATTCAGCAGACAGTTTTAGCTTTCGACAACTGTGTTATTTCCTGCTCTATATCCCTTTCTATAACTTTAATAAATTGCATTTGAAATCGGTATTTTTATCGGTTAAGTTTATGCAATTTTATAACTTTTTAAAAATAACTTGTTTTAATATCCAATTATAATAAATTTTTTGATAAATGTCAATAGATAATTATAATATTTTATTTCTATAATCAATTTCATTTTTATTACTTTTTATAGAATTACAAATTCTACATAAAATTTGTAAATTATTTTCATCCATTTGTAATTCAGGATATTTACTTTTTGGTTTTATATGATCAACACAAATATTATCATCTTCAATTCCACATTTCATACATCTATTTCCAAATTTATTAATAATTTTTTTACGAAGTTGTCTCCATTCAGGAGAAGTATAAAAATTATCATATTTTCTACCAAGAATTTCATCTTCTCCGTCAGTATATATTTTATATAACCATTTTTTTGAATTTCCATTTATTGTTATATGATAATGTTCAGCAAATAAATTGACAGCTTCATTAATAGATAATGGATTATTTGGATTCATTTTAATACCAATAACATGTTTTAAATGCCAAATTAATTTATTTCTTGCAGCTCGTTGCTGATTTTTTTGTATGCTTTTTTGTGTGCTTGTTAATTTACTCATATTATTTTTATATAAATATAATAAAATTCAAAAATAATTTTAAACTTTCCTCAATTTACTAACTATTTTAAATATTTTTTTAATTTTATATTTAAAATCTACTTGTTTATAGTAAATATTTAGTTTTAAATTAATATCAAATTCTTTCATTATTGGAAATATAGCACCTTTTTCAAAAATACATAGCATATAATAAAAATCATAAAATTTATTATCAAATTCTTTTTTATATAATTTTACAATTTTTTTGTTATTTAATTCAGCATACAACATTTTCTACACATTTTCCAATATTTATATAAAAATAATACAAAAATTTTTAATAAAAGTCAAGTAATTTTTAAATTATTTTTCTTGACATTTAGTTAATTATTTAGTAAATTTATTTATAATATTTAAAGGAAATAAAAAATGTATATATTAACAACTCATTTTTTAAATGGAACAGTTACTATTGGAGTTTCAACTTTAGGAATTAATTCTGAAACTTTTTCTGATGCTATTCAAAAAGTTAAAAATTTACCAGCATATAAGTTAGCTACTAATATATTAGAAAATGATACAATTTTATCATTTAATTTGCCAAAAAATAATGATATATTCATTTCTTGTTATTTGAAAAATGAAAAGTTAGAAATTATTTAAATGAACAATATCCCATCAAAATATAAATGTTTAAGATGTCATAAAGATTTAAGAACAAACATTCCGGCAGACAAAATATGCACTTGTATTCATTTACATCTAAATAATTATAATAAATCTGGAAATTTAATTTTAAAAGTTAATTTTGATTATCAAGGATGTTTTGAACCATTATTATTTTGGCACAATTATAAATAAAATCTAAATGAAACAAATTCTTTTTGAAAAATTACGAACTAATATAAAAATATCATTTTATTCATCATATTATGATTCTGGATTAGTTTCAGCTTGTCAGAAATTAAAACCATTGGCTAAATATGATGGAAAAGGTGCGTGGTATGTTTTATTGCCATTAAATTCAAATGATGATTATTTAGAAGATATTGAAACATATAAAGATATTTTATCTTATTATGATGTAAATGAAAGTAATAAATTAATAGAATTTTTAAAAAAGAAAAATGAAAAAAATTATATATTAAGAGAAGAAAAAGAAAAATTAAAAAAGGATTATTTAATTAAATTTGAAAAGGAAATTAGCAGGTATCCAGCATTATATAAACATCAAAAAGATGGGGTTAAATTTTTACTTGAAAAATATTTAGATGGAAATGGTGCAATTCTTGGGGACTCTATGGGATTGGGAAAAACGAAACAGACAATAGTATTTTCGGAAATTCAAAATTTTAATAAAATATTAATAGTTTGTCCTGCAAGTTTAAAATATAATTGGGAACGTGAAATTAAAATGGTGAATGAATATTCTAATGTATGTATTTTACCGCAGAATATTCCAAATGAAAATACTAAATATTTTATAATTAATTATGATATGTTGATTAAGGAATTTGATTATGAAAAAGAGAATAATAAAATTGAATTGAAATTACATGATGATTCATTTCTTAAAAAGAATAATTTTGATATAATGTTATTGGACGAAGGACATTTAGTAAAAGCACAAAATAGTAAACGATCAAGAGCAGTATTAGAATTAATGAATAATATTAATTTTATTATTCCTATTTCTGGAACACCAATTAAAAATAAAACTAAAGATATTTTTAATTTACTAAAATTAGTCAGGCATCCATTGGGTAATAATTTTTTTAATTTTGCCCTTCGTTATGCTGGTGCATATAAATCTGCTTTTGGTTGGAATTTTGATGGTAGTTCTAATTTAGAAGAATTACATGAAAAATTAAAAACTATAATGATAAGAAGAACAAAAGAAGAATGTTTAGATTTGCCTGAAAAGATTATAAATGAAATTTATATTGATTTGCCAATAGAAAATGAAAAAGAATATAATAATGCATTTGCAGATTATTTAAATTTTGTTAGAGAAGTCAAATTAGCTAATAAAGATGAACGTGAAAAAGATTTTAAGATTCAATCTATTATTCAAGCAGAAGAACTTGTAAAATTAAATTTACTAAAACAAATTTGTTCTAAATCTAAATTTACTATGTTAAAAGAACGAATTGATGATATGTTAGAAGAAGATTCTAATAGAAAAATTGTAATATTTTCTCAATATAATGAAATAATAAATCTTTTATTTGATAAATATAAAAAGATTGCTGTTAAATTAACTGGCTCAACTTCTCAAATAAATAGGCAAAAAGCAGTAGATGATTTTCAGAATAATGAAAAAATAAGAGTATTCATAGGCAATATTATTGCTGGTGGAGTTGGAATTACGCTAACAAGAAGTGATACTTGTATTATAATTGACTTCCCCTGGACTCCTTCTGATATATCACAAGCAACTGACCGTCTTCATAGAATAGGTCAAAAAAATAATACTAATATATTTTATTTTATAACAAAAGATACCATAGAGGAAGAAATTTATAAATTATTGAAGAAGAAAAGTGATATTATTAATAAAGCAATTGATGGAATAGATTTGAAAAATGCAAGAGAAAAAACTAATATATTTTCCGAATTAACTACTAATTTAAAGAATCGTTTTATTTGATATTTATATAAAAAGAGAAAATTGATGCCAAAGCAATATCTTTCTGAAGAAGATTCTTTTGAATTATTTAAACCTATATTAGCAGATAATATTATATTTAATAACAATTTTTATAACATTTATAATGATTATTTATTACAATTATCTAAAAAATATAAAATAGATTCAAAAATTATAAAAAAGTCATTTTCAAATAGTTTAAATATTGTAAAAGAAGATTTATATAATAATGGTTTTGAAATGGAATCTTTATCTACAATGTTTGAATTATTATTTTATCCAACATCAGTTAATTGGACATTGAAAAATAAAACATATCAAAATTATAATATTAATATAGATTTTTTTGTTGGATTAAAAGATTTTATGTTTGCAGATGAACAAAAAGATTTGTATTTTAATATACATGATTTTAAATTTACTAATAGAAAATTGGAATCGTTTACACTTCAAAGTAATGCGGGGTTAAAATATTTTTATGATGAAAATTATAAACTTAAATTTATTGAGTTTGCTGATAAGGAAATGTTTGAACTAAAATAATAAATCCTAAATGTATAAAAGAAAAACGATTTTAAAACAAACTTCTAAGTTGAGGAAACTTGAAACAAACAATTCTTAATAGTTATTTGCTTCTAAATAAACAATCAGATTTTACACAATCGCTTGGAAAATATTTTTTTGAAAGATTACAATTGTTTCTTTGCACAAATTTTTTAGAAAAAGAATATCCTGATATATTATTTACGAATAATCTAACTAAAATAAATGAACTAACTAATAATGAAGATATAAATTTTTTTAGAGCAATGTATCTTGAAGAACCAAATGTAATTTTGTTTCATTCGGAAAAATATAAAATAAATTCCGAAGTGTTTAGATTTGATAAAGAAAAAATTCAAGAAGAAATTAACTATCAATTAAATGGATATAAATTTGTAATTCCTTTATCTGATATTTACCATGAATTTGTACATAGAATACAATATCAGTTTTCTAATAATTATGATTATCTTGATTTTATAGAAGCTACTGATGAAATAATGACATTTATTTTAACAAATCAATTATATGGTGTTGATTATTATAAAGAATCTATAGCATTTTGGAATTTTGGCAGGAAATTTTTAAAATTAAAGTTACAAGAATTTTATATTTTTTTAGTTAATGCAATAATAAATCCTAATTTTAATGAATTTTATTTACTTAATAATAAAAAATTTATTAATTTATTAAGTAGAAAATATAATGGAAATATTTCTGTATTTTTTAATAATTTTAAAAATGATTTTGGAAACATGGAATTGCGAGAATATTTTATAAAAGATTTAACAAAACTACATAATTTGATATTTTATAAATTTTAATAACCTTTGTCCTAAAATTAATTAGTAAATTGCATAAAATTTAATTTGCATTTTATAAAAAAATTAATTATATTTAAAATATAAAAATAGAGGATTAATGAATTTAATTAATGTAGGTATAGATTTAGACGGGGTTATTTTTAATTTCTCAAAAAGATTTTCAGAATATTGCAATTATAAATTCGGTGAAAGATGTCCTATTATATCTGATAGATATGAAATAAAAAATTGGAATTGGGAAGAATGGTATCCTATTACAAAAGAAGAATCAAAAATAATTTGGAATGATATTAAATGTTCTAAAAACTTTTGGCAAACTTTAAAATTAATTAATAATAATGAATTTGATGCTATTAGAAAAGCATTTAATAATTATGAAACTAATATAGTAACTTACTTTATCACATCAAGAATTCCTACTGTCGGAAATAATTTGCACCTTCAATGTATTAATTCACTAATTCAATATCATTGGAAAAATCCCCAAGTTATATTATCTAATGAAAAAGGCAATATATGTAGAGAATTAGGAATAAATTATTTTATAGATGATAAAGTAGAAAATTGTTTAGATGCTAAAAATAAGAATGAAAACTGCAATGTTTATATAATGGATGCTGGATATAATAAACATTTGATGAATAATAATATTAAAAGAATTACTTCATTGTATTCATTTTTAGATGATATTAAAAAAGATAAAAATTATAAAGGATAATCCAAATGAAAACTAAATTTGATAAAATTCAAGATAGTGGAAACAAACAAAAATTTGAAACTGGTGCAGTTAGAGATATGCAAGAAGGTAAAGGAAGATTTGATTTGATTCCTCCTATTGCATTAGATAGGCTTGCAAAACACTACGAACTTGGAGCAAAAAAATATAATCCCAATAATTTTAGAAATGGGATACCTATTACAAGATATTTAGATTCTGCACAAAGACATATTAATAAATATAGAATGGGTGAAGAAGATGAAGACCATTTAACTGCTGCTGTTTGGAATTTGATAGGAATTATTGAAACAGAATACTTAATAGAATTAAAATATTTATCAGATAATTTAGATGATGGAAAATTTTATTCTAAAAAAGTTATAGACAATATAAAAAAATATCAAGAAGAATATTTAAAAAATAAAAATATAAAGGAACTAAAAAAATGAAAACAGAAAATATTTATAAAGTATTGCCGGATGGAAATAAAGAACTTATTGAAACAAGAGTATCTGAAGAAGATTTATCATCAGTAAGTTTATCAATTTCAGTAAAAGGGGTGGTTCAGCCGGAAGTAAAAATATATAATAAAGACCCTCAACAAGCATCTGAAATAGCACAAAAATTATTAGATGAATTGGTTGTAAAATATAAAATTAAATTAAGTATTGGTGAGTAACATGATTGGTATTATAAGTCAGATTTATCCAGAAATAATATTATTTATAATTATATTTGTTTTATATTTAATTTTTAGATATATTAATAATGAACGAGAATTTGCCAAAAATATAAATTTACAAAATGGATTTAATTTAAAAGAAGAAACAAACAAACAACTTCAAATTTATGAAAAATTAAAAATAGGAGATATTTTTACGAAAGAATTGTTTGATGAAACTTTTGTAGATGTATCCGAGATTTCCGAAATAGAAGATTGTAAAATATATTCTCTTGGATTTGTAGAATATATAAATGGGGATTCGCATAATTCAAATAGGTTTATCAAAATAAATAAAAATACTAATAAAATATTAGGTAAATCATTATCTTGGGAATTATTTAGATAATGTACGTTAATTGTTATTATAATTTTGAAAATAATAAAATATATATTTTTGAAGAAAATGATAAAATAATTGAAAAAAATTATTCTCCATATTGTTATGTAAAAACTACTGAAGAATCTGAATATAAAACAATATTTGGTGACAATGTAAAAAAAGAAAAATTAACTAAAGAATTAAAAGAAAATAAAGATGCTTTTGAAACAGATATTAATCCACAATTAAGATATTTGTTAAATTTATATTATGATAAAGATAAAATACCAGTAAATAAAATATTATACATAGATATTGAAACAAGTTCTATTGGTGGGTTTCCAGATATGAAACTTGCTGATAAAGAAATTACTGCAATTACTTGTTTATATAACAATATATATTATGTTTTTATTTTAGATAATGGAAATTTTTCATCTAAATCAAAAGAAGATGAAAGATTTATTATTTGTAAATCCGAAAAGGAATTATTAACTAAGTTTATTTTATTTTATCAAAAAATAAAACCGACAATTATATCTGGATGGCACAGTTTTGCATTTGATATTCCTTATTTATATAGAAGAATGATAAATATTATTGGAAAAATATATGCAGATAAATTATCTCCAATAGATATTGTAAAAGAAGGGGTAATAAATTTTAAAAATCAAATTTATGAAGGTTATAAAATTGCAGGAGTATCTCATCTTGATTATATGATTCTTTATAAAAAACATTGTATAAATGATAGAACAAGTTATTCATTAAATTATATAGCAAATTTGGAAGTTGGAGAGGGGAAAACAGAATTTAAAGGTAATTTAGATGATTTAAGAAAAAATGATATTAATAAATATATTGAATACAATATTAATGATGTTAGATTGTTAAGTAAATTGGAGGGCAAGCTTCATTATCTTGAAATCTCCATCGCATTTTGCCATAAAGGTTGTATTACTTATGAAGAAATATTTATGCAATCAAGGATTATTGAAGGAGCAATATTAAAATACTTAAAACAAAATAATTTAGTCGGAATAAACAAACCACAATATGATTATGGAAATACTGATAAATTTGAAGGTGCTTATGTAACAGATGTCGAACCAGGATTATATAAAGATATTCTTAGTTATGATGTATCGAGTTTGTATCCAAATTTAATCAGAACTATAAACATTTCAAATGAAACTAAATTAGGAAAAGTAGTAAATTGGCAAGAAAATTTAGAAGAATATAAAATACAATTAATTAATAATAAAATATTAAATTTAAATAAAGAACAATTTAACAAATTAATTATAGATAAAAAACTAACTATATCGAGTCATGGAATTTTATATAAAACTAATAAACAAGGAATTTTACCTAAAATTATTGAATCATGGTTTAATGAAAGATTAGAATTTAGAAAATTAGCAATGCAATATGAAAAAGAAGAAAATGAAAAATTATATAAAGAATATGATATAAAACAATATGTATTAAAAATTTTAATGAACAGTTTATATGGCGCAATTTCTTTATCATCTTTTAGATTTTATGATTTAGATAATGCTTTAAGTATCACACTATCAGGGCAAAAGATAATTAAGGAATCTGCTAAATTTATAGAAGAAAAATACAAAAATACGCATATATATTCAGATACGGATAGTTTGTATTTTCATATAGATAATTTTATGAATAATTATGAAAAAAATAAATTAGATCAATTAAAATTATATTCAAATGAAATATTAACCTTATTAAATAGTAAATTAAAAGAGTTTAGTAAACAATTTTTTAATTCTGATAATAATTATTTAAAATTTTCTCATGAGATAAAGGCTAAAACGGGAATATGGTTGAGTAAAAAACATTATGCTTTAATTATGATTGAAAAAAATGGATTTGAAAAGCATGATGATATATATGTAAAAGGAATTGATGTTGAAAAAAGTAATTTCCCTTCTGCAATGAAAACTATTTTAAAACAAGTAATGATAGACATATTAAATGAAAAATCAGAAGAAGAAATAAAAAAGAATTTAATTGAATTTAAAAATAACTTAGAAAAAAATTCTATTGAAGATATTGCAATACCCACCGGAGTAAATCATATAGAAAAATATGTAAAAAATAATATTATTCAAAAAGGTGCTCCTATAAATGTTAAATCTGCCGTTAACTATAATTTATTAATTCAAAGATATAATTTAAATAATAAATATAGACCTATTGCATCTGGAGAAAAAATTAAATATATTTACTTAAAGAAAAATGAATTTGATATGGAAACTCTTGCATTTAAGGATGATTCTATTCCAGACGAATTTATTAATTTTTATAAAAAATATATAGATTATGATAAAATATTTCAATCAATATTGGTTAATAAAGTTCAATCATTTTATGATGCAATGAAATGGGGAAAATTAAATTTAATCGAAAATAAATTAAAGAAATTTATATGAATTTATGCGTAGAAAAAAGAACTAATATTTTATGTAAATATATTGAAGATAAAATTAAAGAATGTAAATATTATTATGTAGTAGAACTTCCAATATCTGCATACAGAGTACATGATTTAAATGAATTTAATTGTAATTATATAAAATTGAAATTAATTAGTAAATTAAAAAAATTATGATTTATAAAAAAGATGATGAATATTATATAGTATATTTTGTAGGATATGCTTTAAAAGAATTTGGAAATATTAACATCAATGATGATAAAGTATATAACATTTATTCTGCTAAACATAAATATATAGATACCGTTCCAGAAATATATTTAAAGATATACGAATATAAATTAATTAGTAAATTACACAAAATTTAATTATATTAAACTATGATAATTTTCCCATTTAATTAATTTATGGAATGATATAAAACATAATGTAAATAACTTAATAGATGATTATTATAAGTTATGGAATAAGTTAAATAGTTATGATGATATAGATGATAAAAAATTATTTTATTATAATGTTAGAAATATGTTTAATGAAAGTAGAAATACTTCATATTTTTTATTTTTAATAAGAACATCATATAACGGATTGATTAGATATAATCGAGATAATGGATTTAATGTTGGATTGCATTTTACAAGAAAAGGAATACATCCAGATAAATTAAAAAATATTTTAATTAATACAAATTATTTAGTAAATTTAAAAGATGTAAAGTTTGAAATTTCATCTTATAATGATATTTTAAACAATATAAATAAAGATGATTTTATATATTTTGATCCTCCGTATTATAATTCAAAATTAATATATTATGGAAATTTTGATTATAATAAATTTTTTTCTTATATTAAAGGATTGAATTGCAATTATGCTTTAAGCTTTGATGGAAATAGTAGAAATAATATAAAAATAGATAATAATTTATATACTGAACACTATTATATAAATAATGGAAATTCATCATTTAGTAGATTGAAAAATAAAAAAATAAATATTAATGAAAGTTTGTATTTGAAATTAGAAAATAATTAAAAAAGGAAAAATAAAATTATGCATGAACAAATAGAACTCGAAGATGCAATAGCAGAAGCACAACAATCTTCTAAACAAATAATCAAAACCGATGATTTATTAAATTTAATTGATAAATATAATTTAAATAATTATAATGATAAAGCAATATTTATAATTAATAATGATAAATTAGAAATAAAATCAATGGATTCTTCTAATACACTATATGCTCATATTAAAACTAATAATATACTAAATATAGATAAAGATTTTGGTATATTTAATACCAAACAGTTTACTAATTTAATTAAATTATTTGATAAAGAAGTATCTTTGCAGTTTAACAAATTAAATGATGAATTAGATTCTATTTTATTATCATCTAATAATGAAACTGATAATTTAGAAATTCAAGTTAATTTAGCAGACCCAACAATATTTAATAAAACATCAGTAAATAATGGATTTATTAAAGAACATAAATTACCTAAAGAATATGAAATTAATATTAATTTATCATCTGATTTTATTAGTAAATTTATGAAAATAGCAGATGCGTTTGCCGATGATAGAATGTTTCATTTTCAAATAAAAAGAAAAAAATTATATTTTGTAGTTGGAAATGAAAATACTCGTTCTAATATGGTAAATATTTTATTAAGTGAGAATGAAGGATATACTAATTTTGAAGGCAAAGTATCATTTTTATTATCTGATTTTAAGAGAATATTAAAAGCAAATAAATCTGCTAAAACTTCTATTAAAATATCTATTGCCGGGGTGATGATAATTAGTGCGATTGAAGAATATATAAATTCAACATATTATATTATGGCAGTAAATTAGTGTGGTATTATCATAAAAAATATATTACATTATGCGAATATGAATTTATTGAAGATTTATTTGAAAATTGGTATATTGATAAATTTTTTATACAAGTTAAATTAATTAGTAAATTAAGAAAGAATAAATTATGAATGAAATTCCAAAAGAAAAAATAGAAAAACAAAAGAAATCCTTTTTAGCATATTACAACCAAAATAGTCATGATATTTATAAACTTTGTGAAAATGCGGCTGAGGCATATGTATATCAATTAAATTCTAAAAATGATAAAGAAAAATTATTGTTAGCATATTTTAGAAAAAATAATAAAATAAAATCTAAAATAATAAAAGAAATTAGTGAATTAAAAGATACTATGAAATTAGAATCTGGAAATACACAATTCGATCATGGATTTAATATTGCATTATCTGAAAATATTAAATTTTTAAATGAATTGTTAGAAATATTTTAAGAAAGATAATTTTGAATAATATAGAAAATATTTTCTAAAAAATTAAAAATAATTTTATATTTATATAAAAAGAGACTAATTAAAG
>JAEHJW020001938.1_pt1 | contig 25287 bp, 33 predicted proteins | sample 9271431 | NCBI WGS metagenome assembly JAEHJW02 | reverse complement strand
TTATAATGTTAGTCAATTTTTATTAATTCCAACAAAATTTTCTGGTTCAGTACTTTCCATGTTTGTTGTTACTCCGTCGCGAAAAGAAAGCTTATCTTTTTTAAAAGAATCTTTAGATAAAGTTCACGCTATTCCAATAAATCTGGTATATTGCCTGGAGGAAATAAAATTATATACCAACCTAAGTGATGAACAAATCGAATCCTGGACAAAAAATCGATTGTACGACTATATATATTACGCGGGAGGTGTTGGATTACCATTTTTAATTTGGGCTGTACCTGATATAGATTTTTTTCGAGATGCCTATGAGGTTTTCAAAAATATGAACAGTATGAAAAAAGAGGACTATATACTGTTTTATATTAAACTTTATTATAGTGTCTTTTTGCCTGGAGGCATTTCAGAAATTACTATTGAACAAATAAATGCAGAAATGGATATCGAGAAAAGAAAAGAACTCGTGTATAAAAGACAAAATGGAATTCGAGATGCCTATGAGTGTTTACTAAGTTATGTAGAAACAATATATTGCACTCGTGTCTATTTACCGCATTTAGAAAGATATATTCGTCCAATAGAGGATGCCATTGAATCTGATTAATGCTGTGACGATATAGGAGATTTCATATGGGAAATTATGGTTCTGGAGTAGAAGAATACAACGGTACCGACAATATCAATAACATGATTCCAGTTACCGTCAATGGCAACGTCGTTACTGTCTTGGGTCAGGAATATGTTTTACCGAGCCCCGTGCTCTATAAGCTGAATGTAAACTTACCCAATAGCATCGTGTATGCATTGGCGAATAATAATGGCCTGATTACGCAGGCTCTTCAAATTACCGTTACAATGAGTTCCACCGAAGAAACGTCTGCAATGGTAAGTCTGATTAATTATTACTATTTGTCCGGTCAAAATACATTCGCAGCGACTCAGGTTACAATCAGCAACGGCAATATGACGGCCATTTTGGATTCAAGTTTTATTGATCAAACCATCTATCAAGGCCAAACATTCACCCTTAATGGGAACGTGTTACAAGGTCAAACGCTGTTAACGGGAACACCCCTGACTAGCAATCAGTCTACTGTTTCGGGAACTTCTGGATTAATTTAATCATACACCGAGACTATTAGTCTCGGTGTATTTATTACTTATTGCCATAGTAATGTCGAGTGTACGTCCGTAAGACTGTATATAGAAAGTGCGCAGTACGAACGGTTGAGATCATAATTCGAGTTTTAATCTTGAGACTATCCTCTACCAATTTATCTCCCAATTTTCGTATCTCTAACAAATCCGGTTCCTTACTCTTACTGCTTTGATAATAATTTTTCAATAACAGTAAGAAATGACCTATATCTTTATTGTTGGATAAAATATCCATATCGTTGATCATTTGATTGTAGCTATACACAATACACAAATCGAGATATTGACTCACGAAAGGAGACTTTCCTTGGTCGTCTACAATATACTCTAATGTTTGAATGAGCAAGTCTCTTGGAGCTGCCGGAACGAGATCCAAAATAACACTGACCAGTTCTTCTTTGATATAGTCGTTTTCATTTTGAATAACTGTAAAGAGATAGTTTTTATATATCTCTAGCCCATTTTTCTTGTCTTTAAAGGAATCTCCATTCTCTTCGTCCAATTGAACATTCGTAGTTTTTTTATAGAGAACGCCCGATTCTTTGACACGCAGATATTCACGATAGATGTTTTTGATCATATCTCGCAGACGACCTTGTGAATCGTTTAGGAGATAAATGATTTTATTGTCATCATTGAACTTTTTAAAGGTTTCGAAATGAATGCCTTCTTTGTCCAGAATTTGCTCAGCGCGATATTCTAATGTTTTTGACCATGTGCCCTGTTGCTTCAAAATGAACTTAAAGGACAGATCATTATAGACTACCTCAGCCATAGATTTTTCAATAGGATACCGATAAAAGTGATTCATAATACTCGTCAAAAACTTATAATTCAGTATCAGGGTATTATTGAATAATGCGCTTTGTTTTTGACGATCATTTAAAAAGTTTGACGCTAAGCATTTATGTGAAATATAGACATTCAGCAAATTAAATGGATCGCTGGATACAATAAAGTTTTTATTGATTCCTGGAGCCTTGTCGACTAAATCGGTGACTTCATCTTTATCGGTTTCCAAAATGTCATAATAGTTTTGTTCGTCGGTTGGAGTAAATTTTACTACATGGACGCCAGTCAAGTTTCCACCAAAAAACTCAATGTATTCTTGACCTTTTGTAATGAAGCGAATCTGATTGCTGTAAATTTCATCGCTAATCGTTTTGTTAAATTTAATATGACCAAATCGATTTTCCAAAATACTTAAGAGATTATTCATGTCCGTAACTTTCTAAATAATCAAGGAGCTGATTCTTATTGTAGAAAAAACGTACCTTCATGTCTTTTAGTGTCTCAATGGATAGATCTATACTACCTATGGGGGGAGTATCCATTCGAATAAAACAAGATACATTTTTATAATGCTCTGTAGCCGGCACTAATTGATCTAAGAGTAGCCGTCCATGTGTAGGATTCAGACTAGAAATATCTGTGAGGCAAATATAACTTTCTTGTACAAGTGCTTTACTATCTGGATCTTGGACCTGTATACGAACCCCGCTTATATTGCTCATATCCTTTTCATCATGGTTTTCAAAAAGTTCATTCAGTTCCGACGTAATCAACGATCCCAGCTGCCCGCGAATACTATAGTCTGGAATTAATATTTCCAGAATTTTACCATCTTTTTTGATTTGAATTTTTCCTTCCTCTATAACAGGGTCTAAACGATCTTCTTCTGGATTCGTTTCTGTAGAGGAGTCGCTTGGGACTTCATCTGCTGGTATTTCGGCACGCAAATATTCATTTTGCGTAGACCATGGGGTGACTTCCTCAATCATCGTAGCATCCTTTTTCCTAGGGTTTAAGCATAGTCAAAAAATTAAACCTTAATTTATTTACAGGAGTATATCAAATGCGCATTTACGGATGTGGTGGTCTTGGTTTAAATTTAGCATCTCAATTCGACGCGTTGCGCGGAAATACGGTCGATTCGGTAACTTTGGATACTGTGGATATCTGCTATATCGATACCTCAGAATCCAATATTCGCCACAACAAGATTGATACTAACGACCTTTATTTAATCGAAGGTGCTAATGGTTCTGGAAAAAATCGAGCCGAGAACTACCAAGCTATTAAAGAACAAATTAAAAGAATCGTACTTAACCATAAACCTCAAGAATTCAATATAATCATCAATTCATTATCCGGTGGCTCTGGCTCAGTTATCGGTCCTCTGCTTTATAATGAATTACGCAATCAGGGCTATCATGTCATTAACATTGTCGTTGGTAGCTCTGATTCTACCATTGAGATTTCAAACACCATCAAAACAATCAAAAGTTATATCGGCATTTCCAATAAACGACAGGAGCCGATTATTGCACACTATCTGGAAAATAATAAGACCACTCCGCGAGATGAAGTGGACAAAAGCGTAAAAAGTGCTGTTTCTTTATTAGCGGCGTTTTTGAACCGCAATAATCATGAAATTGATTCTGTAGATATTCAGAACTTCTTGTCCTATAATAAGGTTACGGATCATGAACCTAATTTCGTATTTGCAAAATTTTACTCCACCTCGGTAAAAATCGATAGCCATTATTTTCCAATAGCAGCACTTACCCTGGCTGATCAGCATCAGCAGACATCCATTGGTTACCCTGTAGATTACCAGGCTGTTGGATTTATTTCGAATCGAGACAGTGAAGAGCTACATAAGCTTTTGCCGATTCATCTCGTTATTATGGAAGGATATGTCACACAAGTTGTTGAACGTCTTGAACACACTCTTAAAGACGTTGAAACCTTACGACAGTCGGTAGTCAACAAAAAGGTGCAAGTCAAAGATACAATGGATGATGGTATGGTGCTTTAAATGATATACTCCAGAGACTATAGCGTCTCTGGAACTATTTACTCTCTATGTAAGATTCTTTGAGCATTACTTTTTATGCAGTGATATCAAAAATATCGGAGAAATTTATGATGAAAAAAATATTGTTGCTAGGGTCGGGTGGTCAACTTGGTTATGATCTTTTTTTGTCTGCGCCAAGAAATATTGATCTACACGCATATGACCGGGCGCGATTAAATATATGTGATATAGATACACTTTTAAGGATAGCAAATATTATACGGCCAGATTTCATCATCAATGCCGCTGCCTATACTAATGTAGATCGCGCCGAAATAGAAGAGGACCTAGCGTGTGCAGTTAATTCTAACGGCGCGGAGAATTGCGCTAAAGTTGCTGAAGCCGTTGGCGCTAAACTGATTCATATTTCGACTAATTTTGTTTTTGATGGGTATAGTAGCAGCCCGTATAAACCAGAAGATACTACTTTTCCAATTAATGTCTATGGACAAACAAAGGCGAATGGAGAGGATAAAATTCAAAAAGTTCTAAATGACAAATACATTATTTTTAGAACATCATGGTTATATGGCTCTCATGGCAATAATTTCGTTAAGATGATTATTCGTTTACTTTTAGAAAAAACAGAGTTGTCCGTTGTAGACGATCAAATCGGATCTCCAACCTACTCGTTAAATTTAGCTAATGCCATTTGGAAATCTTTAGATCATGCAGATATGAATGGAATATACCATTGGTCTGATATGGGTACTTGCTCGCGACACGAATTATCAACCGCCATTCAGGATTTGCTATATAAAAGTAACATCACCCCGTTAACGCCGATCGCTATTAAACCGATAATGACTGAGCAATATAAAACTTTAGCTAATCGGCCACTTTATTCCGTGTTGGACTGCACGAAAACATATAATCTAATAGGTCCGGGAGAACACTGGAAGGTAGCATTAAATCGTATGTTGGGAAATTACTTAAATAAATTATAACATATTCTACCGATCTAATAATGATCGGTAGAATATGAATACATTATTTTTGACATACTCGACACGATGGCATCGATTCTAGACCTTGCGACCTAGAGTTTCTGGGTCAGTGGGGCTGTACTCATGGACTCTCATCAGACATCACATCCCGTATGCCCCACGGTAGTTTTACTAAACAGAGTTAGAACTTGATTATTGTCCTAATATAGGATAGTCCAAATATTTTTGACCATATATTATTATCATGAATTTGGCTAAAAGGAGATTGTCGTGTATAAAGAAAAAATGAAACTATCAGACCATCTATTATTTATTTTGGGCGCGCCAGATCCGGAAATGGAGAATATCATGACCATTTTTCAAAATTACGGACTGTCTTATGCCTTTGCAACACTTAATGGTCGAAAGATCGGCCCGTCCACGGCATATGACGCTAACGGATACGGCCCCATAGTGGGAGATGAACGTCCATATAAACAAACGGCACACATATTTGTCGAATGTTCGGTTAAAGGAATTGAGCCCATTAAAATCATCGACCATCATAGACTTGGTGATTTTGGGTATGGGCGACCACCTGCGGAATTTTGGATTGCCTCATCTATTGGTCAAACATGGAATCTTCTCTATCTTCAGATAGACGATCAAAATAATCCACCGTTGGATATACCGAACGAATATCTTTATTCCGCTGCCGCGGATCATTGCCTTTCCGCCGCATATCGTAATGAATGTCCTGGAATTCTTCCAGAAAAACTTCTGGAGTGGCGGATGGAGAGTCGGTCCAAGTTTCAACGTATTCCAGTTGAAGAACTACATGCGCGCATTATACGAGCTCAAGAAGTGCTTAAGCAGGCGCCAAAAGTTGTCATTGGCGATGAAACTGTGGCAGATTTGACGGGCTGTGACAGAGTTGATGAGCTGCCCGAAGCGTCATGTATTCTACGCATTCCGTTTTTATATAGCTCACTCGATGAACGTACTAATCGTATTAAGTATGGCTTCATGGGCGCTACACCACGCACTCTATCCATATGGATGGAGTCAAAAAGAGCGGATGACTCCATAGAAGATGTTTATGGTGATCCAGTTCGTGGCTTTGCTGGCGCATATCTCAAACGCGTCATCTGACTATTTGCAGATAGGTCGTGCGAATAGACGCACGTCCCTTTATTGCTTTACAAGGAGAAATTTGTCATGATTTATAAACTCGGCATTAGCCTATTCAACGTAGCCGGCATCGTCAGTTATGACCCGAATGCACGTTTGTTCGGAACTGTGTCTGTCGTGGAGTCCGAAGTATACGGTCGTAAAGTCATTAACGTCCTTCGTACGGAATTCAAACCAACGATGGCATTTCGAGAGAGTAAAATAGACTTTTCTATGTATGCTCTTGCTAAATCCAGGATACCCGATATCAACGGCATTTGCGTATACAGCAGCGACACCGATATACGTAAGATCGGAGAGAACTTTCAAAAAGGTTTCATTCTGTATATTTCTCAGGATGAAATAGATAAGATCTCAAAGATTATCCAAGACTTCCGAAAAGACTTTGATGTGGAAGGGTATATTGGTTTCGGTGAGTCATTGGAACTCGTATATAAACGGTTGTTTAACTCGATGCGTGATTACACGCTTCGTCAACTTACCACTGTGGATAAAACTTTATCCACCATCTACATTACCAAACGCGAATATGATGTCTTAACGGGATTGGATATATCTCGTCGTAAGAATATCGGTGATGATGACGATGTATCGACATTGAGTACTGGACTTGTTCCGATAGAAGTGGATGGGTCTTTACGTTTGTATTATCGACGTCAAAATGTAAATCGTCGCGGCGACTTAAGTCGTCTGTTTCTCATCAGCCACACACCAGCAAGAGGGGCGCCACACGACATATATGCTCTACATGAAGTAAAAAACGCGGAAGAAATAAATTACATTCTTCAGAGGTATATCCGCGAGTAACCATTTATAGTAGGGGCATTTAAGTGCCCCTATATTTTTTGTTTGAAAAGAATACATAGTCCTATATTACTCCGTTGAAGGATTTAGTAGAGAATTTTAAAATCATCATAAATAACATGTCATATGGAGATTATTATGGTAGTTATTTTCGATATTCGGGACCTGTTAAGTGGTCTACGGAGAGAGTATATGGGCCTCATATGTACAGTCAATAAACATATGAGGTACGACGAACAAGATTTTCGAGAATTCGCACTATGGTTAGTTCAGAAGTATTTTTATGAAATTCGATGTCACGTTCAGAATTTCAATAAAGACCACACATTGTATAAAGTCCTTGCTGGCTCAGTTATTTCAGAGAAAATTCACGGCAATACAGCTACGCTATATGACATGGTATACCTGATCATGTGCGAAATGAAAATGAATTTTATATCAGAACCCAATTACCTGTATTCTCTGCTTTTAGTGCAGGATAATCTCGTGATTGGTCGAACCAATCTTTCCTATATTACACAAGGCCCATCATGAAAAAAGAATCCATCATCATCAGCGTACATGCGTTTATCTCTCTTTTGCCACGAAAATATCCCGAATGGTTTTTAGGCATAGATAATGATGATGACAAAATCAAACTCTCCACCCATATTGTCGATGCTTTTATTCTGAACCACATTGATATGATTACGCGCCATCCAAACAAACTCTATCAGCAAAAGTCCATACCGTTATCTAACGGCGAAATGATGGAAGTCGATATGGAAATGGTCTTATCGCATAATGTCGAAGATATTTTTCCAAATATGCAAGACCTTTATGAGTTTGTTTATGATTATGAATGGCACATCTACGAGGTAATTCCTTCTGGACATTCCAGAGTCATTATTCGCCATCACGACTGGAGAGTCGCTGAGTATTATAGACTCACTAGGAAAGATGATGATCGTTCTATTTGTATGGACGAATGGTCTAACGATTATGGCATTATCAATGATTTTATTCGAGGCCAAAATTAGGAGGTCTACAGTGAAAGAAGACGATTATTTGATTTTAGACGTGCGGCGGATTGTCCAGGAACAAGAAATTCTTTTTCGGCAATTTCAAAAAGAACACACATTCGTCTCTTATCAAGATCTATATCAACTCATCGTCATGATCTTTTATGTGCCGCCAACTCATATTCTGAACTCATACGACGTAGCGTATGATCGTGTGCGCGGGTATTATTACTATGATCAAAAACAATTAGATGAGTCTATTTCGTTTGGTTTATTGTTCGAAAACATTTACCTCAGTATTATGAACTTTTTATCGGACGTTGTGTATGATAGATTAACTATGGATCGGTATAATCCCGACGAAGATACTTTGACTGGCATTCGATTCATGACGCCGTCAACCTTATTAGCAAAACGAACACAGGACCGCACATCTTATGTACACTGATCTCGTTCGCACGGAACACATCGATATCTTATTATCCACCTTTAACAGTGGCCTTTTTATCCCCATACAAAATGCAGAAGACCGAAAAGTCAAAGAAGAATATCTTTTGCGTTATCTAAGAGAACATGTATATAACGACCCGCCGCAGCTGGCAGTTATTTATATGATAGACCCTGTCTTTTCAGACATTGCTACCGCTCTTCATAGAAAACTCATTGATTATAACTTTTATGATCTGGAGAATGGTTTTATTACCATTTCATCGGTTCAGATTTTAACGATGTATACGGTTTTAATTCGATTTGAATGGAATAAAGAAAGTGGAGTAATCTGTGGAAAATAGCAAATATATTATTCTCGATGGAAAAAGTCACTTTACCATTTACCAAACTCATTCGTCTAATTATCAACCATATCTGACCGTTGAACAGTTGGCTCACAATTACATCCAACTCTTTAGCATGGCGTGTGACGCTGTTATTTTGAAAAGTAATCCAGATATTTCGGATGTGCATGTTCTCTGGGAATATTTGCATATGCCCGACCCAATAAAAATCGACAGCGAAATTAATAAAAAGTTTAAAAATGATATGACCAACTTTAAAGCAGAAGCAGCTCTTCTATTTTACTATCAGCTCCTTACACTGAATCTTCTTGATTCCTATAGAAGAGTGCCGACTAGCCTATATCACAAAGAGACTACGCTTTCCTACCATATTTTAGGGGGATACACACCACATGGCCAGTAATCAGGTTTTGATTAATTACAATCTTCCTCTTAACGTAGGAAACTCATATACGTTCTCAACAATAGCGCCAGCTATTTTACAGGGAACCTATATTAACGCCAAGCTTATCGCCAAAGGCGATTATACTGTCGCTAGTTCATATGCCAACGTCTATACACTACATAACGCCATCTATCCAATCCTGATTAATCAGGCAACCGGTACGAGCATTTATCCCAACAACCCACAGGCATACGAGTATTATGTATTCAAATTGCCTTCTAATATTTATATCGTCTTACAAAGTAGCTGGATCGTTTCAGCGTCGATCCAGCTAGTTGAAAGTCTGAGTCTTACCATCACCGTAAACGGTCTTAATAGTTATTCAGATGTAACTAGAATATTAAACGCCATAGCTACATTAGGATACACCAATCTCACGTCGAAGGTCACTTCTGCTTTAAATAATACTAGTAGTACTAGTGGCGGCGCCACGTAATATTCTGGGTATATGCAGCTTTCATATATTTTTTTCATTGCAATCGAGGTTAAAATATGTCTACTCCAATTCTGTCCAATAGCACGCCACTTACTGGAAATAGTAATGTGGTTTTCGAAACAGGTCCCTATACGGATGCTGCTTTCGCCACCCTTTTGATCCAAGCATATTTGGCTGGCTATGAGGTCCGTCTGCCTAACTTCGAGCCATTTATGCAGGAAAACATTCCCAGCATCACCAGTTATCGTGCTAACGGCACTGTGGAAGGTGGCGTTCTGGATATTCCGACTCAGGAAACCGACGGTGCAAACTTTGAATCTGATGTGAACGAAATCCTATCAGATCACAGCGAATCCACTACGACCGGTATTTCTGAAATTCCAGATCCATCTACTTACGGCGTACAGATGGTTTCGGGTGTGGTAGACATTCTTTCGACTCAGCCAGAAGCTTTCTTGGTAGAGATTTTTACCGGTTCGGTAGAAGAAACTGATCCTACTAGCAACATTAGTGAGCTGGTTACTTCTCTGGCGTATCAGAATACTTCCAATGGCTGGATACTCACTCACACGGATGACTTTAACAACTATGAACAGGTTGAAGTTCCCGGACAGAATGAATTCAACGTAAATAGCGAAGACTAATTATAGACTACGTAGACTTTTGGTCTACGTAGTCTATAATTTTACATGGGATCATTAAAGCTATCGTTATATTCGTTATAATTTTCTGTCGGTATTTCTGTATTAAACGGATAACCGCTAATAAGATTCCAGTATCCATTTTCGTCGCTTTGATAGTTGATATCTGACGCCGGCGCATTATTTACAGCAGTGCCTTCTGGCAAATAAATACTTACCAGGTATCCGATCGGTATACTAGAGAGTTGGCTGGCAACGTCGTCGATATAATTGGGATCCAGTGTATTTGGAATTTCTTCACTATTTGCAAGCGATGTATTATTTTGTAATACCAATTCACGTGCCGGGCTGCGAATCTCATATCCCGCATTAAATGCGTTGGTAATAAGTTCAGCAAAAGCGTAACTACTGTTGTACATCGATAGAAAAGTTATTCCGCTGATATCTAAAACAGCACTTCCGCTGGTGCTAGAAGAACTACTGGTGGTTCCTGCGCCAAAGACAGCTTCACTATTCATAAAAATTCCTTAGATTATAGGGTATTTAGCCAACAGATTTGGAGAAAGTTTATGATTACCGATGAAATACTGGCCAACCAAATATCCATAGGTTTAGAAGGAGAGACTATCGAATATCTTAATAAGCTTCCAGATAGTGTAAAACTCTACATTTTAGATATGGCATACAAGTATTATGCTAGACGAATGAATGTTGACTTTCAATTTCAAACTACCACCTTTACTCCGACTACTCAGCGTGCAGAACCTAATGAGTTTTTAGGCAACAATAGAACGAGTCAAGATCTTGGTAAAAACGATAGACTGCCTCATCTACAGAGAGATTTTGACGGGTTTGATCCTAACAATCCAGCCATTTCTCCGCTAGGGCGTCTAGCGCAGTCTAGCCAGCTTGCAAGAGATCTCTACGATATGAATCAGTACACGCAGGCGGAATCGGCCACAGAGCAACTTTATGGGACAAGCATTAATTACGAGAATCAAATTCCGCAAACATCACCAGGGCTTGTAGGTCCGGACGCGATGCCGTATCCTTCTTACTTTATGGGTCGTCCAGACAATTTTGAATTTAGTGGGGAGGATTTTGAATCGAGTCCTCCGGCCGATCCTGCGGAATATTAATTATTATATTAGAATTTCATGATAATTTTTTGAGAATAAGTCTAATCAAACAAAGGAGTAGGTGATCGTTATGATTCAAACTAAAGATCAAATAGGCGTAGTTCGGTTTATCATGCAGGTATCTATAGTGGAAAGAATCAATTTACAAATTCTTCAGGTGCCCGAAAACCATCTCTTTAGCCCGTATAAATACGTGGTATCATCTAGACGACCTATATTGACACTAAGGCATTTAAAAGAAAAACGACTTAATCAATATTTAAATGGTTTTGATTACTACTTCTACAACAAGGGCATCGATGATATCTTTCCAGATTCATCGTTAGTGTCGGACTGTAGAGATATTGTGAAGAACGACCAATCTCTTTTAACTTCACTGGACAAAATTATTTATGCTAGACATTCTAAATAAATTAATTGGCGACGATGAACTGACATTGAATCATGTGTTTAGGTGTATTCATACACTTACCAACAACTTACTCAATTATAGTTTATCGGCATTTGGTGCTCCAACTCAGAAAAAACCAGAAGCCTATTTAAAAGAAGCTTTGTATACGGTGAATACAATCACTTTACTGTTGACTCATTTGCTGAAAAAACAAGAAAATAAAGAGATAAAACATTAAGAGATTCTCCAGCGGACATTATAGTCCGCTGGAGAATCTTTGAATCATTTGTATAGATAAAGGGAGTGAAATATGGCTGTCCCTATTTTTCCACCGAATTCTCAACTCTTATACTCAATGCATATGTTACCCAATACCTATATGTTAGTTGGGAACATACCGGATCAATATAATGAAAATGTGGCCATATATACGGCCAACGACGCTCCATACAATACTGTAACGGCTCAGATTGTCATTACTCGACAACATCTACCGAATGCTACATCGTCCTATAACAAGACCATTTATATCCCAGCTAGAAACATGGCCAAAATGACCAATTTTTCTAATTTAGGCGGAATGAATGTTTTTGCTAAAACATCAGGGATGTATACTCATGTTTACATTTTATATGTACCTGGAGATGCTGATCGACCTGTAAAAATTGCGGTCACCCCAACTCCCGTTAATGTTGATCAAACCATATTACCGTTTCCTAAAGCACAAGAGGTTATGAGTAATAGTATCGGCACGCAAATATTACAGTTACGATCGCAAGTGGCGAATCTGACTAATCAGGTGAATACCCTACTAGAGAGTCAATCTCAGTACGAGACACAAATTAATAACAAAATCGGTAGTCTATTGTTAATGATTGATTCTTTGACTAAGAACTCAACGACGTAAACATATGAATCCACAATTCGTTCCAGACGACGCAGAAACATTATTTACCCTCCCATTAGATCCCAATTCGTTTACATTAATAGGTACTATACCCAATCAATTTCCGACTGGCATTACCCTTTTTATTACGAATGAAGATCCTAAGAATACCGTAATGGCGCAAGTCATCATTACCAGACATCGTACAGCGAATGCCGCGAATGTCTATAATCGGACTATGTATATTCCGCCTAAACAAATGGCTAAATTGACGAATTTTGTCAATATCGCTGGATTAAACGTCTTTGTTAAAACATCAGGCACTAAGTCGACCGCCGTCATTATCCACACAGATACCCTCGATAATGGTCGCACGATTTATAATGCTACACCAACAGTCATTAATCAGGATCAGACTATTGTGGCCATGCCCCCGCCAGTCTTAGGGACGTCGAATTCGACAGACACACAACTTATGGTTCTCTATGGTCGATTAAAAGAAGCCTTTTCTTTTATTGAACAATTAAATACTCAATCTTCTAATAATTACACGAATTTAAATAACAAAATCGGTACATTGTCTTTATTGATTCAAGAGTTAGCAAATCAAATTCAGTCGGGTACACCCACGGCCACCAGTTCGTCGTCAAGTACGAGTTCTGAAGTATCGGGCATTACTACCGCCCAATCCATATTTGACGGAATATCCAGTGGATTAATTACAGAAAATTATACCAAATTTGGTCTCATTAATAAAATCAATTTGATATTTACAAACTTTAGTAATGGAAATATGGATCCATTTACGATTCCATTACTCTATACCTTTAGTCAAAATCCATATGTTTCGTCTAATATTAACGGAATGCCTATCACTGTCGCGCCAGATAGTATTACGTTTTATCCAACCAACCCAGACACTCTGTACAACGGCCTTGTAATCGTTGAATTGTAATAATCACCTATGTCATGAACACTCACCGGAGACCCTATGACAACACCAAATCAGTATATTTCTAATAACAACGGAGTCATGACTCCGACAGACATACAAGGAACTGACATTACCTCTGCTTTAGGACTGAGTTCTACAGTGGACGAGGTCTCTTCTTATATTGAGTCCATACCGACGTTATCGGCACAGGTAGATACCAACACCAGTAATATAGCGACTCTATCGAGCGACATATCGGATTTATCCAATGCAAATTTAAGTGCTCAAATTGACACGCTGTCTTCAGACGTAGAGTCACTGAGTTCTCAACAGATCATCAATATTTCCGATATCAGTACATTAAGTTCAGATATAGGAAGTATTGATACCAACATTAGCGATTTGCAGTCCAGTGTATCCACACTGAGTTCCGATGTTGAAGGTATTAGTTCCAGTGTGAGTACTTTATCTGCCGGCCTTAATGAGAGTACTACTGTACTTAACGGCACCACCGCCGGAACAGTGACATACGGCATGTCTACGATTAATGGCGTCGGTCATTTTGTTGCGAATTTTGATGGCTATGAAAACGACAGCGCCACCGACCAAGTTATTACCTTTGAAACGCCATTTATACTGGCGCCGATGTTGTTATCCAACATAGCCGGGTTGTCATTTACAGTCACAGCGACCGACTTGACCATTACAGCACCAAACTCCACGGCCGTATTTACTGGTGTCATTATGGTGGAAGGTATTGTGTCTTAACTTTACAGTCTACCGAGTCCACTAATGGACTCAGTAGACCTTTATGATGGATCATGCGGCTTTTGAAGATTCGAAATCAATGATGTTAGATACAATTTGTCGTACCAATTTATGACCTTCTAGGATATCGATAAATTCATAAAGCTGCATAAAATTCTTGAGTTGTATATTTTCCTGATGCTTTTGTGTCTGATAAAGATCCCTAATGCGTCCAGACAAAAAACGTATAAATAAGTCTTTCGGCTCCATTGCAGAAACCGCTTCCCCGAGCTGCAATAATTCTTTTATCGATAACTCCTCTTCATTTATCAGACCTAATAAAAAGTTTCTAACGGCTGCGGATGTCTTTGAAGAATCAATAATCGTCTTAACGGCTATTATAGTGTACCTGATGCTCTCTTCTTCACTTTGGATGCCATACTTCAGACAATCTAATTGCAGCACAAGACTCAGCTTTAAAAATACATCGAGGTTTACGACGTGCGCCGAAATATACCGTTGGCGGTTATAGATTTCGGCGACCTTTTTCTTGGTGTTTTGATGCGTTAAAGCAATATGAATCTCCATAATTCCTCCTGAATTTGTCATTCTATTAGGGATACAAATATAAATCACTCACAGAGACTAATGTCTCCGTGAGAATGATAAATCCGTGACGTGGATTAGTCGACTCAATCCGAACACAAGAGCAGCTTAATGCTATACTACTCTAGAAACTTACGTCATCATTAGTCCAACGACACGTGCCCGTCGAAAGGACCATCGATCGACATAAGAAGGAGGTGGTATTCTATTGAGTTGAGGATGTTTAATCACCGTCCCCTGGACCATGAAACTATGTCAATCACACCCGATACTTCACCATAGCCGGAGTCCATCTCGATATCTGTCGTCAGCACTCCAAATGATAGTATAAATAATTTTATTTAATTATTTACCCGAATAAAAACTCCATAACTACTTTTTAAATCGATTTCACGTAGTACCTTATGTTTCGGGAGTAGTTCTTTTAGCATCTCATAATCTATTTTTTTCCTAAATAAGATTAAGTGATTAATTTTATCGCTTTTTCTGATAATCTCTGCGAGCGATTTAATGGCATCTAGATTACCGTCATACCAATATCCTTTAAATTGTCTCATTAATTCATCTATTTTTTCAATAGATATTTTTAATTGATCCGATATAACCTCATCGCTCATCTCTTTTTCTTTAAGTTCTAATATCTTTAAATATTTTTCGACTTTACTGGTACTCGTATAATTTCTACTTAACCCCATTTTATCTAAAACATTTTGGATGGTGGTCTTTGATTTATTCAGAACACGCGCTATTTCATTTCTACTCATACCGTTATTACGCATTTTTACAATATAATCAATATCTATCTCGGTTAATTTCTTTATTCCTCCCTTCACCATTCCTAACTTCCACAATCCCCTATTAATAGTTATAGGACTCAAATTCAATTCTTTTGATATTTCGTTAATGGTTTTTCCCAGTACCTTTAATTCTTTTATTCTTTCTAAATAATCATCTACTTTTTTCTCTTTAAATGACTGATCATGCACTAATCCTTCTTCAGTAAACCATTTAACCACTGTAGATTTTCCGACATTCAATACTCTAGAAATTTCATTATAACTTTTTCCTTGTTTTTTTAAGTCTAGGGACTGAATTTTTAAAGTATCAAAGTCTTTTTTTGTTTTCTCAAATTTACCGTGAGACATAGCATCCTTAGCTACTTTGGCAACCATAGGTTTACTCACATCACATATTTTACTGATTTCTCTATAGGATAGTCCTTTATTTAATAGTTCAATAATTCGATTTCTTACTCTAATGTTAATTGGTTTTTTCAGACCGTTTAATCCATTCTTTACCGCATATTTACTTCTACAACTGGCCGAACAAAAGTGATTACCATCTTTTGTGATCTGCCACTGGAGTCGATAATAAAAATGATAACAATTATCGCAGCGTAATCTAATTCTCTCCTGTATGTGTTTTCTATAATGGTCGTAGTATTTTTGTTGATTTTTTACTTTGGTTAATATTTGCAAATTTTCAATACGATCATCTGTTTTAATATTATTAATATGATCTGCTTGTTCCGTATCATCCAATATTCTTCCCAAATGTACAGACATTAAGTAACGCGCATAATTCATCCCTAAACGGTTTCTTTTTCCTTCTACATATAGAGGATTGTTTTTATTTCTTTCTAATCGAACATAATATCTTCCTTTTTTATTGTTAAATCCAACTAACGCACTATCCCATGTATGAAATGGGTATTGAGGTTTTATTGATTTGCTTGGATTTACCTGTATATTTTCCATTTTGGACACCCCCTTTAGAACGGTGACGAATATTTAATGTAATATTTTGGTTTTACATAGAATATGAAAACGAAATATTTTTTATAGATATAGATTAAAGGTATCTTTTGAGTGTCATTTCCATCACTCTCAGCGAGGTAACTAGATGTCTACAGCCACAAACGCTGTACAAAGAGCTCTATTAGAACTCCATTACACCATTCCCAGAGATATTCTCTATGAAACGTTCGTCAATAATCGAGATACGTATTATGACGAAAATACGTCATTAGATGACAGAATCAAACATACCGTCATTCACCAACGAGTCAATGTGGATGCCGATTTGGTTGGCGGTAATTTAATATTCATTTATATCGGGGATCAGAGGTTCCGCTAGCCGGTAACGGTTAGATGTTTCATCTCTCTAATTGCTGGGAGTCCCTGAGAGCTTACTGGCTACAACGCAGTCTGAAAAGACAAACGTGAACGCTTGAAAACAGTAAGATTGGGTAATCAGCAGCTAAGACCCTAAACCACCATGGCACGGGTAAAGTTCAACGACTAGTCGCAAGACGTAGGGCCTTTCGAGGTTCGAAACGGGAGACTCCTCTCTATGGAGAGGATGAAGATATAGTCTGCTCTTTAGTGAAAGCTAAAGCTCGAGAAATCGAGTCTCTAATATCTATTATAGAGTTTTTTCTCTCTACATAGTGTTAGGGAAACTTACAATCGCTATTTACGGAGTACGTTAATCCTTACACCGCCATTTGTCGCATACCCAAGTCTAAAACAGGCGGTAAAACGATCATTTCGGTTTTATCGGTGTACAATATTCTCGAGGTAGGTATGGCTACCCCTGGAGCGGCTAACCCATTTATTGAGAATAACTTAGTATTAGCTGGTAACGCTATGATGAACGCTATGGCATCTGCGCCAGCCATTATATCTGCGTATTTGGAACTGATTGGAGAGAATACCGTATTGATTCGTCAGAACACTACATTGACGAATATGAACTTCATTCGATGTATCTTAAGTAATGATGAAGATATGTCGAATATTCAACTACGCTCTATACCGCACTATACAAAACTCGTCCAATTAGCTGTGAAAAGCTATATCTATAATTATTGGGTCGTTAAGATTGGTATGGGCTTCTTGGTGGGCGGTAAAGAATTAGGACCATTTAAAGACGTTATAGAGTCCTATGCCGATGCTGAGCAACAGTATTGGGATTACCTTAATAATGTCTGGGGAGCCGTCCAGTTCATGAATTCGAACGAAAATTATGTCGAGTTCATTCGCAGTTTAGTTGGTCCGATGCGTTAATTGTAATGAAAGTTATATAGATTAATGAAAAAAATAATGCCTTAGACACGGTGTCTAAGGCATTTTAAAGTTAGGTAATAATGGTTACTAAATACCCAGATTTTTCGCTGAGTGGTTTTTCTAGAGTTACTTTTTGAATAGGGGTGACAGACTGAATTTTAAGGAAATGTTTTTTATCCTTGAAAATATAGTTTATAGGTTCGCATTTAGGCTGTGCAAGTATTTGTTGGATAGAATAATCATCCTTATGAAACATCTCGATATAATTAGCTACATTACTTTTACTCATGGCTAATTGTTCGGCAATTTTACCTAAACTCAGTCCTTCTTGACGAAGTTTATATATAGTTCTATAATGGTGTATTTCCTTAAGCACAACTTCATTCTGGTACCGTTTGGTAGATTTTACTATTTTCCTGATAGCTTCAGGAACTAGCTGGTATTTTTCAGAAAGTGCATTAATGCCGATATCTGTATTTTCATAGGCATCAATAATTTCTTTATGATAAAGTGTTCTTTCATTATCTGTTAAACACAATCGTTTCTTTTTTAATCCAAATAGATTCGCATAGCGATTTACGGAATCTATACCAATATGGTATTTCTCAGAAAGTTCTTTATTGGTGTATTTTCCAGACTCATAATCGATAGAAAAATTCTTTTTAAATTCTTCATTTGATTTTAATTTAGGAATTGCTTTCTTATATCGGGTGGGAACTTGTTCTTTAACAACCACGTTCCTAACAGTGGAAGGGCTCACATTGAGTTCTTGACATATTTCATTTATAGATTTATTTTGCTCATAAAGCGTTATAATGGATTTAGTTAAATCCCCATTAATGACCTTTTTGCGTTTCAATATAATAGCTCCATTGAGTATGGCATTATTAATGACTGACATAATGGCGGAGTGTGATTTTTGATATTTTTCTATAAGTTCTTTAACGGGAACATTATTCTGATAATCCTGAATAATGCTGTATTGAATTTCGGCATCATTATAAATAAATGTGGTTTTCTTTTCTATCCCACTCTCTACGATAAATTCATATACTTTCCATTTAGGTATTTTTGTTATGTTTGCAATTTCATCATATGTTTTATTATCTTTATAGAGGGCGATAATGAGATTTCGTACAGGAGTGTTATCGATGTATGTTTGCTCTTTAATACGGTTAACGTTATCGACATGTTTAAGGTAATTATCGGTACGACTAAGTAGTTGCAGATTATCAATATAATCGTCTGTTCTCATATCGTTAATATGGTCTACATCAACAGCCATCGGAATACGCTGGCGTTTGGATTTTTAGAAGGGAAACCATCCCGAGATTTTTATTCAGATTCAGTTATATCTACCTCTCAACCTGAAGGAGAAAAAGTAATGAAGTTAACTCAAGAAGAGTATGATAAGTTGTTAAACGCTATGGTGGATGCATTTTTGGGATGGGAACTTCCAAGAAGTTTTGGTCCAGATGCTGGAATATCTTTTGACCGGACATACTCGGAAAAGTATCCTACCTGTTGGCCCGTAGGTACCAATCTTTTTGCTGCTACAGAAGCCAAAGAAATGTTTGAGGCGTGTTTTAAACACACTGATATTGTGGTGTTATCGCCAGAATCCGAGCCCGATGGAGAAAAAGTAATGTCAAGCAAACACTATGCGGTATCTGATGTCCCCGCTATGTCCGCTGAGCGTGTTTTTATTTTACTAGGGCTAGATAGAAGTAGGCCCTTGCGTTTAATGAAAACCGAGGAAATCGTCGAATATCGCGGCTATACACCCACTTATCAGCTGATCGTCCATCCAATAAATCATGAAGATCCGTATTATCTACTCACGGTTGGTTTAAGTGATTTAGAAAACGTGCCGGAGCCTGGTGTGGCCTACATTAAAGTCAGCGATCAGCCATTTGACGGATCGACAAAAATGCGGATGCCGTTTGTATTTGATGAGGATATTCTATCATCTTTAAAGAAATAAATATTCACACTACTGAGCTTAAAAGCTCAGTAGTGGTGTCTTTAATCCACTAAATATCCATTTTTTAAAAAGCCGTGCCATTTACCCACCATTATAGAACCAGCTCCCGCTTTACAAGTGTGACCTTGTTTATCGACCGTAATTTCTGGAGGTACACCATGTCGTATCCAGCATCTATGAATTTTATCTTCTTTCATCGTGCAGTTGGACGCTCTCTCATCTGGAGACCACGCCCTCCCTTTATCGGATATTCCGTTCGGGACAATGACTTCCAATACACGTCCATCCGGACCTTTAGGATAAGAGTCGTGTTCATCTAACCAAGACGCATAATACATGGCCCCTACCGGGGCATCTCTTAAAGTCATTATTTCGCCAGTATCTTGACGTTTATATAAACAGCTAACAAATCTTTGTCGTACGTCGGATTCCTGAAATATATAATCACAACTTTCACACTGAGTTGGCCATGGTAAAGATAAGTCTGGATAATAGACATCGTTTTTATCGAGTCCCCATATCTCGCAAGACGATAGACCTTTTCCCACTAAATCAATATCCTGCCAAGGCACAGAAGCGTTATGATAATGGTTATTGATAGAATTAGTATGAGAATATCTCCGTAAATAAATACGTTCTTTATCGATGGGTTCTAAAAAGAAACATTTGATTTTCATTTATCCTCCTCAAAATCAAACATATCCGGTAAGGATAAAGTTTTTCCAGCAAATGCGTGTGTACTATCCATTTCGAAGCGAATCATTCCATTAGTAATCCAGGAATGGCAAATGGTTCTTTTTTCTTTAGGACCGCCAGCGACTTTTATGGACGGTGCAAACGATGGAGACTCATTATCGCCGTTCCATCCCCACGAAGTTTCGTCATGCACCCCATCTGGCCTCACTCTAAGCACATGTAGTTCCTCGTGTTTATTATCGTTAGCACCGCAAGCCGGACATCTGAAATAAACACGATTATTATCGCTATGACGTAGTTTGTTTCCCATACGTATACTCCCTAGAGTGTTTGATTCCCACATATATTCAATACTATATTACTACTGTACGTATTTGTTTTATTCACAAGGAGACTATCATGAAATTGAAAATAAAGCATGGAAAACATTATGCGGAGATTGATCTGGATGATGAGGTATACCAGCTCATTAAAAGCATACCTCGCGCATTCTTTTCCATAAGTAATAATTCTACACCGACCATTCATTGGTATCAAAAAGGGCATTTGAGGCATCAAACACTAGCTCGATTTATTATTGGTGTTGCACACGGAAGTCATCAGCACGGTATAAATTATGTTGATACTCGTGTCATGAATTTGCAATTGACGAATTTGAGAGTGATAGATCGAAAGAGTAAACTGGATGTCACTGACGATATTCCCAATATTCTCAGCCATAATTTCGTTTCTCGTCATCTTCTTTCTCCGAGGAAAAATGTTAAGTCTATTCAAGCTGAATTAGTGGGTGGTGGTAGTTGCGCTCTTACCTCTGTTTGCATTACGTTAGAGGCCGAAGTTTGGAATTTGATTCGGCATCTACCGCTAATCATGTATAAGGCTCGACCTACTATCCTTTACGAAGATAATGGCCGCATGATTTATCAAACATTATCGCGCTTTTTAATGGGCTTAGATGCGACAGAAACATCTCCATCGATAGAGTACATTGATGGGGACGAGTCTAACCTTCTATTGGATAATTTACGAGTGCTGGATAGCAAATTAGGCACTACCGTCACTACCAAGTATTCCAATATACTGAGCAGTGATTTTAGTCATTTAAATGTTCTACAACTACCGGAGAATACGGTGCCCGTTGAGGATGCCTCAGATAAATCTACTTCAGAAACTCACACGCCGATAGAAACACCAACCGTCGATAGCGGTGAGGCACCAGAGGCACCAATCGTCGATAACGGCGACGAAACCGACCCCAATAAAATGGGACTCGAGCAGTTACGCGACTATCTTCAGAAAAAGACACATAAGGCAAGTCTGAAAAATGGTATACTTAGCCGTGCGAAAGCTAATTTTATTACGGCACTTAGCGGAATCGATGCCATAAAGGGCATTGTTCAAAATCCAATGATTTCTTTTTCATTAAAAGAGATCATGCTTGCGAACAATATTACCAGTTTGTCTGAGGCGGAAGTTTGTTCTGCCCTTTATGAGGCATTTCACAACTATCAACAGATGAACAATATCAACATTCAGATACGCAAAGTTGTTGAATATAAAGAAGAGAAGACTGTCGTCGTCTTATCGTAAACATAAACTAGATCTCTCGAATAAACATCGAGAGATCTTTTTTTAATTAGAAGCTTTTGTATATATAAGGGAATGACCGCCACTCATCATCAGCACATATACTGTTTCTGTAGCCACGCGTTATATTGCTCGTTCAGGAGAGGTCGCCACCAGTCGCCGCTCCGCAGGTACCAATCAATGGTCTTGCGCATACCCTCTTCGAAATGGTATTTCGGTCGATAACCCAATTCCGTGCTGATCTTTTTGGCATCGATGGCGTAACGACGATCGTGGCCCGGTCGATCTTCAATATAGCTAATTAAACTTTCAGCGGCGCGTCCATAACAAGCTGGCATCTGCGGGAAGCGCTGCTTTAGCTCTGGATCGTTGGCAAAGGCCTGATCTAGCAGCCGACAAATCAGCAGTACAACGTCAATGTTGGCCTGTTCATTATTGCCGCCGATATTGTAGCTTTCTCCTTCTCGACCCTGGTCCAGAATCGCGGCGATGCCGCGGCAATGGTCTTCCACATAAAGCCAATCGCGAATCTGACGGCCGTCGCCATAGAGTGGTAAGGCTTGATTATGCAGGATGTTAATGATAATAAGTGGAATCAATTTTTCGGGAAAGTGATATGGTCCGTAATTATTGGAGCAGTTACTGACAGTGGTACTGAGTCCGTAGGTATGTTGATAGGCACGCACCAAATGGTCCGATGCCGCCTTACTGGCGGCGTAAGGAGAGTTAGGCGCGTATGGGGTTTTTTCATGGAAAGGTGGGTCCTGAAGACCGAGGGTGCCGTAGACTTCATCCGTGGATACATGATGAAAACGGTGGGGAATACGACCCTGCGGACCATCTAGCCAGAAGTTTTTGGCCACCCGCAGCAGGCTATGGGTGCCGACGATGTTGGTCTGGATGAAGGCGTCGGGATCGCGTATGGAGCGATCCACATGACTTTCAGCGGCAAAATGAACAATAACATTGAGCCGATGTTCCCGTAGCAGTTTTTCTACCAAATACTGATCATTGATGTCGCCGGCGACAAAAAGAAAACCATCCAGCCCTTCCAGGGATTGTAGACTGCTACGATTACCAGCATACATAAGGGCATCAAGAGCAACAAGGGTGCTTCGGGGATATTGCTGCTTCCAGTAATGGCAAAAATTTGCGCCGATGAATCCTGCCGCCCCTGTTACTAACAGACGCATATCCGCAGATTGCAATGGTTCGGTCATGGGTTTTTCCTTATGTAGAATCAATCAAAACGTGGGTATGCCCGCCATCCACATAAAATTTTACAAACGACGATTATTTATCTGCAAGGGCGCGGGCATATTATTTCATTTTTATTTTTTGATTTAAAATTTAATTGGACCTATATTACTATGTCGGTATTCCGTTTATGTATATGTTTAAGGAGCAAAATCATGATATACCCAATTCGTCTAAATATTGAAATTATGCATGACGAAAAAAATCGCGAGGTTGTAAGTATCGTTAACGCGCGCGATGATCGTTCGATATACAGAAATGACGATTTCTATGAGAGAAGATATAATGGAAAAGAAGTGAGTTTTTATTTACCCGTTAACTCATTAAACACGTTCGAAGGGGAAGCATACGGTGTTCTCATTATTTTAGATCGGGATGGAGAGTTGGCTGCTGACGCGATAGCTTTTCAATTTCTTACAAAAGAGGAATATTGGCTTTCTGAGCCAGGTTTATTAGATGAGGAAGCTCTCAAATCTTTATTTAAGGAAAGCAGAACCATTGTACCTAAAAAATACTACTGGTATAGGATCCCAATCTTTGTAAATAAACTGCAATACAAAATGGATCAACTGGAGTCCATACTGGATAAATTAAAGGATCGTGATCCAAAACACGAAATTCGGGTACCACTTGAAGATATCAATTTACTTATTGGTGCATTAAAAGATCTTCAAAAAGCACAGACAATTTTTAGGTATATTGAAAGAAAGCAAGATATCAAACCCTACGCCGAATAAAACTTTTTAACTATCGGAAAAAGGTTCTGGTTTTTAATCTCACCCGTAAAAGGAGCCCTGTAATGAAAACAGTCAGTTTAGATCCGAATGATAGAACTATCAACTGCCCAGCTGTTTTAGTAGAGCCGAAACAGATTCGTGAATATGTTACAAAACGTTTAGAGACGTTGGGTGAAAATCTAGAAAATCTCACTCCTAAGCAAATTATGGATACTTTTATAACGAGCATGATGTCTGAAGAGTTTGGCTGGTCTACCATAATGATCTTTGGACGGGCGTGTTTATTATCCGTTCACGTGAGTATTGAAAGACCAAAAACGAACATTCGGAGTATTGGGTGAGGGATTTCATCATAAAAAAATATTTGGAATCCCTTATTATTTGTGAGAAGTAATTCTCACATTACGCGTGGTGAAGTGAACGGATACTTCGTAAAAAGTAGTATGGATCAACACCATATATTGTTGGGGATTCCCCTATAATACCTCGGTAGGCAACTCCGTAAACAATTGTTCTCGCGTAATTATTCGTGGTGATAGAGATCGGCTACTTCTATGGTTGAATGTCTCGTACTGCGAGACTAGCGGTTCAAATCCGCAATGACCGATCTCGCATGTTCCCGAAACTCTATGGGTCCTGTATAGTGAAGTGAACGGTTACTTCCTCTGACGAAACTACACCGTTTACGCTTGTTCTTACCTGACCCACCATCTTCTATGGGCATGTTGTAGTGTAGTATACAGTTACTTCTCCTGCTAAGAGAGAAATGCGGGTTCGAGTCCCGCGAGCCGACTGAGTCGGTGATAGTTCAATGGTAGAACGCTAACCCTACCTGTATACGCTTGTTCTCAATACGCCCACCTAACATCCACACTACAGCCTAGGCTGTAGTGTATTTTTTACTGAAACGGAGTGTCTGAAATGAGCCATCGTCATGAGTATTTAATTTACACGGATTATGAAATTAGTAATGTACGTAAATACGAAACACCGGATATG
>JAEHJW020004156.1_pt1 | contig 25292 bp, 37 predicted proteins | sample 9271431 | NCBI WGS metagenome assembly JAEHJW02 | reverse complement strand
TCATGGCTTAGGGGGATCGTATCTTTTAGGCTTGTTGCCTTGTGAGATATGCTTAGGTATGGCAAACCTCTTGGAACGCACGAAATCTTCTTTCGCTTTGCCCATGAGTTTATCCGCCCAATCAACCTGCGTATTCAAAAGACTATCAGCCTTGATACTATCAGAAGCCTTGGTAAACTTCATGCGCTCAGGATTATCCTTGGCATACATCTCAAGAATGAAATTGCGCCGCGCTTCAGATAGCGATAGCACTGTATCGTCAAACGGGCTGCAGCCGAGTATCTGGCTAACTCGCCACAGATTCTGCGCTAGGGGAGATTCCGTCTCCAGCCCCTGGATTGAGAAATCGCGCAATAGCGTCTTGCGCTTCCATATAAATCGCAGGGAGCAGGGCGGTAGCTGCCGGCGGGAACTTACCTGCGTCTACAGCAATCTTGGTAACGCCCTTGGCGTCTTTTGCCTCTGAGAAAGCCCATGTAGCGGACGACTTCTCCAAAAGAACTTCCATCATCGCCATGCCACGAATAACAAGCGCCGTGGACGGATCAAGAGCCTCTTCAGAACCTACGCCGTCAGGGTCCAAGCGGCGCCGAATGGAAGCAGAAACCATCCCAATACGCGCCGTGTCCAACGGAGAAGGTACGCGGAATTGGAAGTCCTTGCCATCTACGGTAACGGTTACTGAATTATCGAGAACGCCATTTACCATGGTATAAACCTAAATTGTTGAATTGATGGTTTATCATAGCACGGCTAAGCGTTTCTGTCAAGCCGGTGGCGTGAGTAGGGCTGACGTGGTGTTAGAGGGCGGCTTGACATGTAGTGATTTATGTGCTATACTGTTAGTATGGCAATGAAAGCAAAAATGATTTCTGTTACTCCGCGTCAAGATGTGTTTTTGGAAGAGGAGGCTAAAAGGGTTGGTATTTCGTCTGCGGAAGTTATCCGCAGGATTATAGATGCTTATATGGATCGCGCTAAGTGATCTCGGAGACCGGCTGCAAATCCGGCATTTACATGATACAGAATACCGTAAATGGTAAATGCTATGTTGGGAGTGCTGTGAACTTCGGAAAGAGATGGGCTACGCATACTGGGTATTTGAAAAAAGTAGATCACCACTCACAAAAGCTACAGCGCGCCTGGGACAAGCATGGTGAGGAGGCGTTTGAATTTTCTATTATTGAGTATATACCTCTTACGGGGGTCAAAAGCGTAGACAGAGATTTGCTGCTGCCTCGTGAAGATTATTGGATAGAGACGCTAGATGCTGTAAAAAATGGATATAATGTAGCGCCTAAAGCAGGAAGTAACTTAGGATGCGCGCTCACGCCAGAAGCTAAAGCCAATTACGCCTCCGCGCAAAAGCGTCGGGAGGAAGAGCGCCTATCTGCTGGAATACCGCATCCATTAGCGGGGAGGCCACGGCCTCCAGAAGTTATTGCTAGAATACTAGCGACTAAGGCAGCGAAAGAAGCGGAGCGCATCGCAGCGGGGATTCCGCACCCACGCGCCGGTGTGTCTCATCATAGCAAAGATAAGAAAAGATCACCAGAGGAATTTGCTAATCGCTCCGCAGGGCAAAAACGCCGTAAAGATGAGCGTATTGCAGCAGGTGTGCCGCATCATAATAAAGGGCGAAAGCTCCCTGAAGAATCCCGCCGTAAAACATCAGAATCTCTAAGACATACGCTTGCTTTAAATAAAGAATTAGGCATACCGCACCCAAAAGCTGGAAAGCCATGGAGTGCCGAATCTATAGCTAAGCTAGTAGCTACGCGCGCTGCAAATAAAGCGAAGAAATTAGCAGAGGCTGCTTTAGCTGCCTCTGCTATTACTGAGGATTAGGCGGCTGTAGGCGTGGCAGCGCCGCCGGCGCTAGATGCAGCGAAATTGATGCCTCCTAGTGCGTTCTGCCCATTCATAATGGATGTGCCTGTATTGTCTAACACGTCCATTGCAATGAAACTCACGTTCTCAGCAACTGCGCTATTAGCTGAGAACTGCGCACCCTGATTAGAAGCCACACAGCCAACATATGCGTAAATAGGCTCTTGATTAGTCCCTACGACGTAGATATCAAAACTATTGTTTGCGAGGATATAACTGAGAGGCTTTGATTCTCCGAAAAACGCTTGGCCTTCTGCCGTTAGTTTAAGTGTATCCAGCGTTATCGTCATTGACATCCGAAGCTGCTGGATCTCCTGGGGCAATGAAGTGCCACACCCATAAAATGCGTCAGTACCGTAGTCTATGGACGGGCTTGACGACTGACCGAATCCTATCAACTGCGTGCCAACGAAAATAGAGCATTGATTCGCAGAAAGGACTTTGTACGCCAACTCTTGCTGATTAAAACTTGCCATATAAATTATTCCTTACGCGCTAAGATTAAGTGGCTGCACGAATGTCTGCTCCAAAATAAATCGGATCTGTCCCACAAGCACGACATTCACAGTAATGCTCAACGCCTGAGTAGCCCCATTATAGTTCAGCACCAAAGATGCCGGATCCCAAGAAACCAAAATTCCGTTGTTACCGGGGCTGTACTTGAGGTTATTTAGTTGCTTGACGACCGCGTTCTTAACCCGCGTCATGCCGTATGGGCTCGCGATAGTCCCGATATACGGTTGTACCGCAGCGGCCAAAGAATACGCCAGCCCCCAGCGGCATGCCACCTGCTGGGTGAAAACGTTCTCTGGATTATTGTCACCTTGCCATACCGTAAGGTCACTTACGATAGTAGGAACATTAGTGCTAGGATAGCCAAGCACCATCACACCCGCCTGCTGCAGCGTGTTAATCTGCGACACGGAAAGATAGCTACCGTTTCCGCCCGCAAGTTCAACACCGTTGCCAGTAAGCTGCTGGTTCGTCAGAGGCTGGGCAATGATATTGCCTGCCATGATACCAGCCGCCGCAGCCGCCCAAGCCAAGCCGCCTACAAGCGTATTCGCGCCCGTGGACGTATTGGTGTAGTAGATGCCTGGGTAGCAGTAGCAAGTTTCGATAGAGTTCAGTTGCCGCGCTTGCTGCGCCGTCAGCGTAACCGAGTCGCCAACATTAGACCCGGTGACAAACCGGCGCCACATGCCATATGCCGTGGAGCTAGCCGTAATAGCGTGCTGCGCACCCAAAGCCTGTACGGCCAAGGAATTGCTATCGCAGAATACGGACCATGCGGGAGTGCCTAGCGCCGCGTTAAAGGCATTGGCATAGTTGGTATTCGTAGGCGGCACATTCTGCCCACCCGTAAAGTGCGTCAAGCCTACATCAGCCAATGTGGCTGCCGTGGTCAAAACAGCCCCGCTAGCGAGAACCGCTGTGCAAAGGTTGCTCGCATACTGGTTAACCCAATAGATCAAATCGCCTGCCGTAGCAGTCAAAGTAACGTAGTTATAGGCCCCTAGAGTTGCAATAGGGAGAGCCGTCGCTGTCAGAAGATCCAGATTAGACGAAGGCAAATTGGCGTTAGACAGCAGGGTGGCAGAGTAGAAACCAGTACCGTTAAGATAAGCAATAACCTGCCCAATGGTGCCGTATTGGTTGGCCCCGAGAGGAATGGTAAACGACTCACCGGGATTGCTGCTGGTAACAATGAGGTTTTGCGCTGCTGTAGCCGTACCAGATACCGCAACCGTAACCGTGGTCGCACTGCCCGTATAAGCCAACTGGAACGGAGCCCCGATATTCTGGCCGGAAACACCTGTGTTGGTATATCCGTCGTAGATTTCTATATCATAGCCCGCGTTCGTACCAGCCGATACAGAATACTGAAGCAGGTTGCTTGCCGCGCCATAGTCAGTAGAAGTCAGATTAACAACCGCTGCTGGCGCCGTGCTACTGATGGTAGCCGTTGACTGCAGGTTCGGCGCAGCGTTGATGAGCGTCAGGAACTGCGCCCCGTTTAGAGTCGGAGACGGCTTTGTCGCAAAATCAATATAAAGAGCCGAAGGGGCGCCACGAACTGCGTTAATAGCATCTTGCGCCAGCACAAAAGTCGTCGGCGTGTTGGGCGCAAGCCCATAAAAATTGCCGATAAACAGTGCCGGCGGGGTAAGGGCCTGTGTCGGCACAAGCGCGTTTGATACGTTGTCGGCGTATACCGCCGACGGAATTACAATTGTCTGCCCGTTAAATTGGACATTTACGTTGGGCATTTAATTAGGCTCCCTTGGCTACGGGTTTTTTAGGGGTCACATGCCCTGGCTGATCGCCATAGTGCTTAATCAGCGCCTTCCACTCATCAACCGTATGGCGCTCCGCACCATGCTGCATCTGCAGGAATTTCAGCCAAATTTCATCAGAGGAGCCTTTAACCTCCTTTACCAACCCAGCGTATGTCACAATTTTATCAGCCACTAACGCAATTCCTTTATCATGTGGCCCGATTATATCAAATTTTAGGCGTTTTCCCTATAGGTGGTCGCCGTATTACCGTTCGGGAATATTGTCGGGTTTTTGTGGCCTATGAAGCAAAATATGCCTGATCGGGGTTATTAAAGCCCCACAGGGTCCATCGTCGTAGACGGTGTTGGAACAATACTGGCGATAGTACCGTATGCAGTGGTAAGGATCGTGTTGAACGTTCCTTCCACTGTAATCATGATTTCGCTATAGTAAAACCCAGGCGCCATAGCGTCTGCCGTTACTTGACTATTTTCTACGAGAAAATCATGAGACACATTCTGCCCTATGCTATTGAATAGCGGGCCTAGTATTGTCAGAAAGATAGAAACGATAGCGTCTCTATAAAATTCTCTTTCTTCTACTGTCGTGGTAACGACTGCGATATTATACCGGCGTTTCGCCATAGACGGCATCGTAGCCGTATTAGACTGGTAGTTTGTAATATTCTGCTGCCCGATAGGCACCATAGACTGGCTGAAGTTTGTTTGATTTACAGCTACAAAAGGAAGCGTCGGCTGCCCTGTAAGAGGCATCGCGTGGAACACTGACGGCTTGTTCTTAAAAAGATTTGGAACCGCTAATGATTTCAGGCCGCTTTGAAGCACGCGGATCAAAATAAGTGTCAACTCGTCTTGAACAATCTCTAGTGTAACTGCAACAGGTATGGCTGCTGTCGTTACACTGCCGGCAGAGGTTGTGAACGTGTAGGCATAGCTTAGCGCTGGGTCTAGTGGAGCGTTAGTACCGTCTCCAACATCTAAAACAACTACCTGCGTAAAACTACCGGCTACAATCGGCGGCGTAGGGGCTACAATAGGCATAGTGATAGGATTGGATAAAACCCCACCTGTATCAACATACCGCGTCAGAGACCATCCTGTGGCCGATTTAGACGCTAGCGTAAGAGAGATGATGCCGCCGCTTGGTACGACAGAATACTTGATGCTAGGATCTGTGCCGATAGTGCCGCTCATGCGCCATACTTCTGTGAATACAATTCATGCAGTATCTTGGCCGGCGCATAGGCTGGGCGTTCTGGCATTGCCCACGCTGCGGACCCCGGCTTATCTGTCATGGTCACAAACTGTGTTCTCTTCACTGGCTTTGCCCATACGCGCGCAGCGTTCTTGCGCACGCGCTGCCCGCTCTGGCTGAATTTGGTAATGAAAGAAGATATCTCTGAGTTCTTGAGAATATCATTGGCGCCGGGGTCTTTATCTATGCGGGGTGGCATAGGAATTACGCGATACCTATTGCCGTCCTTATCCACTTTTGATTTCTTAGATAACATAGCGTCTTTAATGCTGAAGGCCGAAGCCCCTTCTTCGACAGTATCAACCTGCTTACTAATGGTGGAGTCTGCCGTAATAGCAACCGAGTATGTGCCCGTGCGTTTCCAAGATATTGCAGAAGCGTATTTGCCTGATGGATTCACAAGTTTTTTACCGCCTAACGCTTCATGCCCGAGGGCAAACTCCATCCACTGCTTATATATTTCAGCAGCGATGATGCCTAACATGGCTGGATCAGCATTGGTTTGAATTGTATAGTCTGACGTGCTTATCCGGTTGCCGCTCATGCTGCGGTTCTCCAGCTTTCGTCAACACGACGCGGAGCACTCCGCGCGAGAATGTTTTTAGCGGCATTTACGTCTCTGTCGTGAACAGAGCCACACGCATCACATGCCCATTCTCTTATTCGTAGCCCTTTTTGACCTTTTGGGCCACTGCGCGCGAAACACGCAGAACAGGTTACGGTCGTATAAGCCTCATTCACTTCAATAAAAGATGCTCCGTGCCTTCTGGCTTTATAACAGACCATCTCTTTTAGCATTGCCCATCCAGCGTTATAGATGCTTTTGGCCATTTTCGTTTTTCCCAATCCGCTAGAACTTACATTACCTACGACAATCATATAATTGTCCTTTGCTATTTTGGCAGAAGCCTTATGCAAATGGTCTGCGCGGATATTCTTTACTTTAGCGTGAATTGCTTTAGCGCGCTTCTTGTTTCCTGCTCTCTGAGCAACCGCAAGTTTCTGCGCCCATAGCCGCACCGGCTGTACAGCGTCAATCTTCGATCCGTCACTTAAAGTCGCAAGCGTCTTTAGCCCTAAATCAATACCTACCTTATTTGCGCCAGTAGGCAAATCAGCTACTTCTACATGAAAAGTGATGTACCACTTGCCCCTAGCATCTTCAACAAAAGCGCCACCTTTAGCATTCTCTGGCAAAGGACGCCTTTTGTTGCCGAACCAACGAAATCGCTTTCCGAGATATACGACCGAATTACCTTCTACCGTGCGTGATTGCGCCTGAAACGGAACCCAGCCTAAAGCACGTTGCGCTCCTGTGGATGATCTAAAGCGTAAAGATGCTTTCCGCTTGTTTCTTGAGGTAACGAACTGCTTACAGACATCTTGCACCGTCTGCTGATGCAGCCCTAAATCTTTTCCAACCCCTTTACACGCCTTTGCAAGATCGAAGTGAGATGCCCATTTGCGCTTCGGCGCACCTGCGCGATACCGGCGCTCCAAATCCTTCTGATACCCATTGCACCAGTTCCACACTTGATTTACAGCAACCGCATGAGCGCGCAAATGCTTTGCAGCGCTTTTGTCTTTTATGCGATATTTATAAGTGAGGATCATTGGCTGTATACTACCATAAAAAGTCTGAAATGCCAAACTGTTGGGTGGAAATCGGATAAGCGTGGTCTGTCACGAATCAATCACCAGTTCTGGATTGAAGCCTGGATTTTCTAAAGTGCCATGATAGTCTGGGTAGCCCGCCGGGTTGCATACGACGCGCGCTCCAGACTTTACCTTGTAATTGAAAGAACTATGCGTGTGGCCATGAACCCATAATTTGCAATGTTTTATTGAGGTATCGCATTTAGAAGCAAATGCGGGGCTCAGCGGCGATCCTGCGTAATGAGGTGCTATGCTTCTGCTACTCGGGCAGTGGTGTGTTATGACTACAGTATCTCCAGCAAAATTCTTTGCTAGTTCAGATTCAATATAATATTTCGATGTTATGTGGCGTAGTGCGGCTTTATCAGGCGTGAACTGCCCTTTATCCATTATGAGCCAATGGTCGCTCATGCCCTTAGCTGCGTATGCCTTGCTCTCTGCCGGGGTATCATATAGATTATAATCTGTCCATAAAGTGGCGCCTATAAAACGCACGCCTTCTATAACCACAGATTCATTTTCTAAGAAATGCACGCGACCATTCGTATCCTCTGCGTCTTCTCTCATGCGCTGGTGGCCTACGCTCATATCAAGGCCATTGTAGTGCTCATGATTTCCTGCTACAAATACTATATGTCTCGCATTTGGCAGCATGTGCTGGAGATCTGCAACGACAGTATCAGGTACGGATATATCTCCAGCCACAATAGCGATATCGCTTTCTGTAGCGAAAGCCGCCATGGGGCTGCGAGTATTGTAGTGATTGAGATGCAAGTCTGATACTATGTGTATTCGTGTCATGCTACATGCCTGCCATTTGCAGATATACAGACCGGGTAAGGCTATCACCTTTTGTAGTCGTGATAGATATTGAAATCAGGTACAGCAATGAAAGCGTGCCGCCAGATAAACGGAGCATAACTGCTGTGGCAGTGCCACCTGTACCCGCTTGTATGGCTGTAGAAACTACCGTAAGAGCGGGGGATGTCTCATTAACGCATGATACGGCAGTAGACGCTATCGTGGCGATAGTATCACCAACCTGCATAGGGCCGGTGAAATCCACCGTCCAATCATTAATGTCTGTGGCGTTTTTTGGCCACGGAAAATTTGGTACGCCTACAAAGCCTGACATTAGAATATTATAGCACGGATTTAGCTAGTTAGCAAGACTGTACGAATTTCCGTTGGAAGTACAAGAGTTCTGTTAGGAGCGGACATTATTTACTGCCTTTTAAGTTAATGTATTAGGAGATGCGCCGCCGCCAGGACCTGTTGTCACCGCAGGGCCGTTAGCTGATGTATCTATCGGAACGCCGCTGCTAGTTTGAAGGATGTTCATGGCTGCTCCGTTGTTTCTACCACGCAGCCAGACATCAAGCGTGACGAGCCTAAAGCGCTTTGGAATCTGGCCAGTGCCGCCGGCAAAGGGTCTGCTGTGAGCCAAGCCGCCCGCGCTGCGCCATGCTATATAAACTGGGGCTGCCATATACTCGACAGTATACGCCGTGCCATCAGGAGAGCCTGGGATGGTCACTGTGGCCCCTGAAACAACATAGGTGCCTGATGCTGCCAATGTCGTCATCTGCGTAGCCGGGTTGTATGTATATACGTCTAGTACCTGCAGGTTCTGCTGGTAGGGAAGTATCGTATTTTGCCCGGTGACTAGGACGCTGCTGTAACGCGAAGTAGCGTCAAGTTCTACATAGGCGTCCATCTCCGAAGCAGTAAGCCATACGTTTTGCTGGCTATACGGGATTGTTAAAGTGGGTTCGGCCTTAAAATATTGACCAGTTTTTGAATCCATCTCCACGCCCGGCTCATCGGGAGCAGTGGCAGTATGCATAAACGTGATTAACCCTCTAAACTTAGTAGAGGTATCCCACGGATTCCAAAAAAATCCCCGCCCGTTACATGTATTGCAATTTGGATCGGGAGACCCTGGAATGCTGTACCCGTAGGTGCAGGCGCATACATGAGACTGCATCCAGCCTAGATTTACGCCCGTGGCTTGAATTAAGCCATCCAGCATTCGCTCTGGCATTAGCTGCGCTGATAGTGATGGGTAATATGGCGCGGGCCATGTGGTTTGAGACTGGGACATTATTGTGCTACCTGTAGAAGGGGTGCGTCAAATGCCAGTTTAAAGGCCCACATAAGGACAAATGATTCTTCTCTGGCTTTTTTGTTTGCTGCGCGGGTAGCCACTCCTTTTGCGATAGCTTCTGGCGATTTAGCTATCCCTTTATTAAAATGCTGAGATCCTGTGGCCTTAAGGGCTTGCTGGTATCTACATTGTGCGGCACTCATTTTATTACGAGAGTCCGAAGAGCGTTTTATGCCTTTTATTGGGTGCGGGATGCCTGCTAGGCGGCGCTTGATATTAACTTTGGTCTGGGCAACGCTGTTATTTTCTATAACTTCTTTACTCATTTTTAGCCCTTTACTAGGATGAGGGATGCCTAGCAGCTTTCGATCTTCATTTATTTGTAATTGCGTAGCCTTGGCCTGTGCCTTGAGCCTTTCTGGTTTTGGTATTCCTTTGAGCGGGTGTTGACCTCCGTTGATTATTCTTTCTTCATTGGCCCGCTTCTGCGCCAGAGACATTTTGATTCTGGAGTCTTCTGTTCTTTTTGTACCTAAACTTGGATGAGGAACCTCTGCTTCCTGCCGCTCCATATTTAATTTTAATTGAGCAATTCTATATGTCTCACTTGTTCCTTCTCTTTTGGGCTTGCACATTTTCCTTATGGATTCTTCTGTATGTATGTATCCTAACGTATTCCTCGCAAGAGGTACTGTATTATAGCCCTTTTGTACTGCAGATAATTCATCCAACCAGAACTGCTCCCGCTCAAGCAATTGCTCTTTGTAAGGTATGTATTCAATAACGGAAAACTCAAATGCTTCGCTGCTGTACTTATTCCAAGCATTTTGCAGCTTTACTGAGTGGTGCTCTTTTTTGGCCAATTGACATTTATGGGTGCTCCATCTTGCTCTAATATCTACAGCACTGCCTACATAGCATTTGCCATTTACCTTATTTTCAATCTTGTAGATTCCTGATTTGCAATCGCTCATTACAGTATCTCTACAACGTAATAATGCTTGGCCCCGAAACTTTTGTTATGGCGGTAGCCATCAATTCATCTCGCTGCCGAATGAAATTTTCTATGAGTCCAGCGAAGGGGCCTTTGTCGTTATATTTCGCCATGTACTGCACGCCGTCTACGAGCGTATTATGCTGGGAAATACCCATATTCACAGTGCCTTGGATTGTGCCAAGAATCTGAATAGCCGCAATACTTAATACAAGTTGTTTGATAAATCGGAATCTGGTGTTATAGTCAGAAGGAGTCAACCCTGCGGTGTACTGCAGCCACAAAGCGCCAGGAAGTGTTTCTGCCCAGCCCATTACGGAAAGTTGAATCGCGAAAAGTGGAAGCATGGCGACATCGCTTGAAGGAACAAGCCTAATAAGCCCGAAATCCTGGTCTTCCACTAACCACGTTTTGGGTACTCGGAAATATTCACTCAAGAGCGGGTAGATGTAGCTGAAATTTTTTACGCCCGTGAAGTCATTTTGGGATATAATTCTCGATGGCTGCGTAACATTTCGCACAGGCTTATAGCGCAAGCTCTGTACCATCCAGCCCTCGTCCTGCGCCCGAGGAAAATAAAAGTCATACGCTGCATCAGGCAGGTCGTAATCCTGCCCTTGAAGCTGTATCTGCGACCCAGAAGACGATACAAGCCCCATATCCGTATTCTGCCCTACCTGCACGGAAGGCGGGGAGGCCACCCATGTAGGCGTCAGAAGCAGTCCTGTTTCATTCTCCACATAATCTTCCGCATTGCGTATAGCATCAATGAGCACGGCGTCAGGAACTGGTGTAGGTATGGGCTGATAATACTGCAGCGGTACGCCGGCGAAATTCTGTAAGTCAGACGGCATCAGGCCAGTCTTAGTAGGCAGATAATTGCCCCCCAATCCATAGCCTGTTGCTACTGGATACGGGCCTGTGGTATCCCACTGCCATAATGCTTGTGTCGTTACCGTGCCACTCATAGCCTTATTGTATCACAATTCCTAGTTTTCTATCATAGGTAAGGAAAGCCAGAAACTTGACCAAAAGGCATACCATTCCCACGGCCACATAGGCATAAACGGCTTCTCTTTCGTAGCCGTCTTTCTATGCTCAGGGTGCGCTAGCACCCATTCCTGCATATACACTACATGGCCGATTTTTTAGGGCGTCCTCTCTGCTTTTTAGTTGGTTCTTCCGGCGCCTCTTCTGCCACTGGCTCAGAATCTTCAACACTTTCTTCAATCGCTTTCGCTTCTTCTTCAACTGTCAAGGATTCCTTTACTACTGAAACCTCTTCCGCTGTGCTATCTATGACAGGCGCCGGAGCGACAATTTCCATCTGTATGTGATGAATATTCGCCAACTTTTGAACCTCATCTGGCTCCAAAGGATCTGTTGCATATATCATGCCATGAGACAGCTTAAACTGCACGCCGTTGATCTCACCTGATAAGCGAGTGGCCCCTCGCCACATCTGGTACGCCATGGATGTTTTATTTAGGATTGCTCTAATTCGCATTAGAGTACTATAGCATATAAATCATAAAAAAGCAAATGGTGCAAAAGAAACCCTACCAGAATGCGACTTCTGGTAGGGCTAGTTCTACACACTTTGAAAGTCCTCTACATGAGGCGGTATTAGCATAGCACGTATTTTCCCGCATGTCAAACGCGAGATAATTCCTGGTGCGCCGGGTAGGATTTGAACCTACAACCATCCACTTAGAAGGCGGATGCTCTATCCAGTTGAGCTACCGGCGCATATAGCCTTGGTGCGCAGGGCAGGACTCGAACCTGCAGCCAAGCCGTTATGAGCGGCACGCTCTAACCATTGAGCTACCTGCGCGTAAAGCTTTGGTATCTTATGGGGTTTGGGATGTCAAGTCCGTGTATGTAGTTGTGTAAGCAATAAAAAACCCTCCGGTTATGGAGGGTTTTTTATCAGTTTAGTTACTGCGGATAAAATATATACTTTCTGGTATTCATGCTATACACTTTATGTAGACCGTTCATCTTGGCGTTATCCCGCTCAGAAAAAGCCGGATCAAAATAAGGCAATAAAGCCGCCATGCGGTTTTTAGCTAATGAACGCCGATGAAACATCCCCGCCCCATTGACATAGTAGTATAAAGGCCCTGCGGAATCTCCTACGTATTTAAACCCAACTTTCTCGTAGCTGTCTCCTGTCGCATACCTTTGGTCTGCGAATGATATGATAGGTTTTACGTTATCATATATTGGATGGTTTATAAATGCTTTGAGCAGCTTACTAAAGCCGCCTACTACTCTTCCTGCGAAAGATAGCCTAGCCAACTCTACGGTCTTATCTCCTATGGCCCATGCAGAGCAGGCAACTAGATGGCCTCCATACTCAAGCCCCAGGTATATCGCTCCTGCGGCTGCCCCTTGAATATGCGTCCTATCAAAAAATGGCAAAGCGTCCTCTGTACCAACTTCAACAATATTAGTTTTTCTAGCTCCTATACTTCTGGCGGCACCTGCTCTCGCTGTTTTGTAGTTCTCTATTGCTTCTGGCCTATCTCTGGCCTCTATGTCAAAAATAAACGCATATCCAGGGTGCTCAATCTTTAGTTGCTTAATGATGTTTGATGCATTTGGCGTATTTCTCTCGGATATGAAAAACGTGCTCAGCGTGATTACTTTACTATCGTAATCTGTTGCTTTTATGTAATTATCAGAAGGTACGCATTTTGGCTTCCACTCTTTATGTAGTATCTTGTCGTTCTTTGACTGATTACAGGATGCACAGGACATACACAGATTCAGCCTTGTGTGCGGGCCTCCCTTCGCTATAGGCACTACATGATCAATGTGTGGAGACACACCAAATGCTTTATTGCAATGAAAACAGGTGTTTTCTTGCCACTCTTTCAGCCAAGCCCTATGCTCTGGCTCATTAAAATCTTCTGCAGCAGCGCCTTTTATGACTGCTCGCCTTCTTACATTGCAAGCCGGCGCCACCTCAGGGTGTAGAGCGTTATATTTTGCCCACGCTTTTTTAGCTTTAGCCTTGTAAAACTCCGGGTTATCTGCCCGCTGCTGCTCTAATTTAGCTAGTATTTCCTCTCTATTTTTGTAATACCATTTTCTCGATGCCTTTCGGGTATGCCTCGCTATACGCTCTCTAAATTCTGAATCATTCTGCATGCGCCAATTTCTGCGTGCGTAAGTTTTAGTTCTGACATCTTCTCGCTTATTTCTGATTTTGGCCTTTTCCCGAATCTCTTCTTTATTTTCTTTCCTATACTCAATAGCTATATCATTTAACTCCTGCCTATGCTCCTGCCTATACCTTTCTTGATTTTGTTTATACTTATCTGCGTTGACTTCCGCCCATTTCTTGGCCGAGGCCCTAGCGTACTCAGGCGCTTTGGCATACGCCTCTCTTTTGTAGTCCCTTGTGCAGCTTCTGCAATACGGTTTTTTCTTGCCCCCTTTTATTGTATAAAACTCTTCAATCGCAAAGTTATTTTTGCACCGGGGGCACGCCTTATGATTCATTCCATAATGATACCATAATTACATTGTATTGTCAAGTCCGTGTATGTAGTTGTGTAGGCAATAAAAAACCCTCCGGTTAGGGAGGGTTTTTTACCCGTTTAGATATTCAATCTTACGGAATGTTAGTAACCAGCGGATTGAAGTCAGTGTTCGGTACGACCACGTTGGAAATCATCGCATGAAACTTTGGAATGCGGTTGCGAATGGCGCCGATGGTTGCGATGGCCCAGGGCATGTATAACGAAGCGGCAAAAAGTGAAATTTTCGATAAAGGAAGCAAAAATCTGTAATCAATCGCCGCATCCCCTTCGTCCATATCCAGCAGGAAGATCGTTTCGCTGCCCGGAATGTGGAAGTTCATGTCAACAAAAGTGACAGTTGAAGACCCATTGGCCAGAACTTCGCCAACGAAGCGGAACAACTGCGCCTGCGCCGATGCGGAAAGCCCGCTAATCATCGACGTGGTGACACCAAGGCCCGAGCGGTACACGCGGAACACAGTGGCAGTTGCGTCAGCCGGGGGTGCAATCGCCACGTCATAAGCACCGCCAGCCGTAAGGCCCGTAGCATTGCCATAAGTCAGGGTAGACTCAGACATGCTGGCGTTCATGGAGGCGACCGCATAGACATAGTTAGCGGACGAAGCCACATAAGCCGAGGTCCAGTCAGAACCTGTAACAGCACCAGAAGCCGTAACAGTTACAGACACAGGCTTGGTCGGGTTGGTCGTGGTGGCAGGGGTAGAGCCATTGTCGTAGACAGTAGCCTGAGCCGGCAGATCACGGGCCGTAATGAACAAGTCAACCGGGAAGTGAATGTCACCAAAGCGGGTGTTCACACCAACCAGATTGCCGTTAACCACGATAGGCGCATTGGCCGTATTACCAACACCAGTGACGATGTTGTTAAGCAGCGTGGTGGTCAGAGACTGCAGTGCACCAGCCATGGTAGGCGACATGAACGCATGCGTAATAATACCATAGGTGCGGTACTGGGTGATCGCGCCAGCCTGCTCATAGATCAGGTTGAACACGTTCTGCGTCGCGCTCAGGCCAAGGCCAGAGTTGGCGGTCGCATACTGCTGGAAGTCCACGACGTTAGCAGCCGGGATGGTCTGAGCAAGACCGGCAAACTGATTCGGGTAGTTAGTCGGATTACCCCAGTAGCAAGCCCAGTTGATGGTGCCCATGACGCTCAGGGCCGCATTGGTGTTTTCCTGCTCAGCGACATTAACGAACGAGTTCTGCGCAGCCAAGGCGGTCGTGATAGCACGGCCATCAAGAGCAAGCTGAAGCGTAATAAACTTCAGGTCATACACGCCAGCATTAGTAGCCAGGGTGCCACTGCCAACGGAGCTATAGGAAGCGAACGCAGAGCCAGGAAGCGCGCCACCTGTTTCCGCAGCATAAGCCCAATAGTCCACGACCTGATTAGCAGCCGATTTATTCAAGCACTGATACAGAGTGAACGAAGACGGACGCACCGTGCCCCGAGCCATCATGGTATCAAGAGAGACGTAGCCAAGCGACTGGCCACCAGTGATCTGCGAGAAGTTGGTCAGCGTGCCAACGTCAAGGTCGGCCTTAGCAAAGGCGCCGCCCTTGGCAACTTCCGAGTAGGTAGGGAACACAGTCATGCGCGGATTTGCGCGGAACGCACGGGCAATTGCGTTAGCGCGGGCCAGCGGGCCAGTTTCGTTGGCCTTCTGGAACGCAGTGATATCAAACTCACTACCCAGCTTGCCTTCCTTTACCTGCGCGAGATTGCGCAGGAAGGACGGGAGCCCCTCATTACCAAACGAAGAAAGCTGGGCGAAGATACGAGCGGTAGCTTCAGACTGCGCCTTGGAGATTTCAGTAGAAATAGACATTTATTTTATCCGAGCCTTTCGATTAAGCAGCGAGTTTGAAGAGGTTACGCACGTTTTCAGGCGAGGCGTCGAGATCATCTTTGAAGCGGCTGGCGTCATAATCGCCGGACCGCACAGCCTGAAGGCGGCTGAGAATGTCTTTGGCCTTCATGACTTCCGCATTCTCTTTGAGAACGCCGGTATCAATCGCGGTCTCGACACGCTCTGCAAAGTCTTCCGCCTGAGCAGACTTCATAAAGTCGGGGAGCGCCGAATGCTTGCTCTTGCCCGCAACGGTTTCCATAAGGCCCTTAATGGTCGTCTCAAGGATATCAATGCGGTTCGGATCAACGGACTTGACGGTTTCGGCAACGACCGGAGCCGGAGCAACTACGGTAGCCGCAGCCTTTTCAACTTCCTTTTCGTCTTCCTTTTCGTCTTTCTCGTCTTCAGCTTTAGCTACCGGCATCTCGGCTTTGGCCTTGGCAAGAGCCTTGGACAGCTTGCGATGCTCGCTAATCGCCTTCTCAACTTTTTCCGATTCGTCCTCATCATCAGCCTCTTCGGCTTCAGATTCAGCCTTGGCAATCAGGCGCTTGGCAGCGGCAAGATAGCGTTCCGCTTTTTCAACGGCCTCTTCCTTGTCGTCTTTCTCATCTTCATCAGCCATATCAGCCTTACGCAGCGCGGCTTTCGCCAGACGCAGGCGGGATTCAGCCTTGCCAATGAAGGTGTCGGTCGGGAGCGCCGCCGGCTTCGTATCAGCCTTGACAGCCTCCAGCAGCACGGTTGCCAGTGCATCCTGCTTATCCTGCATGGACTTCATGGTGCGCGCCATCTTATCAAACATAGAAGCCATACGGGAGTAGTTCTCTACAGCAACGGTCTGCGGCGCCGGGTGCGAGTATTCACGCACCATCTTGTCAGCGCCAGCACCGCTGGCTTCCTGCGACGGGCCGGTTTTGATCTTGCTCTCGTCAGGAACAGCATGCTCGCCACCCGGCGCACTCCACTGGTCCATAACATCAAGAATTGCAGAAGCATCCGAGTCCGGCATGGCTTTGGCCGCAGTGAAGAGGGTCTTCAGCGACTCAAGGAGAGAAGTCTTATCCGCAGGCATTTAGGTGATATCCTTGTTAATGAAATTCATCATGATACATATATTATCAAATTTTTTGGATTTCACCTATAGGTGAAACACCAAATGAGATTTGGACCCTTTTTGGCTACCGATGCTTCAAGAGATGCATCAAGGATAGGGCATGAATATCTGCGGTATGGTAGTCTGCTCCGCAGCATTTCATAAAGTGCTCACGGAAGCCCGCAACGCTATTGGCCATTTTGCCGGCGGCGGCGCATTTGCCTATTGCCAAATGATGCGTGTGGTGCCCCATCATCTCAATTCTGTTTCGGGGCATCTGGAAGCCGTTAGGCGCTATATTGCCTCCAGGGCCGTTGTCCTGCGGCATGTGCTCTCCTGTCAGCAATTGCTGCGCCGACGCGGGAAGCGAGAAGGGGCTCGAATCCGTGCCTGAATAGGACTTCAGATGCGCCCAAGCCGCTGCTGACTTCATAAACGCTGATTTCTCTACAATCTGCGCGTACCCTGTAAGGGAGTCATTCATTGGGGACGTGGTGAGGGCTAGACTTTTCCAGCGCATCGCTTTTACACAGAATCTCGTAGCCCCATGACATTCTTCGCGATTTGAGCTATGTCGGGCATCAACTAGCCCTTCGTTGCCTTGGAGCGGCAACCCATATATACTGGCTCTCCACTGCGTTGGGGGTGACGTATGCAGAGACGCCCAGAACTTCTCGGCCTCCTGGTGCTCAGGGCCTTTAAATATCTCTGCTTTGACGCCGGTATTGCCTTGGCCCAAGTCTATGACTTCTAGGCCCTTGCCAATCACATAGTTCTCTGGATTGGGGACTCCTAGCCTTGCGCCAATCTCTGAAATGTGGTCAATATCAATGCCATGAGGATTGGCCAAGAAGGACTGAGCACTGTCAAGAAGGGCTTTTTGCAGAATTACATCACCCTCAAGATCTCGGTCCTGCGACGACGCTTGAACGGTTAGTATGCGCCTGCCAAAAGAATCAGAATGCGCCTTTACAAAGGCTGGGATTTGAATAATATACGCTTTTTCCACGAGACGCCAATTCTCTTTCATGTCTTCCATTATTTCAGGACCAAGGATTATGTCGCCAGCAAAGGGCTGGATATCGCTCACATCAAAATCTGGCTTGCTGTACGTTATGGTGATGTGAGGCTGATAGCTCTCATAATCCCATGAGCAGCCTGCCTTTTGTGTTGCTTTCCATCGCTCTTGTAGCGCGGTAGAAGCGAATTTCATCACAATAGCCCCTTTATCTCCAAGAGGCTCTACAGATCTGGACCGCTCCTCTGCGGGGACGCATATGCCCTTCACATTGCTCGTTAGCGCGCTCCAGTCCACCGAAGCCTTTGAAAACACAATAGTAACGTGAAGCTGCTCGGGAGTCGTAATCTCCTTAAATCCTTGGTTCTTGTACCAATTTATGATCTCTTGTGCGTTCAGAACAGGCCGGTAGATGTATAGAGGCTTATGCATAGTGCCTACAAACCTTTTGCAGATCTATACACGTCAGAACTCTGGTTGACCTCTATGCCGAACCTCTTTGCTGCGCGTAGAATGCGGTTGGCCGCGCCCTTTTTGTCGTCAGACGGCTCCCAATGATGCGCGCTAAAATAGCCTATGGCGCTGCGTACATGGCTTTCTGTGCTTATAGGGAACAGATACTTGTCCGGGACGGCATACTCATCTTTAGACTCAGGATACCCCTCTGGGGGCGATTTGCGCGGGGTCTGGCCAGATTTAGCCACTGGTAGCACATATACTTCCTGGGCGGTCTCATAGCTTTTACAGACGGCCCCGGCTTCAATGGCTTCGGGCCGCACGCCGGCGGCGGTCTTGATGAGCACAAGTGTTGGAGTGCTGGCTACGCCTACAACTCCAAAACCCGTATTCATCTTTACGACAGAAAGCATAGAAAAATGGCCTCTACAATAGTGATTGCGAGGCCATTTTATCATATATAATCTAAAAAACCTATACGCTAGGGAATGCTATAATCTCCGCCGTAGTTTTGGGCGGCTGCGATTTGGGCCAAATAGCCTTTAAAATGTCAGAAATTTCTTGTTCAAGGTCGGCGTGTTCGTCTTCTTCTACCGGCTCTGCTTCCCTCTGCATTGTACCTCCACACATTAAAAGAGGCGCCTTTAGCGGGCGCCTCTCTTTTTAACATATGATGTAAACAATGTCAAGTGGTAACTATTCCGCCATAGGTAAACTCGTGGTATGAGGCCACAGTAGCTTGCCCAAGCGGTCTCCGGTGACGAAAGCATTCCAAGCCAGGACGATACACGCGGCTTCCTTGATGGACCTCTGCGTGCCGGCCCGCTGGCCGAAGTCATAGTGCTCCAGCAGCAGGTTACGCGCTTTCAGGATGGGGCTGCGAGGCTTCAGTTCTGCCCCGGTAATCAAGCCTTCCCAGAACTCTTCCATCTTGTCTTTGTGCTTGGTATGCGTCGCAATCCAGAAGTACGCAGACCCAATAGCCGCAGGTGTGGTAATCTTGGAGCCCTTGACACCTATCTTGCACGCTTCATCCATGAGATCTTGATTCATGGACTCTTCATATGTTTCAATCTCTTGCGGATTGGCCGTCGCATTGGACTTCAACTCAAGCCCGCGCATACGCTTGGCCACGGAAGCCCTGAGAGCCGAATATTTCTTATTGCCTATATGCAGCAGGTCGGCTGCCGTCCGGGTTTTTGTGTAATCAACAGCCTTAAACTCTTCTCGCAGGCAGCCAAAAGTGCAGGTCATCTTCACCGGCTGATCGGCCTCTATAATGGCCGCCAACCTATGCTGGCCATCATTCAGTGTTCCGTCTTTTGCGAACGCAATACCTTGATGAGTAACCATCCAGTGATTACCTTTGATGATTTCCGCGTACTCATGGATCTTCGCCGCCTTGAGCGAACGATTGCCAATATTGTATTCAAGCATTGCCTGCGCCACGTCGGGCGTGATATTGATGATTTCAGTAAACCTCTCCTTCTGCCCACGCTCAAGACGCGCCTCCAGCCACTTTGCTGCCCGGCTGTTGACAACCGTAGAATTATTATCTTGCTCCTTTACTTGAAGTGCTTGTGCCATTTGTGTTCTCCTGTATGTACTCTTCATCTTCACCGCCCATGCGGTATAGCGAGTATATACAGGAGTTATCCACAGGATGTCTACTATTTATTTATTAACTTTGTTTTATATTTTGGATAGTATAGTGTATCGGGGTTTTATCTTTATGTAAAGTAGAAAGTTCTTGTACTTTTGGCGCACAGGTTGCAATGGTATCGCGGTAGCCGCCTGGATAGTTCCTGTCGTCTACCATCTTGCCTGCTGCGCGGGAATCAGCTATAATAGCAAGACTAGCTAAGGCAGCGCCGATATTATCAACCCCATCTTCGTCATAATCGTTGCCTTCGTACCAGTCAGCAATATGCCTTTGTGCTGCACCTACGTATACACTGGCTCTCGCGCCATCATGGCGCCAGTTGTTCCTGCCGTATTTCAGGGCACCGTGCAGCAGGCTAATGCAGCCTAACGCAGTTGCGACAGTTGGCCACATTTGAAGAGGTACTTTTGTGGATGAAGCCACCATGTCTTTTGGGTTCGTAGGTTTACTATTACTCATGATAGAAAGCCTTCAGCCCTTCTGGCATTTCGCTCAGTTCCATATAGAAGATAGGCTTATGCTGCGAGATAAAATACTCAATCTCATACTTCATGCCATACGATTCAGTCCAGGATTCAGCCTTGCAGACAATCAGGGCAGACGCCAACTCCATAAACGGGTGGTCCGCCGTGAGCCAAATGTCATGGTCTAGCGGATCAATATTGCCATGGATAGCAATACCATGCGTGGCTGCGATGGGGGAGTAAACCGGAATGTCGCTTTTTAGCAAAAATGCTGTCTGCCCGCACGCGAGTTCATAGGCTTTTTCAATGCCTTCTGGGTATTTGCTGTAGGGGGTAGCGACGTAAGCGAAGGTACTATGCTTCTTCATGAGTTACTCGTGGCCTTTTTTGCTATTAAATCTATTACTGTGGAAATCTTGGTACTGCTATGTTCTCTATCTGCACACAGCCTTCCCACCAAATACGATAGGCTGTATATATCCAGTTTATCTCTACTTCGCATAAGGTCATCCGTAGATGTACTATCTATGTTTAAGATCAACCTTCAATCCCCGAAATACGGCGCCAGTTGCTCAATTCTACTTTGAGGTAAATACTACCGTCGTCACAGAGCGCATACAGATGACTTGCATCAGCTACTGCAATCTGAATAATCTTGGGTGGGTTGTTATTGGCTGCTGGTTTGCACGCAGGCATAGGTACGTTGACACGAAAGTTGCCAAACGTACTTTTGCCCAAGGAGCCTTCTACTCGAACCGGGCCTTCCGCCACGAGTGTATCGTCCATTACGCAACCCTCTTAATCATAAATACTGGACCTTCTTCACCGGCTGACTTCTTGACTGAAAACTTCATGGTAAGCCCATGGCGTTTAGACCATTGGATGCCGGCGGAGTGGATGGTGGTTGCTTTATCTTGCGGCACTGCGAACCCGTCTCCGACTTCTAGGCTGGCCCATGGATATAGCGCTTTACGTCCTGTTGCTGTTGACATTACTTTGGCCCTCCAAAAAAGCCTTCTAGGCGTTCAATTTGGTGCTCGGCGTAATTGAGATTACTTTGCATATAATCTCTCAATTCGCCTAGTTTATGCTCTATACTATCGGGCTTTAGATAGTCTTTAAGGGTCGCTCCATTTTCTGGAACACAGCCAACAACCTTATCTGCAATAGCGGATAGTCTTGCTCCAATATGGGCAGTCGTGGTAACTATCGCGTCAAAATCTTTCAGCAATAGTTCCACTTTGGCAACGGGTGGCGTCTTACAGTTTGCATCATCCTTTGCGCACGACACATCTGAAGCATAGTACCTAGACATATCACATCCGTCAATTGCTCTCATATTACTTCATCCCCAAAATTCTACGTGCATCTCGCACACGCTTCAGTGCGTCCAAGTGGTGATGCACTGCCCACTTGCGATCTTCTTCAATGGTTGTTTGGCCGTCCATCCTGGCGTGTTCAAGTTGCGCGCCGATCTCAAGTTCCATGTCGTCTAGCGGCTCTGAATAATCAATCCCTCGGGTTAGCATTTGCTTTATACTCCAAAATGTCTACGCGGCGTTTGAGATTCGCAATTTCTTCTTCCTGCAACTGCTTCAATTGCAGGAGTATATTTACCGTGTGTACCAAATCTGGATAAGATACCCATTCTGGTATTGGCCTGCGGAATTCTGTGGTCATTCTTTTATCGCTTCCTTTAGCCCAATGTAAAGGGCTCTAAAGCCCATAATTGGCCACCAAAATGCTTTACGCAACGAGGCTTCTGCCCAAATCCAAACCAAAAAGGCTACCCATGAATACCAGACTCCTATGTAAAATATCCAAAAAATCAGCAACGCTTTAACTCCTCATCTGCGCGGGTGTAGGCGCCCCCTTTAGCCCGATTATATATTGCTGGCCGGTCCTGAATCATGCGCTATATAAAGCACATTATTTAGGGGTTGTCAAATGCGGGTGCGCTGCCTGGGGCGATTGGGTGGGGGATATATAAAGTTGCTTTAAAAACTTAAAAATCTCTCGTGGCGCCCGACCGGCTTCCCTGATGTTCCCTGTTTGTTCTCCCCACCTCCCGGCCCCTGCAAAGCCCGCACAAGCCGCGACGATCCCTGAGGCATTGCAGGCCATCCAAAGCTTGCGGCGCCTTGTGCGGCCTTTATATCAAGGTTTGCTATATCGTAACGAATACGCGATAGCCGGCTTGATATGCACATAAAACCCTGCGGAATCCAGCCTCAAAAACTGGCGGAATCCCTAGGGTTTGCAGGGTGTTTTTGCTATCGCATAATACAATTGTTTTATGCGATATGGCGGGGTAGTTGTGCCGGGGTTGTCTAATTATTGAGATAGCTGAGACAGTGCCAGCTAGGCATGAATAAATAAATTACAAAATTTTAATGTTTTTCCGCGTAAAATATGCTTGGCAAGCGGGGTATCTCATACGTTTTTATTGACTAGGTTTTATGAGCGGTGTATACAGTATAGGTAATTGAATTTTACCAGGATTCGCAATCATGAACCCGTATGCTCTGCTACCCCCAAGCTTCCAGTTGTCCCTTGTGCTAGTGTGGCGCGATTGGATATTCACCCCTGTTATGCAATGGCACCTACCATGACTTACAAAACACAAGCAAGATTCACCCACATAATCGGACTCTGTATCATAGCTGGTATTGCTTTGGCCTTGTGGAATCTTGCAAGCCCGGCCAGCTTTAACAGCTTCTTTTGAGGAATCGCTATCATGACACGCAAGCAAGCATTAAAACATGCATCCGCTGCAATTAGCATGCCCTATATTGCTAATGGCACGCAATACGCCTACTCATACCCTGATTCAAAACATGCCGATATGCGGCGGGAATCGCTCTCCCCTTGCTATAATTCTGCTCTGCAATCTCGCGCAATTGCCGTTGCATCTGATGCTTGTAAGCTTTTGTTGCCTGATTGCGACTCCCAAGATATACAATTTGCAGAATATCACGCAATGCGGGGGCATAGTACCGCGCGTGGTCTGCTTTCCTTAATGCTCTCTTACCTGAAGGATTAACCAAAATGATTACACATACCGCGACTCTTCATGGCTCCTTATGCGGCGTCACATGGCAGGGGTATGAAGGATGCATCGACATTCCTGCCCAAATTATTGACCGCAAAGAGCCCCTCGCAAAAGCCCTAGAACGTATCATCTCGCGGCATGGGGGAGACTTTGTGGCAGCTAGTTTGACCGCTGACTCTTTTTTCCAAATTACCAAGCGCGAAGCGCGTGGCAACAAGGTAACGATTGTTCAGCGCATTGTGGAGATTGCAACCTTGCCAAGCTTGGCGCGATTCGTGAATCCCGCCTGCATCTCTCTTGACTTTGACAAATAAAGGGCTCTTGTATCATGAAAAAGCCTTCTTATGATTGCATCGGCACATTGCAGCGGGCCGGAATCGCCTATGAAGATGCTACGGCGCTGCGTCGCATTAGCATGACTCTTCATCGCTGGTTTGAACGGGAATGCAATGGTGAAATACAGCGTGACGGGGAGGCTGGTGACGGCAAGCCACGCTACTTTTGGAAGGATTCGCGCGGCGTATACCGTAAAGGCGGTATTGTGCCAGATCGTGAAGCCGGCGCCATGAAGCGCTTGAAGGCTATCATGGCGCGATATCCTGCACTATCCTACTATGTGCAAGGCGATCCGCGCGGATGCTCGCTCTATATTTTGCGGGCTGGAGACGTGCCAGAAGGTCAAGATCCGGGCGCCTATTACTCGCGCGGCTTGGCGGTTTATTGAAAGGATATTGCGATTATGGCAAAGATTAAAATAGAGATTGACCTAGGCAATGTGGCTTTTGAGGATTCGCCTATGCTTGAAGTGTCGCGAATTCTTGCGCAACTGGGGGATAGGCTGGTTGATTGTGGAACTCCGCCGCGCCCTATTGCGCTTTACGATATAAACGGTAATCGCGTAGGCGAGGCAAAAATAACAGGCAAGCGCTAGTTGTTACATCTTGGCGCGGTGTATAAAACCGCGCCACCTTGCAAAGACTAGATGAAATTTGAAAGGATTATGAAGTTATGAAAGCCCCTAGTGATTTGGTATTGCCTACTTATGGCGGAGATAATAGGAAATTTGTGTCAGAAGCCGGCTGGTTAACGCCATATGCCTTTGCATGCGGGTATATCCAGCAACGCAAGAGCCCCTTGTTTGAGATTGACCTGTTTTTGGACGGCAATTGGCAAGTTAAGGTATATGCAGCCGGAAAGCCCTATGAACGGCTTGTATGGGAGTCTTTTGACAATCTACGTGATGCTAGGCGGTTCTTTGCTACGTATGGCGTGACAAAGGCCAGAAAGCTGAATAAATACATGGGCTGTATAATCTCCCCTGTTGACGTACCCGGCAAATTGCCGTGGTCCGCATATGTTTTTGATCGTTTCGTATCGGCGGATTCCTTAGCCTGTGCTAAGGCTCTGATTCGCGATATTCTCAAGAAAGGCCAATGCCATGTCAAAATATGAAAGAATGATTGCTTCAGACGGCTCATTAACCCTTTATGAGCCGGGCAGCCTATCGCCTGTTTTAACCCGCCATGACTACGCTAAGCCGTATCGCAATATAAACACCTCTCATGAATTCGCTAGCACATTGCGCGCCGGCCCATATGATTGGCCTAGAGGCTATGATGGCGCTATCTTGTGTTCTGATTGCGCGCGAAAACATGCAAGTCTGATCATGCGTTCCATTCATGAACGCGATAAGACATAATGGCACATTACTGGTATGTTTCTAGCGGGGCATGATACCGATTCTTTTTTATCTTGCGATAACTGCAGCAAGGTTATACAAGATGAATGGCAAACAGAAGATGAAGAAGAGGATTAAAACCATGACAAAAATTGAAAAGCTTATCATCAACCTACCTTTTGACGGATTCTATGAATCCGCATATTCTGACATTATTGACCGTGAAGACGAATCCTGGTGCGAGTATGAGGCGGAAGAG
>JAEHJW020000407.1_pt1 | contig 25327 bp, 32 predicted proteins | sample 9271431 | NCBI WGS metagenome assembly JAEHJW02 | reverse complement strand
GTCTGGGTGTCGTTGAGTTTGTGTATCCGGAGACGATCGGGTACGCAGACGGCATCTAAGAACAGATCCGCGTACTTCTGCTTCATACGTCGGCATGACGCGCCCTTGCGGCGCGTCATTGCGTTTTTCGTAGAGGGGTTATTCTGATGGTCCAGGTTACGTTGGTCCGGGCATGCAAGTTGCAGCATAACGGTGAGTTTACTACTTACCGCGCGGGTGTGCACGATTTACCGGAAGAGATTGCCAATCATTGGTGGATTCAGCAACACAGCGATAATCCGCCGCCGCCGATTACTCAACCCGGTACGCCTGCTGCGATTGCAGCGGTGTTGGCAGCGCGTCGGCGTGAGCAGTTGTTGGCGGCTGCGACCGATCAGGAGGTTGCGGAAGCTGCGGATGAAAAGCGCGTCGCCCTCCGGAAGCGCGTGATTGTGAAAGCTATCGCTCCGGGAGAAGGGGACAACGACGCAGGCGGCACGGAAACAAGCGCGCCCAAGGCAGATATGCAGAAGAGTAAGGAAGGGGCGGGCAAGTTATCTCTTGGTGGGAAGTAAGCTGAAATGCCATTGCAGAACAGCACGTCGAGGGCAGCCTTCGGCAAAAATATCGCGACTGAACGCGCTGCTGGAAAGCCGGAGAAGCAAGCAGTGGCAATTGCTTATTCCGTCAAGAGGCACGCCGCAGCAAAAAAGAACGCACGTCGTCGTTCAGGGGATACGCAAATGAAGAAGCGTATGACTTTTCGTGGTGCAATCCAAGATGCCATGAATGCAGGCGCTTCGCCCGCTGAAGCGTTAAAACATGCATGCGCGCTCAATAAGCCTGCGTATGGCAAAGCCATTGCTAATTCTCTTTCTGTGGGAGAGCGCACTCCGCTACGCCGTGGCGGTGGTTTCGGAGTTATGGATGCATCTGCGAGTGATATTGCCGCGGAGATGCGCGCGCTCGCGAAGCATCATCAAGAACATGCGCAGCGTGGAATTAACGCCGATCGGCATAAGAAAGCGGCGTTGGCATTCCAGCACGCTGCCGGCGCCTACGCTCGTGGCAATCGAGAGGAAGCGCTGCGTCACGTACTCTCTGGGATGCGCCATGGTCAACGCGCCGCATCCCAAGATGCGGATTTGGTTGCGCTAGGGGCGCGTCGTTCAACTATTTATCGAGATTTAGATCCCATTGGCGGCGAATTTGGCGGTGGAGATGGAACTGGCAGACGTCGTAACGTATCCCATGAGATACGTCGTAGACGCTCCCCGACGGGAGAACGCCGGTTTCATGTCGTGCGCACTACCACCACGGGTAGCGGTATGGGGCCTGCGCGTGAGGAAAGTTTGGCGAATTACGCGACGCGTGGAGAAGCGGAACGACATATTGCTCGTATTCGGTTGGGCAAGGATGCAGCGCTGCGTCGTACGCCTGTTCATGCGCACGGCGAAAAGACTATGCATAAGGATGCCCATGAAGGGTTCGCAAAGCTAGAGCATAGTCTTGCGCATCGGAAAGGCATTTACGATCCAGCCGGACTTGCGGCGGCGATTGGTCGTAAGAAGCTTGGAAAGAAGGCTTTCCAACGTAAAGCCGCTGCCGCTCGTTAAAGAGAGCGGGAAGAGGTAACTAGTCAGTTTTTTTGGAGGACCCTATGTCTGCCACTCTTCCCGTCACTCCGACGCAATTTCGAGAACTTCTCCCTGAGTTTCAGAGTCAAGATCAATATCCAGATTTGCTGGTAACGCAGTATCTCACGGTGGCGGCAGCACAGCTTAACCCCACCCGTTGGGCCGATATGCTGACCATGGGAATTTGCTGGTTTACCGGACATTATCTAGTTCTAATGCGACGTGCTATGCTCGATGCTGCAAATGGCGTACCGGGAGAACAAGCCGGTCCAGTTGCATCCAAGTCTGTGGGCGGGTTAAGCAAGTCCATGGATACGGGAATGGCCAGTGAAGCAAACGCAGGTCATTGGAACGCGACACAGTATGGACGCCTCTACCTTAGTTGGGCGCGCATGGCAGGTGCTGGCGGAGATATCGTTGGAATTGGGAATGCTCCGCCCTTTTCCGGTCCTCCTTATAATGGGCCTATTGTTTTTGGAAGCTAAGCATGGCAAAGTACGCACAGCTTATTACTTTGCAGGATAACTCTAACGGCTTCATTAAAGCTGTGGAGTTACTGACAAAACAAAAAGTATTGGTAGGCGTTCCCAGTACCACCGCGGGCCGCTCTGGCGGTAAGAATGTGAACGCGATCAACAACGCGCAAATTGGCTATATTCATGAATTTGGAGCCCCGGCGGCAAATATTCCCGCACGCCCTCATTTAGTGCCAGGGGTAGAAAGCATAAAACCAGAAATGATCAGGCTGCTCAGGCTTGCGGGTAATCGTGCGCTATCCGGAGATACCTCGGCAGCGACGCAGGCTCTAAACCAAGTCGGTCTTATGGCGCAAAGTGCGGTTCGTCGTAAAATTTCGTTGGGGCCTTTTGTACCGTTGGCAGAAGCGACGATTAAAGCGCGTCAACGGCGCGGCGTCACGAGAATTAACCCGTTAATGGACACAGGGAAATATCGTCAATCGATCACCTATGTGATCCGCATTATCTAGGAGTCTGAAGAAATGTCGTATGCTTTTCGTGATGCGGTCGCACGCGCGACGCGAGCGGGCTTGAATGCTGCGCAATCACTTGATTACGCAATCACTGCTGTTGGCGTGCGCGATTGGGCTGGGGTTTCGGAACCAGCGAAGCAGCCTCATGATTGGAGCCAGTATGCATTGGCGCACGCTAATGCGCATGGTTTTTATCGCAGTAACCGACATGCGGGTGCGGCAGCCACTATTAAGGCGGCGGGAGAGCATCTAATTCATTTGGTAAAGCATCACCCGCATGAAGCAAATGACTATGCTCACGCGATGGAGTCTTCCGAGAAACCCGCAGAACAACGTCGTGCCGTCATGAAGGTGAAGAATAAGCACATTAAGTCAATCGATGCATCTCTTGGCCCTTCTTTTACGATTTACAAGACTTTGATGGAACATGTGAAGCGCCCGAGCGGGCCGTCGCCCTCACGTCCTCGTACTCGCGATGATATGAGTGCTGGCGGTCTTGGAGGCGGCTCTTCTTCTGGCATGGGCATGATGCCGCCGCGTCGAGATGACGCCGTTCCAAGTGTTCCTGCTACCGTTGGCCCGAAGATGGGACCACCGAGTTCTCCTACCGCGGGTGCGCAGCGGCAAAGCTTTGATGCGGATCTTACTCATGAAGATCTCGCGCGTGCCCATGAACGTCGCACCGCTTATCATCAAAAGCGCGCGGAACATTGGCGCGCTAAAAAAGCGACCGCGCATACGAAAAGGAAAGCGGAACATCACGAGAAACTTGCGGCTGTCCATAACAAAATGGCGTCGGCGATGCGCGCTGCTGTTCAGTCGCATGATGCGCAGCCGAGTCGCCATACGCGTAATCTCGGTCGTCGGAAGGCGATGAAGCCGCCAAGTTATGATGCGCGATTGGAAACTCCGGGAGATTTTGCGGAACACTATGCTAATCTCGCCGCTTATCATGAAGATATTGCACGGCATGAAGGAGGAGAACACCATAAAGCCGCGGCGTATCATTACGGGCAAGCTGCTAAGCATTACCGCGCGTCTCATTACGCCGGTAAGGAAGGGGATTGGGCTAAAGCTCGCCAGTATCAAGGTATGGGCATGCAATCGGCACAGCACGCGCGCGCTGTGGAAAACGGACCTCCAACAGAAGATGCTGCAATCAGTCCCGCGCATGAAGCCAAGGGTTACAAGAAACTCGCACATCAGCACGCACAGCAGGCGAACCAACATCAGGAAGCCGCGCAGAAGATGATGGAGGCGCACGGCTTCCAGAACCAAGCGGGGCCCCAGCGCAGCACTCCAGCGATCCGGGCAGCGCGAGAAGCCGCTCGCCTGCACCACGAAGCTTCCGAGCATTATGGGAATGCTGCGGAGCACGCGAAAGCAGGCAGGGCGGCGCAGGCAGAGGAATCGCGCCGCCTGGGCGACAAAGCGCATCACGCGGCCAGCCGCATTCAGTACGAGGTGGAAGAGAAGAAAGAGAATTTCCCGGGTCATCGCGACCACCCGCACCTGGAGCAGATGCGGCAAGCGGTGCATAGGCTTCGTGAAGCCGCGTCAATGCCGAAAGGTGCGGTAGGGAAGGAAGCGGATACTCACAACTCCGAAGCCCCAGCGGCGTTCCTCAAGGCGCGTGCGCAGTACCAAAAGGCGGCGGGTCATCTCGCGGAGAAGATCCCGGATGTCATGGTCGCCGCTAAGCAGAGCCCCGCGAGCACGCCAGGCAATCGCTTCACGGGTAAACACAAGCATGTCGTGAAGCGGAAGTAAATCATGGGCCTCCTTGACAACTCGGACATCCTAAGCGACCCGGACTTCGCCGCACCGTATGGCAGCGTGCAGCTGATTCGGAGTAAGCAGGTCATCGGGACCGACGGTGTCGCGACCTACGTTGAAAACCCCGCGGTGCCGCTGAGCTGCGTCATTCAACCGGCCGGTCTGACGCAGCAACAGAAAGCCGACTTGAGTAATGTCACGGCATCGGTCAACGTGTGGACGACCACGCGACTCAACACCGTGACGGAGAACTACGAAGCCGACCAAATCCTCTGGCAAGGCAAACGCTACATGGTCATGGTCGTGGAAGATTGGACCGCTTTTGGTGCAGGCTTCATCAGAGCGACTTGTGAACTGCGGACCATGGAAGGCCCGAGACTCCGCGGAGGACCCTAATGCGCCTCACCATCGATGTGCGCGTGGTGCCTGCGCGTGAAAGGCGAGAGTCGCCCCCAGCCGGACAGCTCCCTAAGAATCGAGAGCTTCCTAGCTCGCAGGTAATTCGAAGCGGAAGTAAGGTCACGCAACACATCGCTCCGATGAATCTGCATAACGTCGAGGCTGCGGCGGTCTACACCGGTGCAAATAGCGGCACTGGTTACCAATACCTAAACGGCGGAATGATTAACCACCATCTCCGCGACCCTACGCAGCACGCTGAAAAACGCATCGACATTCGCTACGTGGTCCGCCACTTGGATGACGCTATCAAGAAATCCAAGATAAAACACGATACAGTCGTGCATCGGGGAATGACGACGCAGGCGGCTGAGATGCAGGGCAAAAAGCCCGGAGATGTCATTTCTTTTCCGCATTACCTTTCGACCAGTCGTGACCCACATGTAGGCGGTGGGTATGGAACGGCAAGCAAGACGCACGCCCATGTGCATATCCACTTGAAGCAAGGCGACCCGGCTCTCGAGCCGGCATCTCTTTTGCCGCACAGCCGCTACAAGAAAAATCTTACCTACGCGGCGCCTAAAGCGGAAGGCGGACGACGCCCCATGGCAGAGGTTATTTTAGGACGCCACCATAAGTTTCGAGTGGAACGCGTAAATGAGGTGGGGCATCCTACTCATTTGACTTCTCTAGGGAAGTCTTCAAAATCGTAAGACTCCGCGGAGGACCCTAATGCGCCTCACCCTCGACGTTCACATCATCTCGTCAGGTGCACCAGCGGATAAACGCCGTTGGGTAGATCGGCGGACGACTGATCTTTCAGATATTTCTTCGACACCTGAACATCATGTGGTCATGAAGCAATACAAAGAAGGGAAACCGCTGCGCACGACTAGTCATCAGTTGCGAGACCCGGAGACTAAAGCTGAGCTGAATTACAATGTGCTTCATTATGAAGCCACTCCTGAACATCCACACTCACGCATTGCTGAGGTAGAGATGTTCCGTACTCCACGAAAGAATCGTGGGCATGGTGGAGCACAACGTTTAGGCGAGCAGTTTCATCAGTTCGTCGACAAAGAAAATATGCCAGTGGTGGCGGAAGCGCTGCCGCTTGACCACTGGGCTAGATCTAATACACAATTTCAGGCGAAGCGCGATGCGCTTATGCAAGCTTACGGAACGCGTGGGTATCGAAAAGTTGGAAATCAGGGAGAGATGGTTCGCCTTCCCGGGGGAGTTCGCGGGGCTAGCATAGGACCAAAGAAAACAGCACCTGTCTCAGAACATCAGAGGATCGCTCGTATCGTCGAAGCTACTGATGGTTTTGGGGAAAACCTGACCTTCCGGCATCCGCCGACAAATACGCAAGCGGATGTCGAGAAATTTCCCACTCACCTATACATTCGGCAAATTAACACCCCGACCAAATCTCAGCGCCAAGGCGGTGGGCATGAAGTCATGAAGCAAATTACGCAGGCAGCGGATAAGCACCAACTTCCTGCTGTGCTATGGGGAAGCGGGGCGCACCGGAAGTTCTACGAGGCGCATGGGTTCCACGCTGAAGCGCCTGATGGCCGGGGCATGATGGTCCGCTTGCCCAAGGCACAGACGACTGACCGCACCGACATTACAGCCACGCCAGAACACGTAAGAGCGTTTCGGCAATTCAACGCAAACCATTTCTCGGACGACTACACAGATCACACGCTGCATGACCCCGAGACAGGCGGGAAGCTATTTTACTCAGTGCATCATATGGAACGCGGCAACCACCCCAAGATCGCAAAGGTGCGGTTGTTGGTAGTTCCACGAAGCAAACGTGGGCAAGGCGGCATACAGCGCCTCGGCAGACAGCTGCATGAGCATCTGGACAGAGAGCAAATCCCAGCCGTGGCCTATGTGGAACCCATAGATCCTACCAGGACGACATCCCACTCCGAAAGGAGGAAGGAAGCGTTGATGCAGATGTATGGTAGTCAGGGCTACAAGAAGGTCGGTGTTGAAGGCCACATGGTCCGCTTGCCCAAGGCACAGACCTGATACAGCCCAGGTAGGAACTTCGCAATGTCAGGTAGTAACAACACCGAATGTGGCCCGCCGGTAAGTCCAAGTTATCCGACTCCGCCACCAGATACCAATGACTCGAGTACCGGCGGCTATGTGCAACCTCAGGGTACCCCACCGCTGGAGGATGCCGCACTCGATGCTGTGCTACAGGGTATGGTGGTCGGGGTCACGAACCTTCCGGGTCAGCTCGTGAGACCCAGGTGGCAGCCAGTACCGCCCAGTCAACCCAGTCCGAGTACCAATTGGTGCGCTATAGGGGCGATACAGCGCGACCCCTTGGACTACCCGGAGAATAGGTACCAGCAAGGTGCCGCACCGGATGGTAGCCAGGATACGATACTGCAGTTGTTTCAGGAGGAGCTTGAGTGCTTGGCGTCCTTCTATGGACCGAACTGTAATGGCATTGCGAGTCAATTCCGCTCCGCGATGTACATCCGGCAGAATTGGGAGACGCTGGAAGCGCAGGGCATAGCGCTGAAGACGTTTGGGTCGGTGACGCATGTCCCGGAACTCGTCAATACCCAGTGGTTGCAACGCTGCGACCTGCCCTTCACGCTCCGACGTGTGCTGCAACGCACCTATCCGGTGCGTCCTATTGCGACCGTCCTCCCACCCACGATTACCTACGAACCCTAAGAGGAGTCACCCGGCATGTCTGGCACTGGCCTGAACCTTCAGGACGTCGTCAACGTCACGATCAACCTGACACCCAAGTTGGCGCAGCAACGCAACTTCGGCAACTTCATGATTCTCGGCGACTCCGACGTCATCGACACCACGCAGCGCTATCGGCTGTACACCGGCATTACCCAGGGCGCCAACGACTTCGGCACCAATGCGCCGGAGTACAAAGCGATGGTCGACTTCTTCGCGCAGAGTCCGCAACCGGCACAGTGTTATGTGGGTCGATGGGCGCGCACCAATACCGCTGGTCGCATGTACACCGGTATCTTCTCGGCGACTCAGCAAGCGGCGCTGCTTGCGACCATGCAGGCGATCTCGAACGGTTCCTTCACGTTCACGGTCGATGGTGCAGTGCACAATGTCACCGGCATGAACTTCAGTGCGCCGCTGGTCACAAATCTCAATGGCATTGCGAGTGTCATCAACACGGCAATCGCTGCGGAAGCGACTTGCGTGTGGAATGCGACGCAGGGCTACTTTCAGTTCGAGTCCGAGACCCAGGGCACCGGCTCAGCAGTCAGCGTCTTAAGCACCGAAGGTACGGGCACCGATATCTCGGTGACGTTGTTCGGTACGGTCGCGACCGGCGCAACCGTGGTCAATGGCGTGGCAGCGGAGACCGCGCTCGCTTGCGTGCAGACCTTCGACAACCTCGGTAGCTTTTGGTACGCGGCGTCCTTCGCGGCCAGCGTGCAACCCAGCACCGCGGACTACCTGGCAATCTCGAGTTACTTCCTTGCGGACTCGACCAGCCACGTGTTCGGTATCACGACGCAAGATTCGACGACGCTCAACTCAGCGGTGTCGACCGACCTTGCCAGTCAGCTGAGCGCCATGGGTGCGCGTCGCACGTTCATTCAGTACTCCAGCACCGACCCGTACGCGATCTGCAGTTTCTTCGGTCGCAGCGCGACTGTCGACTTCTCCGGCAGCAATACGACGCTGACCATGAAGTTCAAGGTCGAGCCGAATGTCATCGCGGAGACGCTGACCGAGTCCCAGGCTGCGGCGTTGAATACCAAGAACTGCAATGTGTTCGTCAACTACAACAACGCCACGGCGATCATCCAGCAAGGCGTCATGTCGGACGGCACCTTCTTCGATACCGTCGTCGGTACCGACTGGTTGCAGAACGCGGTGCAGAATGCCGTGTACAATCTACTGCTCACGATGCCCAAGGTGTCGCAGACCGACTCGGGCGTCACGTTGCTGATCGCAGCGGCGGAACAACAGTTCGAACAAGCCGTGACCAACGGCCTGCTCGCACCGGGACAGTGGAATGGGCCGTCGTTCGGTCAGCTCTTGACGGGTCAATACCTGACCAAGGGGTACTACACGTACGCGCCGCCGGTCGCAAGCCAGACGCAAGCGCAGCGTGCGACTCGAGTCGCTCCGCCGATCCAAGCCGCGATCAAGGGTGCGGGCGCGATTCACTTCGCGAACGTCGCGATCTCGTTCAACCCGTAAGGCTGAGTGCATACTCAGTAGGAGCCGCTCATGGCAATGCAATTCGCTACCTATAGCTTCATCGATGTCAGCCTCGCAATCATCGGGCCGGGTGGAAACCTGACAATCGGTGGCGACGGCGCCGGTAATGCCGAAGAAGGCTTTACTGTCCAGATGCTGGAAGACAAGAACACCATGACCATCGGTGCCGATGGGTCGGGGATGCATTCGCTGCACGCCGGCAACTCAGGCATCATTACCTTGCGGCTGCTGAAGACCAGCACGGTCAACAACGCCCTGCAAGTGCTGTATGACTTTCAGCGTCTCAGCTCTGCGAACTGGGGGCAGAATACATTGATCGTTCGCAACCCGGTCATCGGCGACATTGGGTCGGCGCGCGGCGGCGCATTCCGCAAGTTCCCCGATCTCGCGTACGCCAAGGATGGCGGCGTCAACGAGTGGGCGTTCATGTGCATCCAAATCGATACAATCCTGGGTATCGGCATCCCGAGCATCCTACCCGCGGTCTAAGGCTTAATCCCAAAAACCCGAAAGGCTTCCTCCCATGGCTGAACTGACGATCAACGGCATCAACTACCGCACTGGCAAACTCAGCCTGTTTGCGCAGTTCCATGTTGCGCGGCGGCTGCTCCCGGTCATCGGCGCGGCGGAGTCCGCAATCACCGGCGCTGGGCGTACCGAAGACGGCGTGATCAACGAAGGTGCGGTCATGCTACAGCTCGCGAATGCTGTTGCGCAACTCAGCGACGCGGATTGCAACTTCGTCATCGACGCGTGTGCAGCCGTTACGCAGCGCGAAGCGCAAGCCGGTCAGGGTGTCGGCTGGGCACAGGTGTACGCCCCGACAGCGCGACGCTTCATGTTCGATGACATGGACCTGCAAGTGCTGCTTCAAATCATCATCGCGGTGTTGCGGGAGAACATCGGCGGTTTTTTGGCCGCTCCCGCCCAAGTTGGGCAAAGCCAAAGTACGACGGGCGCGCCCAGCTAGTCGGAATGGTCGAAGACGAGGACTGGCTTATGCGTCCGGTCCTCGAAGGCATGTGCCGCTATGAGTCGTATCGTAATGGCACACTCGACCTGCTCGACGTGCTGATCATGAACGAGGCGCTCGACGTGCGCGATGAGAATACCCGCCGCATAAAGGAAGCCCAGTAATGGCCACGAACGTCATCAAGGAATTTTTGGTCGCAATTGGGTTTAAGACCGACAACGACTCGCTCCGCAAGTTCACGGACATCATTGGCGGCGCGACCAAGGTTCTCAGCATCTTCACGGCGGTGGCTGAGTCGGCGGGCATTAGCGTCACGACGGCTATCGGAGCAATCGCTAACTCGATGGAGCGGTTGTACTACGCGAGCAAGCGTACGGGCGCTAGTGTCGAGTCCATCCAGTCGTTCGCTTTTGCGGCTGGGCAGATGGGGTCGAGTGTTCAGTCCGCGCAGTCATCGCTCGAGGCGTTCAGCTACTTCCTGCGCAGCTCTCCGGGTGCCATCTCGGTGGTGCGCAGCCTCGGGGTCACGGCGACTGATACCGCGGGAATGCTGGAGCAGCTAGGCGAAGCTTTCCAGCACATGCCCTTCTACCGCGCGCTCGCATACGGGCGGTTGTTTGGTATCGACTATAATACTTTGATCGCGTTGACTAACGGGCTTGGTAACTTTTCGCGCGAATACCAAGCGATGTACAAAGCCACGGGCATGAACGGCGACCAAGCCGCTCGTGGGTCGCGCGAGTTCATGAATCAGCTGCGACTGACCGTCGCTGCGTTGGAATTGCTCGCGCAGAAGGTCGCGACCGACTTGGTCGGGTCGGTCGGACAGGATGTAAAGAAGTTCCGCGACGCAATTGTCGCCAACTTCGGTCCGGTCTCGGCGATCATCGAGACTGTGATTCATGCGATCGTGTGGCTGGCCGATGAAGTCACGCGCATGATCGTGCGTTCGGTCCAATTCACGCGACTCGTAGTGGATTGGTTCAATCAGCTGTCGACATCCGCAAAGGGCGCAATCGAGGCGTTTGGTGCGGTGCTCATAGCATGGCGGTTGCTCTCCGCTGGATTCATGGCGACGCCGTTGGGGCTGGTGCTTTCGGCTTTGACCGCGCTCCTGCTGCTGTTCGATGACTTCAAGACCTGGCAGGAAGGCGGCCGCTCGCTGATCGACTGGAAGAAGTGGAAACCCGATCTCGACGCCTTCTCGACTTACCTGCACAAGCTCGGTGACGGCTTTGGCTACGTCGCGGATAAGATCGGAACGCTTAACACGGCCCTGATCGGGCTGGCCGCATTGCTGCTTGGGCGAAGCTTGCTCGGCGGCTTGGGCTCTTTGCTGGGAGGGAGCGGCGCCGCTGCTGCCGGTGCGGCAGGGGGCGCAGCGCTTGCAGGCGGAAGGGGCGTGCTCGGCAAAGGCATCGCGGGTGCGGGGCTGCTCTGGTACCTTCTCGGTGGGGAGATCAACAAGGAGATCGACGAGACGGGCAGCGCCAATCTTTGGGATGCCGTCAAGAACGTATGGGGCGGTGCGGTCCGACAGCAGAAGGAATCGCTCGGGTACTATAGTCGAGGCGTCACCGGTGGGGAACGACTCTCCAGCACCGGCACCGCACGGCAAGCCATGCAGTTCTTCATCAGCCGTGGGTACTCGCTCGCGCAAGCAGCGGGCATCGTCGCAAACCTGAATGCGGAGTCCAACCTTTATCCTGGCACAGTCGGAGATAACGGCGAAGCGTATGGCGTCGCACAATGGCACCCGGACCGGCAGAAGCTCATCGAAGCGCACTTCGGTAAGTCGCTGCAAGACATGTCGTTTGAAGAACAGCTTGGTGCGGTCGATTGGGAAATGACCGAAGGGCAGGAGCAGATGGCGGGTGGTGCAATCAGAGCATCGCAAGACGCCGGGCAGGCAGCGATGAACATGTCGCTGTTGGATCTCCGACCGGCTGGTAAGAGTCAGGAAGCAATGCGGCGCGCGCAGCTCGCGCAGGAGCTCTACGCTCGTAGTCTCGGATGGGATCTCGCGCCTGGTCCTGGTGGTGCGGGCGGCGGTGCTTCGGTGGTCATCAACCAGAAGACCGATATCAATGTCGCAGGCACGAGCGACCCCATGACCACCGCGAATCGAGTCTCGACCGCACAGCGCGGAGTCAACCAGGACCTTGTGCGTAACCTTCAGGGAGTCACCAGATGAGCGGCATTGTCGGTGGCGCAGTATCCAATGTATCGCTGACGCTTCAGACCATTCTGTTTAGTCCGCCGCGCGCTATCGGGACCATCGTGCCTGATTGCACCATCGAGGAGACAGGGCGCGACGACATGACGACGACCGACCACCCGGTCGAGGTCGGCGCGCCGATTACCGACCACGCATTCAAACGCCCCGCGGAACTCATCATTCGAGCCGGCTGGAGCAACTCATCGCCCCAAGCAGCATTCACGTCGACATTGTTCGGCGTCCCGACTTTTGGGATCGTGCCGACGTTCTCCGAAGACTACGTCAGCCAGGTGTACAACGCGCTACTCGCAATGCAGGCCGCGCGGCAGCTGATCACCATCTACACCGGTAAGCGTGTTTACCCAAACATGCTGTTGACCAGCGTCTCGCAGACGACCGACCGCCATAGCGAGTTCTCGCTCTTTTGCACCATTGCGGCGAAAGAGCTTATCATCGTGAACACCCAGACCATCACGCTGCCGCCGCAAAGCAGCATGTCACAACCGCAAGCCACCGCACCGCAGATTGATAACGGTTCCGCGCAGCCCACCGCGGCACCAAACCAGTCGCTGCTCAGTTCGTTAGCTGGTACGCCGATGGGGCAGTCGCTAGCACGCATCTTCGGACCCGCCCCATGAGTAGCACTACATCGACGACCCCGCAGTTCTTCATCATCCCACTGACCCCTGGTACGCCGCAGACTCTCCGAGTGCAGCTAGTCAACACGGAGTATGAGTTTGCGCTACAGTACTGCAATGCCGCGTCACTCGGTTGGGTGCTGACAATCTCCGACCAGACCGGCAATCAGCTGGCGTCCATGCCGGTGCTGCCTGGGTTTGACCTATTGGAGCAGTACCAATACCTGGGTATCGGCGGCGCCTTGTTCGTTCTCAACCAAGCGCAGCCCAACACGCCTCCGACCTTTGCCGGGCTCGGAAGTGATTGGCAGCTCTACTTTGCACCGTACCCATGACCCAACAGTTCCTTCGTTCCGCACGCCTTCTGGTAGGCACCGATGCCGGCGCAGGTCTCGATCTTTCAGAACTGCGCTTTCGCTTCCTGGTACGCCATAACAACATTCAGACAGTCAACGCCGCGGAGATTCGCGTCTTCAACCTTGCGCCGTCAACCGTGCAGCGCATCCAGAAGGAATTCACGCGCATCATCATCATCGCGGGCTATGAAGGTAACGCGGCGATCATTTACAGCGGGCAGATCAAAGCGACGCGCATTGGTCGCGACCTATCACGGGATGGCTTCACGGAGACCTACATCGACATTTACGGCGGCGATGGCGACGAGGCGTACAACTACTCGACCGTCAACAAGACGCTCGCAGCCGGTCACACCTCACTCGACCTTTACAACTCCATCCTGGATGATATGGCGCAGTACGGCGTGACAGGTGGTCCGACGCCGAATTCTCTTGGCACGGTGCAGTACCCACGAGGGCGCGCGTGCTTCGGTGCATCCAGGGATTACCTGCGCGTCATGGCACAGACGCACAGCGCCTCATGGACAATCGATCAGGGGCAATTGGTCATGTTGCCGAATTCGACCTACCTACCTGGGCAAGCGTACGCGATCAACGCTGCGACGGGTATGATCGGGCAACCGCAACAGACTGAAGAAGGTATCACGGTGCAGATGCTGCTTAACCCAGCAATCCGAGTCAATCGGCTTCTGAAGATTAATAACGCGGACATCGCGCAGATTCCTTTTCAGCTTCAAGCCACGGCGCTGAACAACTTCTACAGCCGTGACGCCAATGGCAATATCACGAACTTGGGGTTGGACACAGACGGCGTCTACAAGGTGACGTTCGCAGACCATCGCGGCGATACTCGCGGGCAGGAATGGTACACCGAAGTCGTCTGCCAGGGTCTTAACTCCATGCAGTCGATAAGCCAAGCAGTGCTGGGCGCAGGGGTGGAATTCTAATGGACCCGCGCGAACGCTTTCCCGACCCACAAGAGCATGTGCTGATTGCACTCGACGCGAAGCAGTCCATGATCTACACGAACTTTCCCGGCATCGTGCAGTCAGTCAACACAGTCGCTTTGACGTGTGTGGTGCAGCCGGCTATTCAAGGAATTGTGCGGCAGAAGGATGGAACGCTGCGCTACACCAACATGCCGCTGTTGCCCGACGTGCCGCTGATCATCCCACACGGTGGTGGGTACGCGTTGACCTTTCCAGTGCAGCCAGGCGACGAATGCATGGTGTTCATCGCGAATCGCTGCATCGACTCATGGTGGCAGTCGGGCGGTATTCAGAAGCCGATTGATTTTCGGATGCACGACCTGAGTGATGGCTTTGCGCTGATTGGCCCATACTCGCAGCCCAACGTGATTTCCGATTATGCGACGACCACCGCGCAGTTCCGCACCAACGACGGGACCATCGTGGTCGAGCTCGACCAAGCAAACAATCGACTGCATCTCAAGGCGCCGACGATCTGGCTTGACACGCAGAACCTCAGTCTCAACAGCGGCGCGACCGTGACGCCGGACCTTGGCGTTGGCAATGTGCCGAGTTACCTTAATCATACGCATCCGGTAGGCGGCGGTAATTCCGGGCCGCCCAATGCCGGCACCTGACGCTCAGCACAGTAGGGATTCGGGCCCCTAGGGAACACGTGTAGCTTTTGCCCCCGGACGTGCTGTGCTGAGGCCGGGGGCAACAGGAGGTCACCATGCATCTTACAGTGGATGTCAATTTCATTGACCTGTTCAAAGGGCAACAGCCGCTCCCAATTTCCTTTAAGCATCCGTCGGCGAAAGCCACTACAGGAACCATGGCGGTGCCGTCTGGGCACATCGAGGTGCTGGTCAAAGGGTCGCCGCACGCCGTTGTAGATTTCAGGCATGTCGACCACAACCATAACGTCTCGTACGCTATGAACGAGTCTTCCAACACCGGCCATGCGCTGCGCACGCTGAATGCGGTGCATCAGACCGTGCGGCGACATATGGCGCAGAACCCGGATTTGACGCACCTTCACTTCTACGCAGCCAATGAAGATCCTTCGCGCATTAAAGCCTACCATGCGCTTGCTAGAAGGATAGACCCGGAGTACCAACTAGCTAAGGAAGATCGGGCGCACCACTTCCTGATCAAAGTGCCTAAAACCCCGTAGGAGCCCGCAATGCGTTACCGCAAGCTATCGCCGACTGGGGACTACGTCTTCGGCGGGACTGGGAATAACTTCTATATCAATGTGCCGCAAGCTGTCGCGCAAGCAGTGCAGACGCGGCTTGCGCTCTGGGCCGGTCAGTGGTTTCTCGACACGACCGACGGCACCGACTGGAACGCACAGGTGCTGGGCAATCGCACTCAGGGAACACGTGATGCGGTCATTCGCGCGCGCATCCTGGGCACGCCTGGAGTCACGGCATTGACCAACTACTCCAGTCAGACGACTGACGATACCCGTCAATGGACCGCGCAAGGCACTGTGACGACCCAGTATGGGCAAACATCGTTTGAGGTACCCGCATGAGCGGCACTGTTCCCACAACCCCGCCGCCGACATGCACCATTACCGCCGCGGGCATCACGATCCCGACTTACCAGGACTGCTACAACTGGTTGGTCACGCAGTTCCAAGCGATCTACGGTGCGGATATCTACCTCGGTAATGACTCGCAGGACGGCCAGCTGATTGGCATTCTCGCGACTGCGATGAACGACCAGAACTCCGCGACCGCAAACGTCTTCTACAGCTTCTCACCCGCAACCGCACAAGGCGCGGGGTTGAGCAGCCTGGTAAAGATCAACGGCATGACGCGGGAGGTGCCGACCAACAGCACCATTCCAGCGGTCATCGTCGGCGTCGCGGGAACTCCCATCACGAACGGCAACGCGGTGGATCCACAAGATAACACGTGGAATTTGCCCGCCTCGGTGGAGATTCCCAGCACCGGTAGCATTACGGTTACCCTGACGGCCGCGACCGCGGGCGCGATCACGTTGAGCAGCGGCGTCTCTCTGTTGATCGGTACGCCCACGCGTGGTTGGCAGAGCATTACGACCAGTGGTAGCGCAACAGCCGGTAACCCGGTCGAGACAGACGCGCAGCTCAAGATCCGGCAGACGCAGTCGACCAGTCCGGCCAGCCAGACCGTGCTTGCAGGCTTGATCGGAGTACTCGAGCAACTCCCTGGCGTAACAGCGGTCGCAGCGTTTGAGAACAACACCAACGTGACCGACGCGAACGGCATTGCGGGGCATACGATTGCGCTGGTGGTCACCGGCGGCACTGTGCAGAGCATCATCAACGCAATTGGGCTGAACAAGTCCATTGGGTGCGGTGTGCAGGGCAACGTCTCGGGCACCTATGTCGATGTCTATGGGCGCCCGCAGACAATCTACTACTACACGCCCATCACCCGCAACGTCACGGTGCAGATTACGCTTAACCCGCTCCCGGGGTACACGAGCGTCATCGGGCAGGAAATCCAAGCCGCGGTCTCGGCATACATCAACGCGCTGCCCAGCGGTGCGCTGCTCAGCATCAACAAGATTGGCGTACCCGCAAATCTCTATGGGCCGTACGCTGCGCCCGCAAACCCCACCGACACCAACACGTATGAGATTCAACCTGCGGGCATTGCGATTGGGATTGACGGCTTCGCGCCCGCTCTCAATGACATTCAGCTCGCATTTAACGACACCGCGAGCTGCCCACCGGCAAATGTCACGTTGGTGGTCACATGAGTGGTAATAGCACGACAGAGCAATACACGGCGCTAATCCCGCCTGCGAATGCCGACAAGCCTAACTTTCAAGCAGCCGTCACGGCGCTGGTAGCGCCTTATGTGGCGGGACAGAACTTCCTAGCGACCATTCCAGGGGCGTACGACATTTCCGTCGCCATTGGAGTGCAGTTGGATGTAGTGGGGCAGTGGGTTGGTCGGTCCCGTAATCTCGACGAACCTTTGCCGCCGGTCTACTTCTCTTTCGATGATCCATACCTCGGCTTTGACCAGGGCATTTGGTACAACCAGTTTTCGCCGGTCGAAGCGATCACGAGTCTTGATGACGATACCTACCGGCAATTGCTGCAAGCTTGGATTCTCGCAAACGGCTTTCGAGGTACCGTCGCGGAAGCGCAGACGATTCTCACCGCGCTGTTTCCGACAGGCACCGGCACTTACGCGGCAGTCCAAGATGGCTATGACATGTCGATGGCCTACTACATCTCCGGCACATGGCCCAACGTCGCGTTCCTGGCATTGTTCCTGAGCGGCACCATTCCGATAAGACCGGAAGGTGTCTACGCCGCATGGTTGGTCACGAGCGTGTCGGGAAGCGCTTGCTTCGGGTTCGACCTGGAGAACGAATACATTCAGGGTTTCGATCAGGGAGCATGGGCGGTCGACTACCTGCCAACCTCCTACATGCCAAGCTTGGACTTCTCCGATCCGAATAACTCCATGTACCTTCCGTACCCGTAAGGAACCCCGATGGCAACCAACGATTTCCTCCCGTTTGCGACCACAGCGACCGCAAACGTCGTCTCCCAAGCACTGTACGTCGGCTCCGCATGGCAGACCGGCGGGTTTACGGCTGGGCTGGCGCAGTCCGCACAGCTGAACAAAGTGTGGCGACAGTCGAGTATCATCTCATCGGTGATTGCGCAGTTCATTGTCAACTTCACAGGGCAGAACGCGACCGACGACGGCACGACCGGTACGCTGCTGGCAAACTTCCAAGCAGCGATTCAAAACCTGACTCGGTACAAACTGACCGGCGCGACCAACTTCTATGTCAATGGGACGATCGGTTCCGATACGAACAACGGCTTGCAGGCGACCGCTGGTGCAGCCGGGGTCGGTCCATGGGCGACGATTCAGCGCGCTATCACGGTGCTGCAAGACGCGTACGACCTGGCCGGTCTGAACATCGTGATCAACGTCGCGAACGGCACCTACGCGCCGTTTTCGTTTGCGTCCATGTTGACGGGGCAGAGCGGCTCGCCGAGTCAGGTCACCATCATTGGCAACGTCGGCAGTCCGAGTTCGGTCGTCATCTCTGCGGTCAACAACAACTGCGTGTACGCCGCGGGGTCCGCAAACTTCACGCTCGCGGGCATGGAGCTGACGGCGACCGGTTCGGGGACCACGGGTAACGGGATTGTCTGCAACAATGCCGCGACGGTCACGCTCTCAGCCATGAACTTCGGTACCTGCGCGAACAACCAAATTCTCTGCGAAGGAGGTTTGGTGGTGTACGGAAGCAGCTCCTACACGATTTCGGGCAGCGCAGCGGCGCATATCAGCGTGGGTCCTGGTGGCTTGGTCAACACGGTCAACGCGTCAATCGGCATCATAAACTCACCTACCTTCTCGACTGCCTTTGCGGTCGCGGAGTTGAGCGGCGTCATTCAAGCTCCGAGCACTATCTTTACGGGCACGGCTTCGGGTCCACGGTACTACGCGGTGTCCGGTGGGCAGATCAACACCAATGGGGGCGGTGCAAACTACTTCCCTGGTAGCTCCGCCGGCACCGCGATCAGTCCCGGTGGTTACTACTAAGGAGCACGCACATGGCCATTACCCCATCCACCATCTCGATTCTCGACGCCAACCGCATCAACCGACAGGTCACCTCCGACCTGTTGCCATCGGGCTACTACACGCCTCATCATGTCATCGAGAGCAACGGTGCGGTCAATGGAGCCGCTAACCCGCTCTACGCGACCGAGGCGCTGCGCACTTATGGAAGCGTTGTCGGCGACGGCCTCACGCTCAACCTGGCAAATACCGCGCAGCGCGCCTTCACGTCACTTGCGCCTGGGAGCGCACCGGTCGATGTCGTGATCATCAACCCCTTCCTTGCATCGGAACAAGGGTTGACGATTGCGGAAACCATTTGGGTCGATCCCACCGGTGCGACAGCGGTTGAGTCTGCGGGCGGCACTTCCATTCCCCTGGAGCCTGGGCAGTCGATCACCTTTCCGCGCACCATCCAGGCCGTGAGCTGGATCGCTGCGACAGCCGGCCACAAAATCGTCGCCTACCAGCGCGCGTGAGGTCCCCATGATCATCCGTCCTGAATTGCTGCGCGCAGCGGAAGGCGGCGGTCCTTCTTCGCTGCCGCCCATACAGCCTCGCCCCGCACTGGTGTTCAGTTGGGGTCCGGGCGCGCTGATTCAACCTGTTGTCGCGCAGTTGGTCATTCCCAGCTACATCGTCGCATACTTCAGTGCGGTCGCGGGAACAGGCGGCAATGCGACCGCAGCCGCAACCGGAAGCGCTGTTTTCTCGGTGTCGTATGTGCGCAGCGGTATCACGACCGCAATCGGCAATGTCACATGGGGAGCGGGTTCCAAAGTGCCGACCATGCCTGGCGTCATTGTTGCACTGCAGCCCGGCGACATCGTGATTGCGACTTCCCCGAACCCACCGGACGGAACACTAGCTGACCCAATGTTCACCGTTGCGGCCATCCAAACGCAGTAAGGAGGACATCATGGCAGTCATCGACGCGGGCGGTTGGGCATTCTCGACCAACATAAGCGATTATTCAAATTACGGGCTGTATGCAGGCAGTTTTCCATATTCAGGCGGAAGCATTCAAACCAATGGGCCCCTAGGGGATAATTGGTATCTTAATAGCGTTATCGGCGGCGGATCAATAACCCGTACCCTGCTCGCGGGAGCAAACTCTTTTTTCTTCGGCGGTCGCTTTATGCCATCGACCAACGTTGGGTCGACCAATGGGTGCTACATCAACTTTAATGATGTGTTGGGAAGCGAACAATTTCATGTCGTGTTTCTCAACGGAACGCCTGGAAGTATCAGCGTTTATCGAGGCGGTACTCTACTGGGAACCGCCAATGCAGTGGTTTATGTCAATGGCGCAGTTTGGTCATGGGTTGAAGTCGGCGCGACGATCAGCTCCACAGTCGGCACCGTAACGGTTCGTATCAACGGCGTTACGGTCATTTCCCTGACCAATGTGAACAACCAAGGTTCCGCGACTAGCCTCACGACCGTACAACAGTGGTCTTACATAGGCGGAGGTAACGGAGGTATAGGGATGCAACATTGGTACTTCTGTGACAACTCCGGCGGCGCCCCTTGGAATACCTTCCTGGGCGATGTGCGAGTATCCGGTGCGTTCCCGACCGGCGCGGGGTCATCGACGCAGTTCACGCCCAACGGGCTTGCGTCGAACTACTTGAATGCTGCGAAGATGCCCCCCGCTCCCACGACGGACTACAACTCAGGCAGCACGGTCGGCAACCTCGACCTGTTCACCTTCGGGACCGCCCCGGCTTCTATCATCTACGCGGTGCTCGCAAAAGTGCTTGCGGCGAAGTCCGACTCAGGCGGCCGGTCCATCCAAACTGCGCTTAAGTCGGGAGCGACGACGGCGCTTGGGAATTCCACTGCGTTGAGCACTTCTTTTGTGCAGCACTCTTCGGTCTATGAGACGGACCCAGCCACATCCGCCCAGTGGACAGCTGCCGGGTATAATGCCCTTAACGGGGGCTATGAGATCTCCGCATGACCAATGCTCTGGTAGGTCAGGCAATCCTTGAGCCGGTGAGTCAGAATACCTCACCATCCGCACAAGTTGCGCAAGCAATCATCGAACCCGTGACTCAGAACCCTGCGCCCGCTGCACAAATTGCAGGGTTCTACTTGGAGGTTATCACGCCTGCGATTATCCCACGTGGGCGTGCGCTGTTCATACTCTGAAAGGAAGACTGACGATGGACCAACAGCACGGCGCTTTCACGCGACGCATTCTGACAGGCACGGGAACCGTTGTCGTCAAGTGTCCGCATTGCAGCGCACCCGGCATCTTCAAAGCGGAAGACAGTGCGGATGCCGCGTCATTGCAGCAATGGCCTGGCATCTTGGTCCCGCCCAACGATCCCCGGCATAACGGTTATGTCGGAGGTACCTGCCCGAACTGTCATAAGGTTCGGCCGCCCCTGTCCCCACCGGTGACTTTGTTCCAACAGGAGATCATGCCGTGAAGCACACCCTGACCGTGAGCCGCATTCAGCACTCGACCTCGACCCAAGCCGCGACGATCGACGGCGAAGTCGTCAATGTGCAGATCCCGACACTGGAGGTCGAGCTCTATGACCCGATGAACCAACACGGCAGCGTGCTGATTCGGTACCGCAAGCCGTCCGAGATCGAAGCCGCGCTCGCGACCTTCAAGCAGGACGAACAGGTCGAACTCTCGTTCAGCCCGGTCGGCGCCGCGCAGTAATCTTTCCTTCGGAGTTCCGAATGCCCGAATCTGAGTACGCATCGCCTTTCCCCGAAGGCATGACAGCTGAAGCCGCGGCGCATGAACTCAACCTGTTGGGTTGTAAGCGTCGTGAAGAAGACCGCTTTGAGATGGCGGAGATTTTTTTTCGCCGAGCACTGAACATCCTGCCGGACAACGCACCGCTCTGGAGCAACCTTGCTTCCGCGCTCCACGGCAAGGGCGATCATGAGGGCGCGCTGTTAGCGGTGCAGCGCGCCTTCGCTCTACTACCCGACAACATGCCGACGCGGATGAACCTCGGGTATTTGCTTGGCTCTATGGGGCAGACTTCCCGAGCAATTTCTGTCCTTGAGAGCATCTTGAAAGATGACCCGGAAAACGTGCGGGTGCGCCTTGACCTTGCATTCCAGTACCTCAACTCGGGCGACTGGGAACGAGGGTTAGCTGAGTACGAGGTGCGACTGGAATACCAAAACTTCGAGATCCGTCAAGGGCGCTTTCCTTTCCCGGATTGGGAAGGGCAAGACCTTAACGGCAAACGACTGATGGTCGAGGGCGAACAGGGCATTGGCGACATGATCCTGTTTTCGCGCTACTACGAATGGCTACTCGACACCTACCCCAAAGTGCAGCTCTACATCTGTATGCGCCCGAACCTGAACAACTTGTTCTGGCACCTGACAGATGACCCACGCGTGACCTTTGTGCCCGGCGGCGTTCCATTCCCGGAATGCGACTACGGGTGCTACCTCATCAGTATTCCGCGTCATGCCGGCAGCACGCCTTACTCGGTCCCACCGCCTTCCTGGGCGGTGCGCAGCCGGATTCAGGCGCAGGAGGGCATTCAGCAATTTCCGCTGCCCCGCTTGCCAAGACGGGCACGCCGCGTCGGAATTTGTTGGACGGGCAATCCGAAGCAACGCGCAAACACTAAGCGATCCATTCCGTTGGAGATGCTGCTACGCATTTCCGAAAACTTCTCGGTGGATCTCTACAGCTTGCAATGCGGTCCCGGGCAAGCCGATATTGCCCGCCTGGGCGCTGAAGCGCTGGTGCATGACCTCTCACCGATGATCACACCGGATTTGGTCTCGGCGGGCATGGCAATGCGCGAATTGGATCTGGTGATCACATGCTGCACTTCCGTTGCGCACCTTGCTGGCACGCTTGGCGTTCCATGCTGGGTGCTGCTATGCCATGATCCGTATTGGATCTGGCTTCGCGACCGCATCGACTCGCCTTGGTATGATTCGGTGCGTCTCTTCCGTCAACCCCGCCCGGGCGATTGGGCAAGCGTAATGGCAGCGGTAGACGCTGCTCTAGAGGAGTAGAGCATGGCAACGAATACGACGGTCACCTACGCGGGTCGGTCGATTCAGTGGGGTCGCATGAAGGGTCTCGGCACCGAGCCGTTGAACCTGCGTTGGGGAACCGGCGGCGGCTTCACGGGATCGGCGGACCCGGATGTCAACCTGTTCGCACCGGCGACCGAGACGGGCGTCGCGGGCACGTCGAGTGTCATCACGACCAGCCAGCTTGCGGATACCTACAAAGTCACTGGCACGCTGACCTGTTTGGTGTCCGCGAAGGCCATCACCGAAGTCGGGTTGTTCGATACCACGACGCTTTCGGGTACCACGTCCTTGGCGGCAACGATTGTCAGCAATGCGACGACTTCGCTGACGCTTGGCGCAGCAACGGGACCGACTACGGGCAACTTCTATATCCAGGTCGGCAACGAGGTCATGCTGGTGACCGGCGGCCAGAATACCACGATCATCACCGTGACTCGCGGGCAGTTGGGTTCGACCGCCGCTGCTTCCATTGCCATTGGCACTCCGGTGACCGTCGGTGGTGACGGCGGTGCGCACGCGAACTTCACGCTCGGCGGGCAGACGGCGACCATCGCGGCCGCGCAGGGCGGCAACATGTTCCTGCACGGCGACTTCTCGGCGCTGAGTCTCAGCGTCAATGACTCGATTCTGTTTACGGTCACGGATCAGCTGACTCCGTAATCGGCTGTGTCGGTGCGGTAGCTTCTTAGCGAAAGGCGGCTCTTCATGGCAGCTCCTAGCTTCTTTAATCGAGTCGTGGAGTATACCACGACCACGGGGACTGGCACGGTGACGACCACGGGAGTCGCCGCTACCCAGTGCTCTACCTTTGCGTCGATCGTTCCCACCGGGACGGTGCTGAACTACCTCCTACTTTCCGGTGACCAGACAAATTGGGAAATCGGACAAGCGACGGTCACGATCTCGGGCGGCACCGCGACGCTGACCCGCACGAGTATCATCGAGTCCACGAACTCTGGTGCTCCCATTAACCTGACGGGGCAGAGTACCATTTCCTGCATCGCGGATGCTGGGATAATCAGTAACCTGCTGAATCTTAATCCCACGTCCGTAAGCGTCACGAGCGGTAGCGTCGCGCTGGCTTCAAACCAATACGCGCAGCCCATCGTGGTGCAGACCGGCACACTGACCGGCAACGTCACCTATGTCGTGCCAAACGTGTGGCTCGGTGTGTGGGAGAACAATAGCACCGGCGCGTTCACGACAACCGTGAAAACAGCGGCCGGTGCCGGCGTGATCGTGCCGCAGGGGGCGCGGGTGACGCTGTCCGCCGACGGCACCAATGTCGGCGCCACGACCGCGCTGGCGGTGGCACTGACAACCGCATATGCCAGCGCGGCGGGGACGACCCAGGGAACCGCCGCGGTGCTGTCCGCGCAGCGGACCATCGTGACGGCTGGAACCGGAGGGGTGCTGGTGCCGAACAGCATGCTCGACCAGGGATTCGAGGTTTGGAACCGGTCCGGGGTCGCGATCACGGTCTATCCGGCCGCCGGCGCTCAGTTCGAGAGTGCTGGCGCCAATGTGGGGCAATTGATCGCCAATAACGCCAAGGTAACGGCGGTCTATACGACCGCGACACAGGGATATATCGGATGAACAAGTTTTCTGCTACCGTCGCGCTGCTTGGACTTGGGCTGTCCGCTGCTCACGCGCAGGTCGGCCCGCTGGACGCGCGTAACAACCTATCGGACGTAGCCAACCCCACTACGTCTCTGCGCAACCTCGGCGGCGCGCCGCTGGCCGCCTTTTCGCCGATTTTCGGGACGGGGGCGGATGGCGCGCTGTCGTGCTCCAGTGGCACGACGACGCTGACGCGCGACATGAACTACACCAACGTCACGGTGTCGGGTTCCTGTCAGATCAAGACGAACTCGTTCTGGATACGGGCGAACGGCACGTGTGATCTCACCAATGCGGGGGCCGGCGCGATCCAAAACTCCGCCACAAATCCCGGCAACAGTGCGGTGGGGGCCACAGGTGCCACTCTAGTGTCGCCGGGGTATGGCATCGGCACTCTCCCGTTTTTAGCGGTTGCGGGCGCCACTGGCGGGACGGGGAACACAACGACAGGTAACAACCCCACCATCAGCGTTACCACCGTGCCGTTTGGGCTAAGCACCGGGACGCCCGGGGCAGGGGGAAAGGGCGGAAACGGCACCTCCAGCGGGGCGGCCGGCCTAAACGGTGTCATGCCAAACTCGTTTAACACGCTTCTGTCCCAGGTGCCTCCGCTGTTGACTATTCCATATGGAGGAAACTCCGCAACGCAAAACATCATTTCCCCGTCGTTTCTGGGCGGTCCCGGGGGGCAGGGGGGCGGGGATGGGACCAACGCGGGAGGGGGTGGTGGCTCCCCCGGTTACGGTGGCGGCTTCCTCGGGTTGGCGTGCGCAGCCATCAACCGGGGGGCGTCCACAGCGGTCGCCGCGCTTCAAGCCAAGGCCGCTAACGGCGGAAACGGAGGCAACGCGGCTGGTGGCAACGCCGGAGGGGGCGCCGGTTTTGTGCAGCAGG
>JAEHJW020002743.1_pt1 | contig 25353 bp, 31 predicted proteins | sample 9271431 | NCBI WGS metagenome assembly JAEHJW02 | reverse complement strand
CTCGACGTGCAGCGTCTCTTTTTCCTCGTGGGCGTCGATCATATGCGGCGTCCGTTCTTGGCGAGTGAGACCTTGATCTCGGTGATCTGGGTGTTAATGCCGTCGAGCCGGTCATCGGTATCCTTGCGTACCGCGTCGATATGCTCATAGAGACCCTTGATCGTCGTTTCATGCTCGGCGCGTTTCACATAATCCCCGACGAGTTGGACACGCAGGTTGCCCAGCGCGTCGCTTTGCGTTCGCTGCTGGCGGATGATGGCCTGCACATCCTGGCGGATGCCCCGGAGAATCCAGAGGGCGATAGCCACACCGCCCGTAACGAGCGAGCCTATGATGGTATCTACGCCTGTACCGACGACCATACGCTGCTCCTACTTTTTATTTTTCCACGATGCTTTGCGGATCACCATGCCCCGTGGGGCGTTCTTGTCCGTCACGGCCCCGACCTTCACATAGTCCTCCACGATCTTCCGCACGTTGTCGGCATCGGAGTCCTGATAAATCTGGTGCAGTTCGATCAGGAAGTCCGAACCTGGCTCAAGAAGGCAGAATTGCGTATCAGATAGCGTGTGGTGCCACGGATGCGGCTCCAAGTCCCTGTCTGAGTCCTTGTATTTGAGGTCGATGGGCACCGGCACTTCGTGCGTGTCACCCGATAGATAACGCTTGAACAATGGGTGCTTCACGTCGCGGGCAATGACGGAGCATGGCACGTCGTCCACCATGCGGATATTCCGGTAGCCGAGACCCTTTTCCTTGAAGTGCGGAATCAGGATCGTCGGGCCATGATGCGCCCACGTCGGATCGGGGGCGACGCAAATATGGGTGCGTTCACCGGCTTTGTTGAATCCCATGTAGACGAACAGCGGGCCTTCGGTGTAAGGAGGCGAGGAGTTGATGTAGAGTTCCTCAATATAAATAGTGCCCGCGCCCGATCCCGTTATTGCAATACCCAACTGCCCCAAAGCTATAGACCCGTACCCAAACGCGATAGTGTCTGTACCAGCTCCAGCACTCCACAGAGTATATGCGCCACCGGCGAACGAAAATAACGAGCTCGGATTTACAATATAAGAAGAACTCGCCGTCGCCGTGCTCAGTTGGCCTTGGTGGACAGACCCGCCTGCGAGGCCGCCCTCAGTCACGACCCCGCTGTTCTGCACCTGATATAACTGCACCGCCTGGTTGCTCGCCGCGGCTGCTGCTACTGGCCTTGCGCCACCGCCTTGCGCGACGAGTTCGAAGTGGCCCGACGTCGAGTTATACACGCAGGTGTAGTCACGGCCCGCGATGATCTCGCCGCCCTGCATGGCCGCGCCGTTATACATGATGTCGATAGCGCCGAGGCTGTTGACGTTCAGCGTCGAAGCACCTGTGTTGGCGTTGGCGGCTCTGAACGTAACCGGCGTACCATCCGTGTAGGCGCTAAGCGCGGGTGAGAGGGCGACCGCGTAGGTGTTGGCCGATCCTGTATCGACGCCATACGAAGCGGTGGTCGAGGTAATGACGCCATGCCACACGGCCGTCGAAGCCGTACCGGACGTGACGCAGTTCCAGAACATGGAGTCCGTCGTGTCGTACACGATGTCGTACTGATTGCCTGCCACGTTGCCGTTCGGGTTCCCCGCGTATTGGCGCAGCGTGGGCAGCGTGCCGACCGTGTTGGACGCCGGGAGGTTGGCGAGCGGCAGGATACCCTGCACTTCGAGCGCGTTGCCAAGCTGCACCTTCGGCGCCTGCCCCGGGTTGCCGTTGTGATGGCTTTGCAACAATCCGGCGAGGAACGGTGCGTAGGGATAGGTGCTCGGCACGTTGGTTCCGACCGAGGGGCCTGCTGTCAGGATGTCGCTGCTCGTGATCGCCGTCTGACCATAAGTCAGGTCAATGAGGTAGAGCGGGACGTAACCGGTTGTCGGTTGCGGAGGAACCTCGGAACCGGTCGTGGCCGCCGCGCCATAAATCACGCTCACATCCGCTACACCAGAGCGCAGGGTATTCAGCACGCCGCCCGAATTGTTCGGCCCCTGGAACGGGCTCGACGGGTTGCCGGAATTATAAAATGGCAACACCCCGCTGTTGGGGTCATTGGGTGCGACGGAATCCACTTGCGAGAACGTAGTCTGCACGAGCGCCCACTGGGACTGCCCGGACGTGATGGCCGACGTGCTGAGCGTGACGGATTGCGCGGCCGCCCGGCCCATCTGCTCGATGGTGCGGCTATCGGCGGCCAGCGCGCCGTAGGCATTGGCATCGACCGGCGCTTGCATGTACACGCTGCCTTCGGCTAGGTTGACCGTGAGCGAGGCCGTGGAGGTCGGGGTGGCGCCGAAGCCGTGAACGAGGGTTATCTTGCTGTTCAGCACGTCCTCAAGGATGCGTGCATCGGATTCCATGTAGTCGCGGAACGCCGAGAGGATGTCGAACGTGCGGCCCTGTTCTTCGCTGTAGATAATGGGGCGTTTCATTGAAAGCTCCTAAGTAGCCCAGCCGATGATGACCTGGGCGTTGGCCGGGGCCGCCTCGCTAAACGCTAACGTAGCCGAACCCGAGCCTTTTGTCACGCCAATCTGCGTGTTCCAGTTGGCCCGGGCGCCCATGAAATACGTTCCGGTCGGGGCCGAGACCGTCCAGGTCATGGAGCCGGAGGTCACATTGACCGTGGCCGACACCGCCGGGCCTTCGTAGACCAGCAAAAGCTCCGCCCCGGCAGGCGCTTCCTGGGTGAACGTAAGGTCGGTGCCTATCCCGATGATGGTGGTGTTCCAGTTAGGTGTAGCAAACGGCAAGTCGGTCCCGACCGCCGGGATCGTGGCACCCATGCCCGAGACGGTCTGGTTCGTGAAATCGGGCGGGTCGAGCACGGAAAGCGCCCAGTCCACGGAACTCCCGGCAGGCGCACCGACCGAGAAGTTGGCGGTGAAACCCGTGGCCGTCGCGTCCGATACCCAGGCGTTGGTAGGCCATGAGGGCTGCAAACCGACCACCGACGCCCCGGCGTTGGGCACCACGACGCGCACCGACAACGCCCCGGTCGGGAGGGGCGCGTTACCGAAAACGAGCGCCTGGGATGACGGACTCAAGACCTTGACCCACGCGCCCACGCCTTCGGGCTTCACGGCGTTGATGGTGTCGTAAAGAGCGTTTACCCCCCCACCTGTGAACACCAGATCAGCGAACGCGCTCCCGGCCACATCCCAGTAAAAGCCGTCGTCATAGCACGGGATGGGGTTGTTGCCAAACGTCACGCTGCTCGCGGGCAGCGGGGACTCGATGAACCCCTGGTAGGGATACACCCCCGTCCAGCGGAATGGCGTGACCGGCGTATCCACATCCCAGTAAAACAACCCCCACGCGCCAGTGTCGGCCGGGGACCAGGGGAGGATGATGCGCGGCACGACGCCCGTGAGCGACGTGAGCGCGGCTGACAACGCCTCGGTCGTCGCCGCAGGCAACAGCAGGTTGGCCATGAGCCGCGCGCGCAGCGAGGCGTCGCTTTCCCCCGGTTGACGGAAGATGGCCGAGCCGAAAAAGTCCTGCGCCGCGAGGTCGAGCGCCGCGCCCGTCGCGGTCTGGATGTAGGTGGATTGCTGCGCGTACAGAAGCCCGGACTCGTTGGCCGCCATGTTGCCGCCCAAGGACTTCATAAGGGCATACAGCGTCCCTCCGGGGGTCTTGGCGGCGTTGGATGACCACTGAGCGGGTGTGAGTCCCGCCAGCCGCGCCGCGAAGCCGTCGGCGTCGTAGAGGGGGATGGTGTAGGGCGCGCTAGCCACTGTACGTCCCGATAGTCACGTCGCTGGTCGTGGTGCGCACGACGCCCGTGCTGGCCGGTGTGTAATTGGCAGCCGACCCCGCGATGGTCACGCTGGAAAGCTCGACGGACGCCACTCCGGCCACCCCCTGCGCGGTCGTCACAAGCTCGCTCAAGAGCAATTCCTGCCCGATGGGCAGCGAATTGACATACGCCACGAGCGCGGCCTGCACGGCGGCCGTGACGGTGCCCGAGACAGACCCGGAGGCGATGGCCACATTCAGCACGATAGCGACGGTGTCGAGCACGGGGGCGATGACGTTGTACTGGATGGTGAAGCCCGCGACCGCCCCGACGGCGGCCGACACGGCATTCAGAAGCGACGAGGGGGGGGAGCCGGTGCCATTGTCGAGCACGACGGTGAACTGGCCAAACGCCTGATCGCCGTTCACGTTCGTGTTGTCGAGCACGAGGTAGTCGAGACCCTGCTGCACGCTTTCGATGGCGGTCTCGATCGCCGAGAGGGTTGCGCGCGCCAGGGACGACAGATACAGCACGAAGCGCGCGCGGTACGCCGCGTCCGTCTCGGAGTTGGTACCGTCGGTGATGGCCGCCGCGTTAGTCACCGTGTCGATGCCCGCGACGGGATTGGGGAACGTCGTCAGTTGGTTGGCCTGGACGTTGGACCCGGCGCCGGCGACCGATGCCTGCGCGGAGACCGTCATGCTGGTCGCGCCGGCCGCCAGGATATAGGCCCCGGCGGATGCGCTATAGGCCGCTTGCGTCGTGTCGGCTATGACCTGATAGGAGATAGCACCCCCAGGCGTCTGGATGATCGTGCCGACGGGCAACGGGGTAGCCGAGGCATGGGCCGATAGTACCCCCACCGTGAGCGGGCCTTCGGCGTAGTCGGCCGGGAGCCGGGGAAAGTTGAACTGCGCCATCCAGGTATCCAGATCGCCGCCCGTCGAGGTCTGCGCGCGGGTCAGCGCGATCAGTGCGAGGATGACGGATTCGATGAACACGTCCTGCGAGGCGCACGCCTGGAAAAACGCCAGGAGGGGGTCGCCGTCCAGGAGCTGGGGCGTCACGCCGGTCGAGGACGCCCACGAGGCGATCATGTCGGACACGAATTGCTGGAAGGTCCGGGACGGGAGTGTGGGCAGCACGGTGGCCATCAGAGGGACGCTCCGAGATTATCCACGGGAATGGTAACGGTGCCGGTCTGTCCGTTCAACAGCGTCATGCTGATGTCGATTTCGAGCCCGCGCTGCTGCTGGAGCGTTCGGAACGACACGGTAGGCATCTGCGCCGAGTCCACCCCAGGCTGCGACAGCACCACATGGATGATGACCCGCTCAAGCTGTCGGAGCGCCCGCTGCGTGGGATTTTGGCCGACCCAGAGACCCAGGCCCGCGCCATATGAAGGCGCGAAAATGTAATCCGCCGCCACGATCTCCCCGTCGGGGAGCGTCACCGAGGGGTTGGTCAGCAACCCGCGCTCGATGCTCTGCCTGATCTCATCCCACCCGTTCGCCATGACCAGCGAGCCGTTCGGGGAAATCTGGAGGTCTCCCCCCCACGAAAGCCACGGTATCGCCATCAGCCCCCCTTCACCGTCGAGGTCAGTTGCGAACTGCCCATGAGCTGATTAGGCACGTCCGTTACCCCGCTGCCCACCGTGTAATCGTGCGTATGGCCGTTGAACAGCGACTCCATGGCCGACGTGACAAGCGCCAAGAGACTCTGGCCCGAGGCCCCGAGCGATATGGAGGGCGCCGTGACCGACGCACTCGTGGCCGCCGTGACATCGACCGTGGACTGCCCGTTCACCGCCGCAGCGCCCGTCACATCCAGCGTGGCCGTGCCATCAATCGTGGCCGTGGCGTCGCCCGTGACCGTCGCGTTCAGATTACCACCCACCGTTGCATCCAGGTTAGCCTTGGTATTGAGCGCCACCGAGCCGTCGGCCTTGAAGTAGAGGAACGACCCGGACGTGTGCTTCATGATCGCCTCGCCCGGCTGGATGGTCGTGAGCGCCGGGGCGGCCTTCTGCGACCAGAGCATGCCGCTTCCGATGTACGTCCCATTGTCGTCGCTGAGAATCTGGAGCACCACCTGCTCGCCGCCCGTGGGGTTTTCCTGCGTGGCGCCCCCGTAAGGCGCGGCCTGGAGGCCGAAACCGTTGCCCGCCCAGGGCGTCGCGAGCGGCACCCACCCGGTCATCACGGCATCCGACGACCCCGGGTTGATCCACGAGGGGACGATACACCGCACGCAATGCGTCTCGGGGTTGTAGGACGAGACGAAACCCGTGACGAAAAACTCCCGGCCAGCCGCCTGCATCTGCGCGGCCTGCATGATGGTGTTCACAAGCTCGTCGATGTCAAACATGCGGTCCATCAGGTGATCCCCGCTTGCGACAGCAGTTGACCGTTTTCCATCCCCGGGGGCAGCGTCCACCCATGGACGTGCGTCCACCACCCTTGATCCATGTCAAACGAATGCTCGACGGAATTGACGAAGAACTGGATGTCCTTGTAGGGCGCCACGTTGAACGTGTGAATCTTCTGGTTCGGCACGACGTTGGGGTTGCCGTCGATCGAAAACGATATGAGCAATTCCCGCTTGGCGATGTCGAGCGCCTTGGCGTAGGCCGCCGCTTGACACCCATCCGCCGTCAGGTTCGTCTCATAGAACAGATACACCGGCTTGCCGAAGTTGGCAAAAAGGGAGGATATGCGATCGGCCGTCACCCCCACACCCGAGCCGGACTCCCCGATGTAGAACTGGTTGGGGTTCATCACAATGTCGGGAAACTCGACCGACACCTCCTTGGCCATAGGCCCGGATGGCACCGCGACGTACTTCTTGCTGACCGTAAGGCCCCCGATATGGTGCGAGGCCACGATGACGATGAAGCTCACGTTGCGGCGTGGGTTGTAAGTGATCTCCAGGTCTTTGCAGGGATACCACGTCACGCCCGACTCATGCACGGCGATTTCGTTCCACGACACATGGAGGGGTATCTGCCCCGTCGGCGGAGGGCCGAAATACAATTCCCGATCCGGTGTGACATAGCAAAACCAGCCCATGATGCGCGCGAGAAACTGGACAATGCCCCACTCGGTATGCGGGGAGTGAGCGGATACACCCAGGCCACCGATGATGTTACCAACCAAAGGCTCACCGGCCACGCTGATAATGGTGGACGCGCCCTTGCTGTCCGTCGTCTTGAATCCATTGCGCTCCGCGATGTATGTCACGAGCTGCGAGGGCGTCTGGTTTTGCACGTTGATGGACTTGAACGTGGTCTGGCTGGAGAAGGGGGAAAACCCTGGCGGCGTTTTCGTGCCGAGCGGCTGCGCCTGCACGCTCGATGACCGTGTGGTGGCTGCATAAGGCGCGCCGATCGTCTCGTTGCCCATGAGCACGCGCTTGGTGTCCGCGAGAATACCGGCCCAGTCGCGCCCGGCCAGCCGGATGGTGTCGGTCTGGAAGTCCCAGTCCACGGAGTCCAGTTCGCCACCAAATATCGTGACGCTCCCATAGATGGGCGATTCGACGATGATGTGGACCGGAATCTGCCCCTTCGCCTGCTGCCCAAGTTGATATAAGTCAAGGTTAGCGGACGTCAGTACCTCGGAACTCGTCTCGGCCGTGAAGCCGCCAATGACGCCGTAGGCGGGGCGCGACACACTCCACCGGTCGGCGCGGATACCCGTGCCGCCGATCATGACCCAGGACTTGGTGAAGTTGTGCGTGGCTTGGTTTGGCATCACGGTCCCCGCTTATGGCCGCCCGAGGTCTGCGGCGTGACCCACACAGGGTTGGCCTCCGCATTGCGCGCAAGACTATCACGAAGCCCTTTGCCAAACGCCTTGGGATCGTTGGCCTGGATGTTGAACGTCCCGTTGTGGATGACGATGTGGCCTTTCCCGATCTCCGGCGCGTAGGTGGAATCCCACGATAGTCCGCTTATGTTGGGCCGCCCATGCGCCATCGGCCGCCCATGCGCGATCCAGGTGTTGTAGAGCTTCGTCGCCATTGGCTTCGGTATAGGCAATGTGTAATACATCCCGCCGCTCGATGAACGAACCATGCGCTTCTGGAACCATCCCAGGGGGTCTCCATATTTGCGCTCAAGAGCGCGGAGCGCCGCCGTCGGCTTGGCCGCCCCCGGGAACTTCGGACCATAACCGCCTTTGAACAAACCAATGCCGAGCTTCTCAAAAAAGTCTACGAGTTTCGGCAGGATTCCGGTGAGCGCGTTCAGACCTTCGGCAAACGCTGTCAATAGCCCCAAGAACGCCCGCATGATCGGAATGAGGACAGACCCGAGATTTTGCGTTATGGATTTAAGAATCTTCCACAACTTGTCTAGTTGCAGCACAAGGTTTTGTATGTTCGTCTTGTGCGCACCCGCCGCTTTTGCCCCCAGGTCGCGGTGCAGCATTGCGTGCAGCGCCGTCCCGCGTTCGCCGATGGCCGTGCCGAACGTGGAGTGAAAGAGCTTGGCGAAGAACGTCCCGCCGAGGACCGTCTGTGCGTCGGAGAGTATGGAGCGCCGCTGCTCGCCCGTAAGGTCGCGCCACGGCTTCGTCTTGCGTATGCCGATGCCATGCTCGAACCCCGGCAGGAACACCCGGCGCATGAACCCCTCGGGGTCGTTCACGAGCATGTGGCCCATCTTGCTGGCCGAAAGGCGGATGGCGTTGCCGCTGATGGCAGACAGCATCCCCCCCGTCCGAATCCCGAAGCCGAGCGCCGAGAACAGTGCCGGGAGGTTGCCTTTGAGTGGGCCATATGCGGCCTTGATGATCGGCATTTCCTGACGGCCAAGGCCGAGCGCCGATGCCCGGAACGCAACCGCCCCCATCTGTCGCAGCGTCATGTGCCCCTGCACCCAGGGGGAGGCCATCATCTTGTCGAGCAGGCTGAAATACTGCCGCGACGACCCGGCGCCAGCGAGGCCCTCCGTGCGGCCGCCTAATTGGATGTCTCGCAGCATGGCGTGTTCCGCGCGCTTACGCACGGCCGCCCCGGCCATGTGGGGGTGAACCACGCGCTCGAACGAAAATAGACCTCCGAGCATGGACGCCGCCCGGTGCTCGGCCGCCCCGTGCTTCATGCCCATGGTGTACTGCAAGTAGTTGATGGCCGTCGCCATGCTGCGGACGAGCGGGCTAGACGCCGAGCGCGCGCCGCCCATGGACTGATACAGCGAGCTTTCGAGCCCCATCAGTCCCGCCGTCGTGAAGCCTGCCGCGCGGGCCGACATGCGCTGCGCGCGTTGCCCCATGGCCAGGCGGTTGGCAGCGTCGATGTGCAGCATGCGCATCTTGATAAGCTGCTGATTATATTCCTCAGCCCCCTTGGTGAGCGCGGCGAACACCCCGACACCCGCGAGTTCGAGTCCGAGAAGGCTGTCCATGAACGCCCCCAGGCCGCCGCTCAACGCGCCCAGTGCTTCGCCAAACTTGTCCATGGACTTCATGAAGTTGCCCATGGCGTCGAAGCGGATGCCAACGTTGTAGTTCATGTTAGGCATCGGGCAGCACCCCTAGGGCCGGAACGCCGCTTGCCGCGGCACCAGCCTCCTCGCCTTCGCCCTCGAACGACGCACGCATACGAACGCCGGACTTATCGAACACGCTCTTGACGTGCTGCGCTACGGCCGCGCGGATTTCCGTCTCGCTCTCGACGAGGGTGGGGCCGAACACCGGACGCGCCGGGGTATTGTCGTCCCCAACCTCCATGATGAGCATGACCTTGTCGTTGGACCCCACCTCAGCCCAGTCCGCACCGTGCATGCCCCCCACGGAGTCCCTGAGCTTGCCAGTGCGTAGCAGCGGGTCGTTGGGGGTAAATCCCTGTTCCTCGCGTATACGCCGCGTGGCGGGCGCCAGGGGCTTCCAGGGGGCGAACTGACCGGCCTGCGGCTGATAGACACCGAACTTGGCGACCGCTCGATTCTTGGTCGTCTCCATGAGCCCACGCATAAGCTCGCGCTGCTCGTGGCGCATGGATGCCTTGAACTCCTTGAACAGTCCTTGGAGACCCTTGACCGTCGTGTTCCTGGCCATTAGGCGAACCTCCCCTGCGGCACGGGCGCCAAGTCCGACTTATTGGGAATCTTGAGTGTGTACGTCCCGATCGGCATGGGGTCCGTCAGGCCGTTCAGCGACGCGATGTCCGTCCACCGCGAGCTGTCACCCAGGTATTGCGACGCCATGGTGTAGAGGTTGGGATTGACCTTCGTGACGGTGCGCACCACGGGCGCGGCGCTCGACATAATGCCCTGGATGATGCCCGCGAACGACAAGACATGGAGCACCGATGACGCAGCCTGCAAACCGGAAGCCGACGTGTCGCCGGAATTGACGATCGCCGCGCCGGCCGCGAATGCCGCCGTGGCGTAGTTGTTGGCGTTTGCAATGTCGCTCGCTCGCAAGGCCGCCAGCACATTGCCGGAATTGAGCAGCGCCGAGACACCCGTGTTGTAAAGGCTCTGGAGCGGGTTTGACAACCCGTAGGGCAGGCTAAAGCCGTTGCTCGTGACGGGGATGTTGGACCCCAAGCCTGCCAGAGCTTCGTGCAGCGTGGCAGCCGCCCCCGGAGACGGCGGGGACGTTACGTTGTCGATTACCTTGATGGGGACGAACGATATTTCGTACTTTATGATCCACTCGTTGACCGGTGTGCCCAGAAAACTCTTGATGATGCCGACCCAACTCCAGTCGCCCCAGGAAAGCGTGGTCGTCTTTCCCGTCATGCGGTACATGATGTCGATTTCAAAAAAGCGCAGACTCGCCGACGGGCCGGTGAAAAGGCCGCTCCACGAGATTTCGTCCGGTGGGAAAAACCCGAGTGGCTGGAGGGTGCGCGCGCCGCCGGGAAAATTATGAACCGCGAGCATCTGCGTACCGCCGACATAGTGCAGTCGCTCAGGAACTTCAACGCCTCGGAAGGAAAAAGACCCGAGTGTGAGGGCTTTGTACTGCGCGGTTTGCGACGAGGAACTCGGCGCCTTCGGCGCGCTCATGGCCGACGTAACAGACGACGCCGATGCACCGGGGGTAAACGCGGACGAAATGCCAGACCCCGCCGAGTACCCTGCGGAGGACGACGCGGAAAGTCCTGGTACGTTGCTCACGATTTCTTCCCGTCGTCACGTCGCATCTTGCCTGTCGCCCAGTCCACGGTGTACCCCTCCATCATGGCGGCCCGGTAGAGCCATGCGCGGCGTTCAATCGGGTGCATGCGACAGGCCGTCTCCCAACTAAGACCCCAACGCGACGCCGTGACGCACTCTATGAAGTCGGGGTCTTCGACTATTTTTTTACGACCGGCAGCGAGTCCTCCGTGAACGAAGGCCAGTAAGTACCGTAGGCGACCATGACGATTTCCTCGCCCCGGTCGCCCAGCTTGTCCCCCAGTCGTTGCAGGTCCGTCTTGTTGTTGAGCGCGCCCACCGCCACGCCGTCCACCGACCGGACATAGAGCATGGCCTTGATGTGGCCTAGCATGAGGACACTGTTGCTTTCCATGTCCTCCATGAGCTTGATCGCACGGCGCATCGTGCCACCCGAAGGCGGACCCATTTCCACAAGCGGGCCACCCGGCACCTGGACGGTGACGCTGGTATCGTCGCCTTGCGACGTGGGCGCCCCCACCCGGCGGGCCATCTGCTCGCGCACCGCCTGGGCAATCTGGGCGCCGCGGTCATCCTCCGGCGCAATGCTGGGTGCTTCTACCGTGCGTTTGGACATACGTTAATCTCCTAGGGCACCAAGAGCCCGGTCAGGGGAAGGGCGGCAAGCAACGTCTGCGCCCCTCCGGTTGCGATAACAGTCGGCGCGGAGAACTTCAAGGACTGCGTAACGTCCTCGATGCCGGTGAACTTGCCGAAGTCGGGGGTATCGAACACGAGCTCGGGAATGATGTACTCATCCACCGTGCCGGAGCGGTTCAACACGGCCAGCATAATCGAGAAATGCGGCAAGAGACCGCCGCCGTAAAACGCCTCGTAAAGCGCCGTGAACATCGAAGTCATGCCGCCGTTGAAGCGGGTGAAGTCCATCGACCCGCTCAGGCCGTTCGGCACGCTGAGGTAGATCGGCTTTCCGCCGTTGGTGATCGGCGTGACCTTCAACTGGTGCATGTCGAACGTGAGGTCGATCGACATGAGGTTGCCCATGTTCTCGAAGGGGATGACGTCCCCATAAGAGTCGGAGATCGCCCCGGATATATCGGTCCCGATGTTAAATCCGTTCGCAAAAAGCGTGCTCATGTCACGATCTCCTGGTTAACCTATGCCGCCTTCGACAGAACGACCGTCGTGCCGCCCTGGAGCGACATGACGAAGTAGCGAACCGAGCTCAGGTACCGCACCGCCGCATACGCATACAGGTAATGCTCCGCGATGGTGCTGGGGGTATTGATGCCCGATTCTGGGTTGCCGGTCTGCGCGAACGTGCACACCACTTCGTAGTCGTCGATCTGCGAACCGTCCTTGAGACCTTGCAGGAACGTATTGAGCGCATGACGCACGTCCCGGCGCAGCGGGTCTTTGGGCCGCGCGGTCTGGTTGCGACCGACGAAAATCCCAAGCGTCGCGTTGAATGACTGATCGAGGAAGTTGGTCATACCCGCGTACTCGACCGGCGACTCGGCGTTGTTGAGCGACGTGTTGGTGCCCGTGTAGACGCCAAACGTGTTGCCCGCCGGTATGGGGTTGGTGATGACCATGACGCCCGCGTTCTCCAGCATGCCCAGTTCCGTGAGGTCGTAGGGCTGATTGCCGGTGTAGGGGTTGTTGCGCTCGGTGCCCACCACGCCGCGCACGCGCTTGTTGGTCGGGCTGTCCTGCGGCGCCAGCGCCGTGATAAGCCCCAGGATGAAGCCGTAGGGCGGTATGAGGCGCACCACGCCGTTTACGGTGTCGTTCCAGTATATCCAGTCCTTGAGGTACGACACTTCCATGTCGTTGACCCCCACCGAGTTGACGGTGGACTGGGCCGTGGTGGTCGAGGTACCCGTGGGAAGTGCCATGCCGGTGCGAATCGCGTTGGCGTCGCAAAACGCCTGGATGCCCGCAAGGGCCGTGGTGTCGGTCAGGCCAGCCACCCACATGACGGCCACGGCGGGCGAGAGGTTCGCCAGGACGTAGATGCCGGTGCCGGGGTATGTCGTGTTGACACCGATAAGCTCGGCCGTGGTGATGGACGAGCGGCCATCCTTGCCCCCCGTGAGGGTGAAGGTGCCGACCGCCGGAGTCGTGGCCGACGTGTCAACGCCCGTCCCGCGTACGAGCAGAGAAGGCCCGCGCACGCCCTGGATACCGTTCGCCAGCGCGTTGTTGAGCGCCGTCCAGAATCCGGTGCCGGGTAGGTTGGGATAGACCTCGGAGTGCGTACCGGGGAAGCCGTTGATGGTGACGTTGTAGTAGCCCGTGACGGTCGCGGCCGTGATGACGACGCTGATGCTGTTGCCCGCGGTGCCGGAATAAAGCCCGTTGATCGTAATGCCTGTAGCGGGCGTGGTTTCCGTGTCCTTGAGCGCGGTCGTCGCAACCACATCCGAGCCGTCCGATACACGCACGCCCCAGACGGAGATCGGCCCTTGCATCATGGCCGTGGCAATGTCGGTGCAGAGGTCGTGGACGTCCGTCAGGGCCGCGGCGGTGATGCCGCCGAACTGCGTCTGCGACTCCTGCGGCGAGCCGATCGGAACCGGCGAGTTGAGCGGCCCCCAGGACGCGGTTCCCACAATGCCGCACACGTTGGTGGGCACGCCGGGAATGAACGACGGTGGCGGCTTATTGACGATGTACAACCCAGGCGCGGACAGGTTGCTCGGGGAAAACTGGTTGCTGCTTATGATCGTGCCCATGTTGGTATCCTAGGTTGTGACATCCGTCCCAAACGACGAGGAAAGCCACGGCGCGAGGACCGAGTACCCGCTTTCCAGATATGTTACACCATACTCCAGCGAAACAATAAAATCGCGGCGAAAGACGTTGTGCTGGATGTTGTCCTCCAGGGAAATGTCGCCCTGGCTCCAGACGCGCACCCAGGTGTCGTCCGCGAGCTGGTAGCCGAAATCCACTTCGTACTGCCCAAGCAGGACGTCGATGGGGTCGGCCAGGGCGTCCCGGTTATCCGGCGTGTTGGATGCTACGATGATCTGCGCCTCGCGCCGGGTTCTGTGGACCTCGATCATGCGCGAGACGACGTTGCCCACCGCGCTCGTCACGGCGATCCCCGCGCCCGAATTGTTCGTGACCGTGACCACCGCGCCCGAGACGCTGACACCCAGGTTGCTGAACGCCCCGGAAATGGCCGACCCCACGCCGGTGGCGAAGGCGTCTGCCGTCTCGGCCGCCGAGGCGACGTAGGTGATAGGCCCGTTGGCCCCCCCGCGCACGGTCATCCCCCATGCGTCGTTGGCGATCGCGGTGTTGCCGAAGGTGAGCATGAATGTCGCACCGGCCGCCGTGTAGGGGTTGCTTAGTGCCGCCGTGATGGACGCGGCCGTGATGGTCTCGGGCACCGCCTGCTTAGGAAGCCAGCGCGTCGTGTCCTTGGCGACCCCACGATCATAGATGGAGACGACGGGCGGCCCCCCGGTGCGGCCGGCGTTCTGGAACGCCGTAACAGGCGGGTAGCCGATACCGACGTGGGCGGCAGGCGTGACTCCGCTCAAGGCGCTTGCCACCGCGCCCTGCAAACCGGAGTAGACCTGTCGCCATGTGGACATCACTTCTTCCGTATGGTTTTCAGCGTTTTGGCAAGCACGACTTCCTTGGCGAGCTTCGTGTTGCCCGTTTTCTTCGCCTTGGCCGCGGCCTTGGCGAGCTTCGACGCCGGGATGGTCTTGCCCTTGGCGATGCCCAGTTTCTTGCGCAGCGCGCCCTTGTTCTCGGTCGCCTTCTTGATCCATTTCTCAGCCATCACGCACCTCCTGCGGAGTTGGTCTGGACGTTGACGCGGCGCACGGACATGGAACTGCCCACGATGCCCGCTTCCAGATGCCAGGGAATCTCCACGATGTAGCGGGAGCCGTTGAGCGTCTGGATGTAGTCGCCTTCCTGCGGGACGAACCCGGGGATGGGCGGCACATAGCAAAAGTAGTCCGCCTCGCCCGTCATGCCCGGCACATACGGCTTCATCTGGTCTTTTTTCGGGCGGCTCGTGGGGTTGAGCCCGATGGGGATGGCGTCCGCCGTCGCCCCCACCGCGCCGAACGAGGCCGCGCCGTTGACGATCTGGAGAGGCTGGCCGCCGTTCATCCCCGACTGGTAGTAGCCGGTACCGTCCGGCGCCGACGAGGGGCGGATATACGTCGCCAGGCGGTTTAACTGGATGCCGTAGGACGGCTTGGCGACGGCATGGTGGGCGACGCAGATGCCCACGAACTCGTTGGTGGTGTAGTCCACCAGGGTCGCGCCCTTGCCGTAGAAGGGATCGTTCTGAATCCACACGTCGCCCGTTTCCAGGTATGTCAGGTCGCACACGAGCATGAAGTAGACAAGCCCCATCCCCTCATGCGTCTCCATCGACAGACCGCCCTCGACGACCTTTCGCAGCACCATGAAGTTGATAAGTTGCTCGGTGTCGGCCTGGACGAACGCCCCGCTCACGGTGCTCTGGAGGCGGTAGACATTCCCCGGCTGGCCGACCACGTTGGCCGCAAGCCCGCGCCCGCGGTCGATGATCCGCTGGATACGCGCGTATTCTTGCAGCGTGGGAAACGTGATCTGCCCGGCCGGGGTGCTCATTACATATACACCGACGGGCCGGAGGACTTGAAGTTACCCCGGCGCCGCGTGTTGAGCGGGATGTCGATGAACTCGCCAAGCCGCTGCGCCCATATCTGGTAGAGGCTCAGGCGCTCCGAAAGCTCGGTTGGCCGGGCGAAGAACACATCCGCCTGCTTGATCGACAAGTCCTGCGACGCCGAGCCGTAAGCGTTCTCCAGGAAGTTGAGGATCGGCAGGTAGCCCCATATGGGGTTGGTCGTCCCGGGCTGAATGGACGGATCGAGCAGCGCTCCGTTGGACGTTATGACCGCCGACATGAGCCCCGTGAAAGAGACGGACAACGTGAATGGCGCGGGGTTCGTGAACTCGATCTGCGGTATGGGTATGGCCGTCTGCGTGAACGGGCCAGTGCCGAACGGCGCAATGGCAACGAACCCCGCCGAGGTCAAAGTCGAATTAGTCGCCACGAGCGCGGCCAGCGCGGAGCAGAAATTGAGGCCGTTGTTGGCGTTGAAGTAAAGCGGCGACAGCCCGTTAGGCGACACCAGCATAGCCGCTGTCACGGTCAGCGTGAGCGACACGGCCGACGACAACCCGCCGCCCGAGAACGTCACCGTGAGGGTATCCCCCACGTTGGGTGTCGGCCCCTGGAAGGCGAGCGAACCGTAGGCGCGGCCGGTAAGGCGCGCTTCCTCGTTGGCGTCCAGGTTGTTCATGCGCCATTCCATCATGCCGTACACGTCGAGGTAGCGATACCCGACCGACGTGGCGCCCGCCAGAGTCCCGCCCGACACGGAGACGCGATACAGCCCCGCCGGGGGATATCGGAGGTGCCGTCGGATGTCGGACTTCTCTGTGAGGGTGAGGGCCATGGCGGCGCCTCAGTCGAGCACGAACGTCTTATGGCAATGAGGGCAGCAAGCGACGGTTCCCGCTTCGTCTACCGGCTTTATGGGCATCTTCATGCCCAGCATGGCGTCGATGAGGTAGGGTTGCTCGATCACACGGCCGGCGTCGTAGCGCACCACCGCCCCGTGCAGCGCGAGCGTGAATGACTTGACCGCGACATATCGGCGCGGAGCGGCCGAGACCGGCGCGGCGGCCGGAGGCGGCGTAGCCGCGCGCTTCGTGCCCTTGGCGGAGAACGATGGCGTCGCCATTACTGCACCGGCTGTCCCTGGGCGACCAGGGCCTTGAGCGTTTGGTAATTGACGTCCACCGGCACGCCGAACCAGTACGACCGAGGACTCGTGCCCGTGGTGAAGATGAAGTTCTCCACCGGCGTTACCGGGCCTGCGCCACCCGTCATCTGCGTCACCGTGCCCGTCACCGAACCGGTGGCGGAGAACGCAAGGGTCGAGAAGTTGCCGACACCCGATGCCTGGTAGATGTAGAGCGTGGCCGTCAGAGGGTCGGCCTCGGCGCTGAACCCGAACCGCTGGAGCGTTGGGTTGTCCTGGACAAGCTGCGCCAGTTCGTAGGCCACTGACGCCGCCGTGTCGCTGGAAGTCAGCGTGTAGGCGAGCGAAACCGTGCCGCCCAGCACACCGTTGGTGATGTCAAGCGTTGCCACATCCCCCGATGCCAGCGTGCCGCCCACGACCACGTTGCCGGACGAGGGGGTGAGTGGGTACTTCGCCATGTACTCCTGCGGAGACATGAGCGAGACGCCCCCGCTACCGGCTACCGGCCGGTAGAAGTTAGGCATCAGCGTGGGGTTCTGGTTGTTCCCCTGGTGCCCCTGGAACGGAAACGTCATAGCCTACCCCCTAGACCTTGGGATGGTTGCTCTTGATGGGCGGATGGTTGTCGTCAGGCTCCGACGTCGGCCGGTCCTTCAACGACACGCGCATGGCATGCTGCCCCATCCCCGGAACGCGGTCCCAGTCCGGGACGAACGCATCGGTGGCGAAGCGGTCATACGGCGCCTTGACCGTGCGGGTCAAGGGCATAGTGATGTTCATGCCACGCTTCTTCATGCCGACCTCCTGCCTTACATGTCGTCGCCGTCACCCTGCGCGCCGTTCTTCTGATACTGCAACGGACCCACAGGCTTGCCACGGCCGCCCACCCCGTCCATGGCGTTGGCGAACTCGCGCGCATTGCGCTTGCCCCCCCGCAGGGTGTGCTCCATGTTCATCGGAATCTCCACCGACCCGTCACCGGGCACCGCCATGGAGGGCTTGGTGGGACGAAGTTTCGTAATCTTGACAGCCATGATGACCTCCAAAGTCAGGCGTTAGCCTGCGTGCTCGATGACAGCCGCCCGCTTGTACAGCGCATTGCTGGCCGTCGGGATGATGTCGGTGGTGGCCGTGATGTCGGTCGGGATGGCGAAGTCGCCCACCCACATCCACGACAGCGAAAGTTGCTGCATCAAGCGATCGAGCGGCGGCCGGATGATCTGGGCGACGCCGTTCAGCAGGAACACATTGCCGATGGCCGACACGCCCTCGCGGGCCAACCACATATCCAGGCCCTCGAAGTTGCCCTGGATGATGCTCTCGGCACCGACGATGATGGGACGCCGGATGGTCGGACCGCCGGTGTAGATGGGCGACTGGACGTAGGCTTCCGTCGTGGGGATGAACGTCACACCCAACAGGGTGATGATGTCACCCGAACGCCACTCGTAGGAGTCGCTGCGGCCGGCCAACATGACGTTGAACTGCTGGTCGGAGTAAAGCTGCCGCATCGAGGCGTTGTCCAGGATGCACGCATAGGTGCCGTTGGACAGCGCCGGAACACCGTTGTTACGCATCTGCGCTACGACGTTCAGGATGTCCGAGAACGTCAGCGTGTCCGCGCCGGTCAGTTCCTTGGTGGTGATCTTGTTGTTGGGGCGGTAGACGGTCGCCGCATTGGTGGCAATGATGGCGTCGCCCTCCACCGGGGCCGTGGCCGTGGCGAAGGTCAGGGTGCCCGAGATACCGTCGGTCGTGCCCGAACCGCCCGAGCCGGGGTAGTTGGACACGTTGGTGGCGTCCGCCGTAGCCGCCGTAATGGAAAGCGTCTGGTTGACGCCGCCGGACGACGTGGCGATCTCAGTGGCCGCCAGCGGGTTGGTGCTGGACACGGGCGTGACCGTGCCATTCACCAGGACGTACTGGAAGCCCCGGATGTCATCGACGTGGCAGGTGGTCGTGGTGGACGCGTTGCCCGCGGTGCGGACGTAGGTGTTGCCGCCGTTGTAGGCCGCGAACAGGCGCATCTTCGCCAGGCGCTCAAGCGTCTGGGCGCTCGCAACGCCGTTGTTTCGGCTCGCGGCGATGGTCTGGTCCGCGATGCCCGCCAACTCTTGGATGAGGTACACATCCTGGGTGTCAGCGTAGGTGTTGAGGGTGAACGTGTACTGCTCCAGCGCGTAGCTCTGGGGCGTCAGGCTGTTGTCGAGATTGGCCTGCATGTTCGCGCCCGTCAACGGCGTGATATTGGGCGCCGTGCGGCCCTTGCGGGTGCGCGTCAGCGTTTCACCAACACGGGCGTTGATGGTCTCGGTCAGCGCCATGCGCCGATAGGCCAGAATGGAGTCGAGACCTTCCTCGAACTCCCGGTTGAGCATGTTTTGCTGGAGCGCCGCCTGGAGGCTGGCAGGGAAGTTGACGAAGGCCATGGTTGTCTCCTATGGGCGACGGTTAGCGCACAACGCGCAGTTTGTTGACGAAATCCCGCTTGTACCGCGCGTATTCTTCCTTGTTCATCTTCGACACGTCGGGTGTCGCGGGAGCGGAAGCGGCGGGCGCGGGCTGCGCGGAGCCGGTGCTCACGGGAGCCTTGGGCTCACCTGTGGCGCCCGGGGCCTGCGCGGCCTTGTACCACGAGGTCTTGCTCTCGCGGTGGGAAGCAATGGCCTCCTTGATGCCCTCGAACACGCCCGACTCGTCGTTGAACTTGATCCCCTTGGTGGGGATGAGGTCCGCCATGTCGGGGTCCAGAATACCCTCGGAAACCGCGTAAGCCCGCACCTCCGCGCGCATCAGGCGCTCGCGCATGCGGCCCTCGGCGTTTTTGCGGCTGCTCACTTCCTTCTCGTAGAGCTCCTTGAACTTGCCCTGCTCCGCGAGCTTGGCCGCCTCCGCCTCATCCTGCCGGGTCTGGAGAGCGTCGCGCTCGGCGCGCAGCTTGGCGGCCTCGGCGCGCAGCGCCATGGCCTCCTCCTTGGAAATCCCCGGCTCGCCCGAGGCGGCCGCCGGAGCCGGTTGCCCCGTCTGCGCCGCAGGATCAGGTGCCTGGAACTTCGGAGTCGGACGCGGATCGCCCGCGGTGCCGGTCGGCAGACCGCCGCCCGTCGCCTGCGAAGAATCCTGCGCGCCGCCGTTGGTGATGGGATCGTTTGGCATCACATAGCCCTCAGGATGAGACGCAGCAGCGAAAGCGTAACCGCCGCCGTGCCGCTGTTCGTGAACGTGATCTTGACCGCCTGATGAAGCAGGCCGTCGGTGTTGTTAACGTTGAGCGCCCCAGCCGCCGAGACGCTGCCGGTCAAGGCCGCACCCTGGACGACGGTTCCCTCCACGTCGAGATACCGCTGCACCGACACGGACAGCGCCCCGGAGGCATACGCCCCGAGCGCGAACAACTTGTAGTTGCCGGTGTAGATAACAGACGAGACGAGCGTGCCGGAGGCGGGGACGGACAGTGGCAAAGCGAATCCCATGTCCGCAAAATGCAGGTCTTTGGTGAGCGCCGCGCCTTGCCGGATGCCATAGCGCGTGTCAAATGCCTCCGTCATAAGCACGGAACATATCACCAAACGCCGCTAAGTCAAATATTTTTTGCTGTATAATCAGCAGGTTAGTGTATAGCAACGAGGCTCAAGCAGGGTATATCTTGCCTAGCAGGGTATCTTGGTGGACGGTCTCGCCCAGGGCTACCACCCACTCCACGGTACCAGTAGCGCAGGCTTCCACGCGCTGAAACACCTTCATCATTTCGATCTCGGCCAAAGTGTCTCCCTCGGCCACGGCGGCCCCGCTCTCGACGTGGAACATCATCACCACACCGGTCGTGAGCGCGCGAACGGGGTAGTATGGCCTGCTCACTGGAGGGTGCCTTCTGGTGATTGCTCGCCCAGGCCGCACGCCCCCTCGTCGCAGTCAATGGTCATCGCCACCGGTGCAATGATGGTGATGCTGCGTATCGTGCCCGGCCACGCGTCGTTCGCGGCGATCACGGCGTGCGGAAAGTCGGGCGCTACCACGATCACCGGAGCACCGGCCACGAAATGCACGAGAAAAGCGTTCTGCGCTCCCACTACACTACCTCCCGGTCAGGTTCCCGCCAATCCACGGTTATGAATGGCCGTCCCTGCATGTGAATCTCGACGATGAGACCGTCCTCGCAGAACCCATCGAGGCCGAACGATCCCGTGAAGCTGGATGGCTGCGCCCATATCTTGCGCCGCGCGCCGGTGCGCACCACGATCTGGCCGAAACTGCCGGACGCGGAGATCATGATGGAATGAAACGCGCAATCCCGCCGCGAGAGGCGGTAGACCCCCGGTGTGTCGAGCTGACAGCAGCGCACGAGCGTCCCCGGCCTCGCCGGGATGCGCAAGTCGATGGGGTCGAAGATGGTGCTGCGTTTCACTTGCGGCGCGGCGCCGTGCGAATGGCCTTGTTGAGCGCGGACACTTCCTTCTTGGCCTGCGCCACGGCCAGCCGATGACGGCCCTTGTCCTGACGGATGGACTCCGCCTCGCGCAGCGTGCGCACGTCATCCCTTGCACGCCACTCCTTGTCCTGCGCGGACAGGCGCGGCTTGGGTAGTGTTGCCATGAAAGCCTCCTAGTCGGCGACAAGCACCGGTTTTGTCTTGACGGACGCCTTGAACGCCAGCCATGAGACGGAGATAAACACCGGCGTGTTCTTCATCCCACCGCCAGCGACGCAGGTCAGCCCGTGGTTGCAGCCCCCATCTATGGCCCAGAAGCCCATGCACTGAACCGGCATTACGAATATTCGACGACCATTAGACTGTTGATACTCGGGGTGTGACACCGGCATTTCGTGGTTGGGAAAAAACCCATCCTTGTCCGGCACGCCGTCGTAAATGGCGAACGACCCCGCGCCGATGTGCGTGCAGGCGAGCGAGCGCAGCACCGACGGGCCTTCCTCGAACACATACACCCCTTTTTCCTCGATCAGATATATCTTGCTGCCGATGCGCGGCTCGGGGAGGGCTACCCGGATCACCGGGAGCTTGGCCGCGGGGTCGAACTGGGCGTTGACGAGACTCAATGGCCTATCCTCGTTTGCGGCTTGCCCACCTGACGCGCGGGCAGCGTGGTGTTCTGCGGACCCGGCCTGCGCAGGTCGGTGTTTGTCCCTTCGTTATACACATCCCCGGCGGGGGTCGTGGTACCCGTCGTCGGCGCATCGCCCTGTGCGTCCGCCCCGCCATCGGTAATGGGCGTGTCGGTCTTGTAGTCCTCCATATCGAGGTGCGCCCACAAGTACGATTTCGCCGTCTCCGGGTCCACGAGGTTGCTCTGGGTGGCCATGGCCATCCCCTCGATGAGCGACATTTCATCCTGCGGCGTGGCGCCGTAAAGCCTGGGCCAGCGCAAACCAAACGCCCGGGCGTCCAATTCCTCGATGCCGGGAGGGGCGAGCCCCTTACGCACCAGGGCCACCGCGATCTTGCGCAGGAGCGCCCCGAACCCTTCCTCGCCGTAGGCGCTGCGCAACTCATGCACGAGGTCGAAAAAGCTATCGTCCATGAGCTCCATAGCCCGCCCCGAGAGCGTACCGCGCGATTCCTCGGGGTTCTTGCGAGACACCGCCACCGCCTCCAGGGCGAGTCGGCGCGTGTACTCAATATACTTCATCCCCGTCTGGGTACCGTTGCCCACCATTTCGAGCAGCTTGGCGTCCCCCCCGCCCCGGCTGGAGCCGTCCTCCATGCGCGCCGCCGACGGGAACTGGAGCACCGTCACAGGCCCCCGCTGGATGCGGTCGTCCTCGTCGCCCTTTAAATCCCCGATCACCACGAGCTGGGGCGCCGCGTTATACCGCACCCCCCGCCCAAGCTGCGACAGGGTGTAGTCGGCGTCGATGGCGAGCGAGATGGCCGCTTCCCAAGTGCACACCCCATCCGGCGCCTCGCCCCCCGACAGGTTGACCATCCACACCCCCGGCACCATCCCGAGGCTATGCTTGATCGTCCGGGCCGTATCCTCCTCCAGGGTGCTGTCCTTATTGGCCGGCCCGTTGTATGGGTCGTAGTCCTCGACCACGATGGGGATGTAAGTAATCTCGGCGTCGGCCGTCCAGTCGCGCACGAACCAGTATTGCTCATGCGGCGAGAGATCATGCCCCTTGCGGTCCACGGTGAATCCCTGGTGGAGCAACACCCGGCCCGAGACGGTGTATTGCACGCGCAGCGAAGCCAACCCCCCGGCGGGCGCGAACGTGGGGTAGCAGAACTTCGCCCGCCAAATATCGACGTGCAGGCCGTTCTCGACGATGCGGAACGTCACGGCCACCGAGCCGACGGACCCCCACACGCACGCCTGGAGCATGCGCTCGTATAGCGACCCCTGGGCAATGACGTCCCGCAGCCAGTCGGCCACTTCCGAGCGGACGTGAGTCACACGCGGGGCATGCCGCCCGGCGAACAACTTGCGCGCCAGGAGCTTGCTCACCATGTTAGGCAAATTAAGCTGCGCGCTCGGCACGCGCCGGTCGATGGGGACATAATTCCCCCCCGCATCCACCTCGTCGTAGAACGAAAACTCCAGGTGGTCGTACAGCGTGCCGTCGAGGAACCGGTCGAGGGCGTCGAGGCGCACGAAGCGCCCCTGATCCGTCGCCCACTGGGGGTAGGTGATGCTGCTGACGAGTCGTTTCCACATGAGCGGAGTGTATAGCACACAACGGAGGAATAAAAAAGCCACCAGCCTGGCTGGGCGGGTGGCGAAGCCGCAGGGAGCGGCATCAGGGTGGAGATGCAGTCCGTAGTGTATACTCGCTGAAACGATCTCGCAAGGGGAACACCGGCCCATGGCCATATCCGACGACCTCCGCACCGCCGCCCGCGGCTCCCTCCTATCGTTCGCGGCGCTCATGCACCACCAGTTCGAGCCTGTCTGGCACCATCGGCTCATTGCGGCCGCCATGGAGCGCGTAGCCTCCGGCGACCCGGCTTGGCGCCGCCTTCTCATATCGCTGCCGCCGCGGCACGGCAAGACGCTTCTGGTGTCCAAGATGTTCCCCGCGTGGTACATGGCCTCTCGCCCCAACAAAAATGTCATCGTCGCCACTTATGGCGGCGAATACGCCGACGACCTGGGGCGCGACGCGCGCGCGATCGTCACGGACCCCGTGTATGAAAGCCTCACCGGTGTCGGCCCCGACGAGTCGTCGCAGGCAATCGCCAAGTGGAAACTCGTCAACGAAGCGCAATACTACGCGGTCAGCGTCGGATCATCACTCACCGGGCGCGGCGCAAACCACTTATGTATCGACGACGCCGTTAAAAACATGGAAGAAGCGGAGAGTGAGGGCGCGCGCGACCGCGCCTGGAACTGGTTTCTGTCCACGGCCATGACCCGCCTTGAGAAAGACGCTTCCGTAGTTATTGTCATGACGCGCTGGCATGAGGACGATATTATGGGCCGCATCCTCGCGGGCGAGACGCGCAGCGAGTGGAAAACACTATTCTTCCCCGCCGTGGCCGAAGGGGATGAGACGGACGAGCATGGCCTGATCGGACCACCCGGGGAGGTCCTGCGCCGCGAGGGCGAAGCCCTCTGGCCCGAGAAGTACGACCTTCCCGCGCTGGAACGCATCAAGAAGCAGGTGGGTTCGCGCGTGTGGTCCGCCCTTTACCAAGGCCGCCCGGCACCGGCGGAGGGCGCGGTATTCCTGCGCTCGTGGTGGCAGTCCTACGACCTGGACAGCATCCTGGATGGCGTGCGGGACGCCCCATGGGTGGCTGTCTACCAATCGTGGGACACGGCGGTGAGCAAGGCGCGCGGGTCCGCCCGTTCGTGCTGCACCACCTGGGGTCTTGGCCCTTCCCGGCAGTTTTACCTCATCGACGTGTGGACCGGGCGCGTGGAGTTTCCCGAGTTGCGCGCCGCCGCCCGCGATCTGGCCCGCCAATGGCGGCCGTCCCGGATATGGGTGGAAGCCCAGCAGACAGGCGCGCCGCTGGTGGCCGAGTTATCGCGTGACCAATATCCACCCATCCCCATCACCGGGGTACGCCTCAAGGGTGACAAGCTCGTGCGTGCGCGGCTCGTGAGCGGCATGGTGGAGACCGGACGGGTGTTTCTCCCCCGGCAGGCCCCGTGGCGGGAGGCGTATATCGACGAACTGGCGGCATTTCCCACGGGTGTGTATGCTGACCAGGTGGACAGCACATCGCAGGGCTTGCAGCTTCTCGCCAAGGAGGAAGTCCGTCTCGGGAACCAGTACGCCGCCCGGGAGTCGAGGGGTAAAACGCCTGTGTCCATATATGGGCGGTAGCCAGGAGGACTTGATGCGAACCAAGCTCAGCAACCACAAGCTCTTGAAGCGGCCTCCGCGGCCCGCACGGCCGCAGGTGGGCAGGCCACCGCGCGCCCATAAGGGTCTGCCGCGGCCCCGGAAGCACAAATGACCACCCCCCTCGACGCCCTGTCCCGCCAGCAACGCACGTTCGTCCTGGGGTTCATGCAGAGCGGGAACGCCTATCAGGCGGCGCTCAACGCCGGGTACTCGGACCTCGTGGCCGCGCAGGCAGGCGACATCCTGCTGCGTAACGACTTGGTGAAGAAGGCGCTGCGCGCGCTGCGCGCCACACACCGGGAGTCCGTCCGCCAGCAGGTGATGCTCGCCACCACCGACGCCAT
>JAEHJW020001973.1_pt1 | contig 25361 bp, 27 predicted proteins | sample 9271431 | NCBI WGS metagenome assembly JAEHJW02 | reverse complement strand
GGACCCAATACCGCAGCTTGGGTTTGCAGCGTCGCCAGCATGGGGAGTACCTGCTCTTTGTCATTTGGTGCCTGGCTGACACCCGTGGCCACCACCAGCATGGTCTGGTCATCGACGGCGGCCTGGGCATTATAGGACTGCTCAAAGCCGCCACCCGAGACCGGCATGATGCGGGACTCCTCATCGGTGAGGTTGATCTGATCCTGCGCTTTCGGGGCGGGATCGGGTGCTTTGGGTTCTTTGCCCAGACGTTTCTGGCCGGTTGCTTCACGTTCAGCGCGGCGGGCCATTTTCTCGTCGTAAAGGATTTTTTCCTTTTCATAACGGGCTTGAACCCGTTCGGCAATCTTGGCCTTGGCGGCGGCCATCACGGCTAACCGGTCTTCACGGCGACGTATTTCCTCGGGCAAATTCACACCATCAGGAATAACTGCCTGATCCGCTTGCTCTGCCAGCGCGAACAATTCCTGCACTTCGGACTTCAGCTGTCGCTCCATCTGTTCTATATGGCCATGGGACAGCGCCTGATGCTTGGAGGCGTTGGCGTGAATTTTGGTGCCGTCCAGGCACACCCGGCCGACCTTCAACAGCTTCATCTCTTGGGCCAGTTCCAGCACCTGCACGAACAGGTTTTGCAGTTCACACAGGAAACGGCGGCGGAAGTTAGCCAGAGTATCGTGGTCAGGATGACTGCCGGCAGCGAGATAACGGAAGGCTACGGAATCGTAGGTGGCCTGTTCCAGTTTGCGGCTGGAGAACACCCCATTGGCATAGCCGTAGACTAAAATCGCCAGCAGTGTTGCTGGGTGATAGGCCTTGCAGCCTCGACCGGCATATTGCTTAACCAATCGGGAGAGGTCCAGCTGCTCAATCACCTCGACGATAAAGCGGGCAAGATGCCCTTCGGGTAACCAGTCCTCCATGGACGGAGGCAGGAGATAACTGGTCTTGCGGTCGGGGTCGATAAAGTGGGCCATCGTTCACTCATCATATTGAATTATAAATAATTATACATAAATAGGCTGGCCCGTTAAAGTCCGACAGACTGCTAGTACAAATACAGCCATATTTCCTCCCAAGTCCTTACGGACAGCTTGTGACGCGGGCTTTCGCCCATCTCCCCTCGGGAAAGTTTGCAACCGGCTCCTACGTTTCCGTAGCGGCGAGAACCTTCGGCGTTTTACCTTTCGCCAGCATGATTCCCGCCTTCCAGTGTCCGGGACTGAGGAAGCATCCCGGAGTGGGTCTCACCGACCTGTTGCAAACATCTGCCAACACCTCACGACGTTACTTGGCTCCCTGGTCAACCCAGCCTGTTTTCACAAGCTCCGGCATTCATGCCGGGGTGGTTGACGGTTAACTCCGTATGTGTTAAAGCGACGGCGTACAGGCCCGGAGAAAGTGGACGCCTGTGGCAAGCCTGACCGTTTCCGGCAAGCAATTTGGTGTATTGCATTAGATAATTCCAGATTCCGCTGGTCGGTTTTTAATTCAAGGGCGATTGCCTATTTTGCATAATAGGTAATGGTCTTTGTTGGAAAGAAAACCACACCCCAATTAAGGGGCGTGACAGTTTCAGGTCAGTGCTACTTTGATCGCGCCATCTTCATCGATGGTCACTTGGAAGGTTTTTTCTTGGAGTGAGTTGTACCTTTTTAACCCAAGGTCCAATAGGAGTTGCCGGAGCAAAGCAGCGGGATCCTGGTTGCGAGCCTCCGAAACGAGACGTGCGAACAGGGTATCGTCCTCGTCAAACGCCTCCCCACAGTACTCGTTGTCGTCCATATAGCTGGACGCCTGGCGAACGGCTCCATAACCGTTGGATGCACTCGGAACATAAAATACCTGCTCCTTGGCATCATAAACGGTATTGTCGTAGGTGGTGATCATCTCACAGATGGTACCTTCAACCTGGAAAGATCCGCTCAGGGTGAGTACATTACCCAGAATGGCATGCTCACCACACACAAAGCGGCCGTCAATCATTAATGCTGGTTGTGCTTCGCTGAGGGCAATGCTGATGTCGCCCTTTAGGTGGCGGACGTAGGAGTGGACCCAATGCTTGCTGTCCAACTTTTCCGCATCCACGATTATCCCGTCATAAGCGTCTATGAGGGCCATGTGCGGCATATTTTCGCCGTCATAGGAACCACCGTCACCTGAGAACAATTTAACGGTTCCTTCCGTTATTGCCTGCATGCTTATTGGCTCTGATGGGCGATTCAGCACTGTGTTATCGATGTTGACGTCCAGGTCATAAATTGACCCCGCAGTTGCATCGGTCGGCAGGAAAGGCATATCGTTGAGCAGTTCCTTGCAGTAGGCTATGCAGATTTCTCCATAGCACTCAACAAATTCCTTGGCCTGATCATTCGCCAGCATGGCTACCTTTTTCTGATGTAAGTGCTTCACGTAGAGTTTGATGATGGCTGATTTGATGGTCACCATTGCCTTGTCCGGATCGATAACAGATTCACGATCGGGCAGGCGGCCAAAGAACTTTTCGCTATCCAGATGGATCATTACATTATTATCAGCGTACCGAGGATTGAAACCAGCGTTGATTGGCAAACCCTGCAGGTAAATAATCGGATTATGAAACGGCCTGCGAAGATTGCTGATATGGATCAGCCCGATCTCTGTTTTGGCCCAATCCATGGCTGCGTCAACCGCATGGATGCTTTCCAGCGGTTCCTTTGACTGGTCCAGATAAACGGAAACGGGGAATCCCTTGACGGCTGACTGGAGAAACTGCACAGACGGCATTTCGGTCACGCCTTTCATACGGATAAAAGTACTTTCTACCCCTTGGTGCGCTTCCACGTGGATGTCGTCAAACGCAATGGCGTCTTTAGTTACGACCTTCACCTGTTGCTTTCGGCTGATGATGTGAACTTTCTCACAGGCGAATAGGCAACTGAGGAACCCCATGCCATAGGGCTTTTCCTGGCTGAGGACAGGTTCATCCCACCCAGACTCAGCAATCGAGAACAGATTCTGCATGTCCTCAATGCCCTGACCGTCGTCCCAAATTGAAAATTCCTTCTGCCCGGGTTGCAGCACGATATGGATCTTCGTGGCACCGGCCCTGCGTGAGTTCTGCAACAACTCGGTGACCCAGGTTGTGCCTGTGGAAAAAGCCATTTTCAGATTGCTGATCAGGGCTTTTTCGTTAACGTTGATTTTGACAACTGCATTCATGCTTTGTAACTCCTTCTGAAATGATGAAGCACCATCGAATTATGGTGGCTTTGTTGTCTTGACACTCAGGACAAGTCAAGAAGGCTGGTAGGATGCATATCCACGAATAGGTGAATCATCTCCGTCAAAAACGTCATTGGCGAGATTGTCAGGAGTGATTGACACACCGAATCGTTCTTCGTAAGCACGGAAGAACGTTGACAAATAACAATCTTCTTCCAGAAAGACTTTATTACATTTCTGGTAAGAATATGGAGTGATTTTGGTGGTGATATTGAGTGCCACCAGATCGGTGCGGTTCACTTCGAGCCAGCCATGGCCGGAGTCATGATGAAACGTGTATTTATCCCCGGCAAACAAATCGTCGGGGGTGTTGGTTACGGTAGGTACCGAACTCATTGTATAGCTCCTTAATTTGGCCAGATGGCGTAATGGGTATAGTTCAGCTTAAAAGGCCGAGTTGCAGAGCCACCTGTGTCCACGCAGGGAAGCCGTGTAAGCATGTGGCGTCTGGTTCAATGTGTTCGCACCCGTCGGTTGCTTCGGCTATACCGTCTCTCTCCATTCGGCTAATGGCCTCAAAGGAAGGGATCATGCCCCGCTTGAGTGGTACCCAATGTTCATCTGGTTTATTCAAACGATGAGCAATGAACTCATCAATGGCAACATCCGCTTTGATCTTCTTGAATTGCTGCCATTGTCCGGAGACCAGGTTGCGCCGAAGGACCTTGCGATCAGAACGGACCAGTAAAGCAGTGCCCGTTTTCAGATTGATTATCCTGGTGACCTCGTGGGCGGATGAAGTGTTGCATTTAGCCATGGGACACCTCCTCCCTGATTACTTCTGCCATCGGAATTACTCCTTTTTATGCGCCGCACGCGCAGGATAGGTGCTTGACGGTTTTTGGAACCATAACGGTTTCCTCTACCACTTCGCACGACTGCAGCATGAAAATGAATTGATCGCGGATGGCGTCGCACGCCGAATCGAATGCTTCGACGATACGAACGCGATCACGGAGATCGGCTATGGACCAGTCTGCAAAATTGCGTTCCGCATCTATACCGCGGTGTGAAAACACATTGATTTGCATGTGGGTGTGCGCGTAATTTACAAGCCCATGATCGCCGCTGGCGCCACAAGCACCGCACCGATTGCCAATGGTGTAGTCTTTATACCTTCGCTTCGCGTCGGCGATAGCCAACAACTTTTGCAATTCGCTCAACTCAATACACTTGATCGCATCATGATCCAGGTAAGTTTTATCCAACAAGGACCCACCATTCTTGATGACCTCAAGAGCAATGAGGCCTTGCGGTCTTTTCGCGAGTTCGGTTACATTCGCAATGCTCTTGTAGTTCCGCTGGCCGCAGGTCAGACAATGGCTCTTGTACCCTGACGCGACTTTTTCGCTTTCGAGCAGCACCATGTACCCGTTGGACCGACCTTCAGAACCGATTGTGTAACGTTGATCCATGGCTTCATCAAATTCGTCAATGGTTTGCTGCAATTCCCGCCAGGTTTCATCAACCTGTATGAGATCGTAGGCCTTCTCGGCGAGATCACCGAGACGAAGGTTGCGGATCTTTACGTTATGGGCGTAGCTGCTTTGATACCCGTTGCCGATAGAATGGCGGGTATGCCCGGTCAGAAAATCGACCATAGACTTACGTGAGCGTTTGTTCACGCTCTGCGAAAAAAACGGCTTTGTCATAGTGCCCCCTTTAATGGAGAGTGGTTGATGTCGGGTACGCCATATCACCTGCGGAGGCTTCCGCTAGCAGTCTGGCGACCTCTTGATCTGTTACCAGCCTAATCACCCAGTCAACCATTGGCTTGAGTGCTTTACGCTGATTTTCATCTGGAAGCATCATGATGTCATCCATATTCATGCCAGCTCTTTTAACCTTCTCGAAAGCAAGATTGAGTGCGGCTTCAAAGCAGATCTGTAGACCCTGTGCTTCATCGGCTGTCCAATTGCCTGAGTCGATCAGATCGTTGTATATGCCACTACTGATAGTTTTGGCTGATAGTTTGATGTTCATAAAAACTCCTGAGGAGGAACAGTAAATCGATTTTTAACGTCTGTGGAGACGGCCAATCGGCGGTAAGCTTTGCTTTTCTATGACTTGGGCATAGAAAAGCAGGGTTTTCAACCCCTGCTTATTGTTAATGATTGCGTTTTTAGAGATGGCTATTATTACTTGCGATTGATTAGTGCGCGATACATCTTGGCAATATAATTATTGCCATTGAGTAATCCGTTGATTGTGATAGCCAACCACAACCCTGCCAGAATTGAAAGCAGATAACGGGCGGCATGCACCAGAGATTCACCCTGACACAATCCGATTACCATCAATATTCCCGCGGTCACAAACAACGCTTTGTCAAAGGCTTTCTTGACGTTCAAACGAGCACCGCGACGTAGGCATACACTGATTCGTCTGTGCCACGATCTTCGTTGCTCGCCATGCCGCGCGAGTAAGTGAGTAAGTATTTCAGCAGTTGGGCGTTGATCATGCGACGCAATGCGCCGTTTTGCTGGTCTTCCCAACCTTCCACCACAAAATCTTCTGCTTCTACAGCGCGGCGAATCGCGCCTTCGATTTCACCACGTGTCATGCCGTGCGCTATGTCGATTTGCACGTAAGGTACGTTGCTGCCCGGGAAATAATCCGGCAGGCAGATATCGATAAGACGAATGTTCATGCATTTCTCCTTAATGTCGCCGTCAAGGCGATAAGTTGAGGCTGTCACCAAGCAGGCTTAGCCGGATTAACTTGCCATGCTGATCGGCGGTTCAAGGTATGCTCGAAGCTGCGCACGCGCAGTCAATCGGCAATCCGTGTTCAAATCTTCCCATGAGATAATCATCTCTCCTTCTATGTCTTCGCGGATTAACGCTTCGACATAGGCGGCATCGACTTCGCCGTGGTAGTACATACCCAGGGAGTTCATGGCGATGTATGGGTAGATGTGCGTCCTGCTTCCCGTTTTTATTTCTGGCGCGTCGAGAATGATCGTGTAACGGTCATTTTGGTAATCCTTACCGGCATCAACCACAAGGAACCGTATTGATTCATTACCATTTACGGCGCGGACCCAGTTGGTGTCTTTGCCAGTTTCGATGATGGTCATGATAAAACTCCTGGTTTTCTACCAGAGCACGGACCGTCTCAACAGCCAAATGGCAATTGAAGTGGTGACCGGCTCAGGATATTGGCTGGATGGAACCCTTGTTGCGGGCTGGATATCTGGACTGACGCGCCCGGGTCGCCGCGATTGCGGACAAAATGGGGCCATGAAGGCGTCTTGCATTTTCTACTATGGTTGATAATCCACCTTCAAAAAGTTGTGTATTTGCGCAATCCGTTTTTTTACACGGGTCGGATACATGCCCTGATCCTGTGGACACCCATACCGGTACATAATGAGCGCCTGTCGCCAGTTAGCCGCGTGATGTCGGCAATACTGGATGTAATAGCCCGCGACCCAGAGTGAAATTCCTGGGTCATTGAGCAATACACTTGCCCAGTTCTGATGCTTAAAGTAGGGTTTCAGCCATGGGTGTCGGGTAATGACCGTAGTCCAGGCGAGATAACCGACACTTCCAACCCCGAAATGCCCTGGGCTGTTTGGTTGCAGGCCAAAACTGCTTTCCTGGAACACAACGCCGGCCAGTTTCAGGCCGACACCGATCTTTTTCCCAATCTTGATGGCGTCCGTGAGGACGCTGGTTTGCTGGCTATCCAGCGTGGTAGCCTGCGTGATTCCGGAGACGCCGGAAAAGGTGAAGATCATTGCCATTCTCAGGAGAAATGGTCGCATGATGGTACTCCTTGATGTATGTGCCTGAATGGCAAGGGATTTCCAGCGGAGACTGTTTAACCAACGCGGGTGGTGATAATGCGATTCGTGACATGGTGCATGTGATTCATGAAGATATTCCCTGTGCGTCAGGGTCCGTGGCGTGCGCCGAGAAACCGGAATGGCTTTGCTTTACACGGGTTGCGCGCAAAGCAAAGCCAGATGCGTACGGCATCTGGCTTCAATAGGTCGAGATTGAATGGAGTGGGTGTTTAACTCCGCCGTTGGTGGTTATGTTGGTCTGGACGCATAACCTTTTCACAGGCCACATTGGCGAGTGTGCGAATATGTCGGGTAGAGACAGCCCATTGCTGGACCATCCCCCCCTAAGAACTGTACGTGAGACTTTCGCCTCATACAGCTCAAGCCTCTACTAAGACCCCTTTCGGAATCCGGTTGTTACCACTTTCAATTTCTGGCTATGCACTTGTTTTGCCTTGATTGGAAGTCACCCGCTGCACGGCTAATACCTTGCCGCTGTACGAGTGGGTCAGCAGGTGTTGCAAGGAATTCACCTTGCCCCATCGGCCTTCCTGCGTTGCCTTCACGATACGCGCTTGCAGCCTCCGCACTTGTTTCGTGGCCTGGGACCAATTGGTACCGTGCCAGTCCACGCCGTGAGAGGGCGCACACGCCGATGTTCTTGCGTTCATTTGCCATTCCCTCCTTGAGAGGTTCTAAAAGTTCTCGTGATGAGAGACCAAGGGGAAGTCTGCCCGCTTTCGCGTCGAGGAATGTTGCACCCCGTATCCGTCCCATTACAGGACGGCGTTCGCGTTTTCCCCCATCCTATACCCGCATCCTCATGAGCCTTCCTTGCGGTCGGCTTTGCCCGGTGTTTTGGGCGGGGATACGGGCTTACCGTGTTCCGCATAAGCGACATATGGAGGGGTTAGGTCCTGCCTATTCGCCGGGGAGTTATTGTCGTCAGATGGGGAAATGGAAGCCCTCATCATCAACTCACCTTACCTTTTGGTTCAAGCCTCGTTATCAATACTCAGTCCTTTGGGCTTGTTGACACTTACGACGTTTATCAGCAGTTCACTTACGTTGACCATACCGTCCTTGCCCTCGCCCCTTACCGCCTTGGACTGGCAGTGTCAGCTTCACCTCGCGGCTCGGCCTACGGTTTCCCGCGGGTACTTCTCCGACAGCTTCACACGATAGGGTTACCCCTTGGTCGCATGTGCCGGTGGGCACTGATGGACGAACATCAGGTTCTCTTTCAATGGAGAACAGTCTAATTGATACAACTACTTATGCGACTTCGCGTCGCACTCCATTTTGTGTCACCCGGTCTGGCCGCGTGTGCGGTGAAACCGGCCAGCCAATTCGCCCCGTAGTTCTGGGTGGCGTAGGCTATCATGTCGTTTTGAACATGCGTCGCGGGTATCCCCGTTTCGCGCGCCATGATTCCGGAGACGGCCTGCCACTCGCCGTCGGTCTCCCGGATAGAGAGACCTCCGTGCGTGGAGCAGTATTCGATGATCACGAAAAACTCCGCGATGATGGATGCCAGTTTGCTTGTGTTGAGGTGTTGCAGAGACATTACAATTCCTTGATCGAGATGGTCTCATCCGCCATTTCCCACAGTTCCGGGGTTTGGCTGATGAAGAACTCTCTGTGATAACCACCTATCCGAAGGACCTCACGCTTCATTTGCATGAACATGCGCTTACGCTCAGGGTCAAGTGGACCGTCAGCCTCATCGGTGAATAGTGTCTGGTATTGTTGACCGGACTCCTTCGCCAGATAGAGGGCAATCGCGCGCGTGAGGGCTTCGTTGATCCATACGCGCTCACCGCCGGACATGGTGGACACACTTTTTTCGTCTTCCGTTTTCGCGTCGAAGACCACCACGTCGAATCCCTCACGGGCATCTCCTTTGGCAGTCTCCACTTGGGTGCGGATAGAGACTGTGAAGCGTGGACCATAACAGGACAGCAACAGATCGTTGGCGTAGGCGGAAAGGGTAGGGCCGGCGTCGTCGATGGACAATGCGATGATGCCGTCATTGCCACAGGCTTTCCCGAGCAAGGTCCAGTGAGCGATTTCCTGCTCCAGACGTTCCACATTCTTCTGTAGGTTCGCCGTACCAGACAGGTCCTTTTCGATCGTAGCCATTTGCGATTCCAGCGTTTTATGTGTTGCAGTCGCTGACGTGATCATATCCTCGTGGCTTTTCCAGATATCGTCGGCACGTTGCTGCTCAGTTTTCGCCTGGTCCAGCAAATTACTATTCGAGGCCGGCAGCCCGTCAAGCTCTGACGAAATGGCCAGAATTTCTTGGTCACGGCGCTGTAGCTCATCGGAGGACTCATTATGAATTTTGTCCAGACCTTCTATCAGATCGGCTTCACTTTTCTGGAAGGTTGTTTCCTTTGACGCAATGCTTTTGCCAATTTCGGCCAACCGTTCAGTCCATTGGGAAAGTTGCCCTTGAGCGTCAGCAAGTAATGTTGCCTCCGCCACTGTTGAAGCAATCCCGCGCGCCTCGTTCTCCAGCCCGCGCATTCTGGTCAGAAGTCCTGCCGCCTTTGCCTCTATATCGGCATAGGATTTTCTCTGCTCCTGCTCATACTCCAGCCGGGTTCTTGTGGTCCGATAATCCTCCCGTAATTTCTCCACAGTGATGATGGTGGCCGGGATTTCCTTGTCGGCATTTACTGCATCGCCTAGCAATTTACAACAACCCTGCAGGTCTGTCCCTTTACAGGGAACTTCGGTGATTAGCGCGCCGCGGGCGTGGAGTTCTTCCAGTTTCGTGGTTGCCGCGCTGCCTTGCGTTCTGAGCGTGGCCAAATGGACCGAGCTTTTATTCACCAGAGCTTCGAGTTCCGCTGCACCTTGCAACGTTGCTTGAAGCGCGTCGTATTCCCGGCGGGCGCCATCAATCAACACCTGGATTTCGATGCTGCGCTTTACCGCCGCATTAATGGTATCAGCACGCTTGATTAATCCCTGCAATCGAGTTATCTCGGTGCTGGCTTTGGTTTCTTGCCGCTCCAGTTGTTCAATCTCTGTGCGACGTTCTTTCTGAACATTGTTGTGACCGCTTTCGGTGGCATGGAGCATAGCCGCGACGCCGTCCACGTACTTCTGTTTTCTGGCTGTCGATTCCTCCAGGCGCGCCTTGAGGTTTGCCCGCCGTTGTTGGACCTCCGCTTCCGCCGCGACTTGGGCCTCCGCTTTTGCTACAGCAACAAGAGCACTCTTAACCGCCTCTTTTAAGTCAGGGGACTGCCGGTTGAGTTCAGCAAGTCGCTCCTGAGTGGTGAGCGATTGTTGCCCGATGTTGTCCATCTCTGCCCTCTTTTTTTCAAGGGCATCCAACTCAGTCCGCCGCTGCTGGTAAACAGGCTTGATGCCAGCAGTAATGGCGTTGGCGCGTTTGCCAAGCTCGCGGATGGATTCCAACCCCAAAAGGTCGGCCATGAGCGTCTTGATTTCGGCATTGCCATAACTTGATATCGGGCGGCGGTTCTGAGCGGAAAAGACGCTCGTGAAAAAGGTCTCCGGGGATCCTAGTATATATTCCACGATGGAATCGTAGGTCTCCGTCTTTCCGTCCGAGACGGTGCCGTCCGGCATACTGACCGGAACCAGTTCCGCGTCGATTATTTCGTACAGATAGGCGTCGGTCTTGCGGCGTGCGCCACTGACCTTGAAACTTAGCACGCTGCGATAGTGCTTGCCGCCGCTTTCCCAATCCAGGACCTTGGACGCTTCTGTTTGACTCAACTGGTCATAATAGGAAAACGCGGCTGGGCTGTAGGACGTGGCATGGGACGGCATGATGCGATAGGGATGCAGGTTGTCCATCACTGTGGATTTCCCGGCACCGTTGGGTCCTACGAGCGCCACCAGGGTGGCGTCGTCACTAATGGCGTCGAGATCCAAGGTAATGGAGTCCTTCCCGACGCCGCTTTTAATGCCGGCAAACCCGGTTAGGGTCAGCTTTTTTGGCTTCATTAAGAACCTCCATGAGATTGATTATAATGGGTGAAGCAGTGTGTGTACCCGGTTGCGATATAAGCAACGGGTGAATATGTCTTTTTGCCGGGTGACTACCGGGTGCGTACGCACGGGGAAAGGCCTTTTCCTGACAGGCCGGAAAGCACGTCAGGAAAAGGCACGGCGGAAGAATCCGTCGTGCCTGTGCTGTTATTGCTGCTGTTACTTCTGCTGCGCCACGATCTGGGAGGTTATTACAGATGGCTTCATCGGCACGGTCCGGTTGACCATGCGGACAAGTCCGTCCGTGCTCCGCCCGATCTGTTCTACTTCGACGGTTGTACCACCTGCTTTCAACAGCCCGGAAAGGTAGTTCTGGGGGGTATCGGCGGGCAGGCTGAATTGGGCAAGGGTATCAACTTTGGCGTCGAAAACGCCTTTTGCGATCCCTTTCTCACTCTGGTTAGAACACACTATCTCTTCTTTACCCAGATCAATTTTTATCACGCCGGGGAGGGTGTCAGAGATAGACATGGCCTCCCCAATGGCATCGTTGAACTGTTCGGTGTTTGCCGAGCAGACGGATAGACCGTCAGCATGCACTACCCGCCGCCATGGTATGGCGTCCGCTGCCAGGAGTTGGGTGCGAAACGTCCAATCTTCAGACGTGAAGCTCAGGAAACATTCGTCTCCGTAAATACGCACCGGAGTTTCACCCGGCATATCCTTGAGGAACTTCGCAAGGAAGGTTGCGGTCCGGATAGCGATGGAATGTTTCAATTGATGCGCGTCCAGAGACATCTGTACATCGGTTAGATAAGCATGACTGACGCGCTTTTTATCAGTACAAACAACCTGGGTGCTACCGTCGGTATCTGTTTCCAGAAGCACCGGCAGTTGTTCACCGTTCTTGGCGCTAGCAAAACAACCCACCGTGAACTCCAAAATGGATCGCAAGTTGGCGCTGGGTACCTCAAGAAATCCAGAAGATGGCACGTAATCCAGCAGGTTGAATTTATCCAGCGGGATGGTCTTGATGGACATCCTGGATTTCCCGGACTGGAGAGCCACGTCGTTGGCCGAAGGCTGGACGGTCAACTGTTCGCTGTTTCCGAACTGCAGGAAGTTCTTGCCTTCTTTTTTGGGGATGCAAGTGCCGGCGTCCATGGGCCAGTCCGATAATTCCGCCGGAAAGCGGATGGCCATCTGACTGGTGTTGTCATTCAGGTCTACCGTCAGTTCGGCGGATCCAGTTTTACGCAGGGCGATGAAGTGGCCCTGATCAAAGAGGAACCCGCCCTCGCTGTGGAGGGCCAATGCGGATTTGAGTGCGCCCTGCAGATCGGCGCGCTTGATAATAGCTTTCATGTTTATTCTCCTTCTATCTCGTAAGCGATTTGTCCATCAACCCGAATTTCCTTCAGACGCACACCGCTTTCCGGACGCAGCAGAAATTTGTCCTTTCCGGATTTGAATAGCGAAAATGCCAGATTGTCAGAATCAAAATTGACATGCAGACATTGCACGGGTGTTTCCGTTTCGGGGAGGTGGTTGATTTCGATGCATAGCGCCATCAGGTCGTCGGAGTCTCCCCCTTTGGGGGCGACGTCGATATAAATCTGGCCATTGCTGTCGAGTTGGTCTTGCACGGATATTTCGAATCCCGCATCCGCGTCGCCGCTTCTTTCACCCAGGTAACGGGTGGAATCCCAGTGATGGATGGTTTTGTGCATAAATGCTCCTAGCTGAAAAGATCATCGATGTTGTAAACATCGTTATGTAAAGGATTGGCTGACACTGGCGCTTCGGGTCTTTCGGAAGTGCTGTGTCCACCCAGGACTGGGACGTCTGGTGTTACGGCGGGTTCCTGTGGTTGCGCCATAGGGTTGGTTATCATCTTCAGGATTTCCTCGGCGTCCAGGTGAACGAGATCCGTCAACCGCTCCACCAAAGGTGTAGCGTCGGTACCCGTGGTCGTTGCCCACTGCCGCAACTTATCCTCCAGAGTGCCCGCCTTGCTGATGCCTTCCGCGCGTGCCCGAATTACGGGCACCACTCGGCCTTCGATTTTCACGTCGCAGGCGCCCGCGTCTTTGAAAGCCCGCGTGACGGCGTCCCGATCCACCGAATGACGGTGTTCTTCATCGACCGAATAACGCACCCTGACGAAAGCGCCCGGAGCGTCCTTGATGGCTTCCTTGACCGTCTCCATGTCGGGGACGCCGGGAAAGTCGAGATGAATAAGTTTGCGTGCCGGTGTCGGCATCAGTCGATAAGCCGCATTGCGGTGATCAACCTCCCAGAACAGCCAGCCCTTTTCGCCTTCTTCACCGTAGTGAAGGCGTCCGATGGAACCTGCGTAGGCGGCACGCTGTGTGCCGTAACCGGGCAGCTCATGTTCCCAGCCCTGGCTTTTGTGAATGTGCCCGAGCATGAATGCGGAGGCCTTCGTCGCGAACAGGGCGCCGATCGTGAATTCATGATCGAGGCCCATCATGGGGACCCCGTGCTCGGTCAACGAACCATTTACCGTGCCGTGAGACACGGCGATGGTCGCTATACCTTCCGTGCGGGCGCGCTGGTTGACCAGTCCGAAACCGCAAAGCAGTTCATGGACGGTATCCCCCATCGCCCCTACGTCATCCTGCCCCAGTGCCGCTACGAGGTTTGCCTTGTTGACGGCGGGCAGACAGGAAATGATGGCCTTTGTTTTGGCCGGGAATTGCTCAAATACCCAACTGCCTTCGCCGTCCAAGGCGCTGACCCACTGGTTATTCTCCAGAAGGGCCACCTGCTGGATGGCATCGGCCACAAATACCGGAAACTTCCCGCCCACATACCGGAACAGGTCCAGCGTGCCGGGCGGTTCGTGGCTGAAAGTGCCCTGTAGCATAAGTACAGGGCACTGATTGCTAAGGGCATGAACATGCTGCGCCAACCGGGAAACGGCGGGCGCGTTAAGGTCGAGACGATGATCCGTGGCGTCGCCACTGATGATTGCCAGATCAACCTTCTCATTAATGGCGGCGTCTACAGCGGACGCCATGCAAAGGTCCACTTTCGTAAGATGTTCCTGACAGAAATGGAGGTCGGACAGGTGTGCTACGCGCATTGTCGCCTCCGGGTAAACAAGTGCAGAGTGAAAAAGCTTTACAGCGCTTTACGAGAGGTTTCCAGGTCAACGACCACCGCTTCCCGCTTGATGCGTTCGCGGCGGATTTCAATTACGGCAATATCGTGCCTGGTTTCGATTTCTTCGTTGATCTTCTTGAGCAGCAGTTTCCCGCTGCGGCGATAATTTGGGTCCACCGCGGCAAGCGGCGAACGCAGTTCGTCGGCGCATCGACTGCGAAAGGCCAGCAACTCTCCGTTGGTGGCGACTTCGAGGCGGTGCATCATGGTTTTGTAGGTCTCTTTGTTCATGCTGGCGATCTCCTATAGACAAACATGGAAAAAGAGCCAGCATGCCCATAGGGCGATGAAGGCCCCATGGGGTAAATGGACGTTGGTACCGGGTTCCACTCCCGGGCGTTTTTAGACGCGGAAAACGGTCACCAAAATGGTGGAGTGATTTTGGAAAGGGTTCTCGAAGAACGTAGAAACAAGAGAGGGATGCAAAAGCATCCCTCCATAGGCCGTATTATGTTAATTCCATTACCCCCGGTGAAAGGGGTTGGAAATATGTTTATGCATTTTGCCGCAGACCATCAACTGTGGCTTTCAGGTCATCAGCATACTGTTCCGCGTAGTCCTGTGTTATGACATCTTCCAGTTCCGCTATGGCGAGTTTCAGGCTATCCATACGCGCACCCCATCCTTCACCAAACTTGTCGGTGGCGTAGGCCGTGAACAGCATGGCCTCCACGCCGATTTGGTTGCACAAGCCCACGGCTGTTTTCCGAAGGCTTGCGATCATCTGGCGCTCCGTTGGTTGTGCCGACGAATTGGCGGGCGCCTTAGATGTGGTTTCGGCGGAAGACTCGGACGGAATTGCCGGCCGTTCCCGTTCTACTACTGCCACATATTTTTCATCAGCACCCAGCGCACGGGTGTCCCACGCCTCATCTGACGCCGCGACGGTCTCTTTTTCCCGTATTCCTTGGCCGAGCAATGTTTCCAGTGTTTCGGCCGGGGCATGGGTAATGGCGACGGGCGTGTGATTGATATCCACCACGTTGCCTGTGAGCGCTTTGTACGCTTGCTGGGCATTGTCGGCTCGGTTAAAAGAGTCGTGAATATCCATCAGTAATGCCAGTTCTATATCGGCATCCAGATGAATGAGCCACTGCCCTTGTTTTTTCGGGTCGCCGCGCTCGTCTATGCGGACAACTTCTTCCCAGTGCTTGGAAATCCAGAACAAGGGATTGCCCTGTGCGCCGCGCTGAATGCGCAGTGGGATTTGACCTCCACAGACAGACGCGACCTGCTGTATAACCTGCCGCATGTGATCGGTACTGTAGTAGCTGCCGGTCGGTATCTCCAGAAGGTCAGATGCCTTACAGACGCCGGGGATATAACCCAGGATCTGAAAGCGTTCAGAGCATTCCATGTTTTGATACTCTGGACAGTTTTCCGGATCGCAGATGCCGTTGTTTTCGGGACGGAGAACATCCTTACGTCCGCCGAAAGTCCGCACCACCCGTTGTGTTCTCTGGTTGACTGGGGGTTTTTGTTTCATCATGCATACGCGGGTACCGTCTGCTTTGTATTCAGACCAATATTTAATTCCCGCCCCCTTGAAGCACTGTAATGAACCATTGATGATTTCATCGGCGCTCAGGTGGTAAAACAGGATGGGAAACCGATAGAGGCGCCTGACGGGATCGTCACCGCGTTGTTCTCCATAGGCGTCCAGAATACGGTCGGCCAGTGTGGGGTCGGGGAATTCATGTCGCCATACCGAAAAGAATTCTTCGTTGTGCGGCACGAGGGAGTTTTTGAAGCCCGCTTTTTCCAGTTCCTTGTCCACACCGGTGAACCCATTCCCTTTGCGCAACTCTTCGTTGTAAATAGAGACGGCTTTGGGGTTGCTTGCGACAGCCCGTTTGAGGATTTTGATGCCAGGACGTATTTTCCCGACGGTATTAATCTTTTCCATCGACAACCTCCTTGTGTTCCGGTCGTACTGTTGACGACCGGAGGATTGGCAACCGCGCCTAGAACTTCACCCGACGTGTAAGGTGCGGGTGATCAAATGCGGTAAGACCGGAGTGCGCAAAAGGAATGTCGTCGTCGAACGGGTCCTCAACTGGTCCGTTATGACCGCCGCCGCCACCACCGTGTGAAGCGCTGTTGCTGGTGGAATTGCCACGGTTGTTTCCGCCGCCCTGTGACATGTTGCCAGCGGGACGGCTGACCTGGCGTTCTTCCTGACCATGTTCATCGGACCTGTTGCCGCCGTCGTTACGGCCACCAACCAGTTGCAGACGATCACCGACGATCTCCGTGGTGTACCTCTCTGCACCTTCCTTGTCGGTCCATTTGCGGGTCTGCAGACGGCCTTCCACATAAGCCATACTGCCTTTGCGCAGGTATTCGCCAGCAACTTCCGCCGTGCGGCCGAATAGCACAATCCGGTGCCATTCGGTTTTTTCCTGCTTGTTGCCTTCCTTGTCCTTGAAGGTCTCGGATGTGGCGACGTTGAAATTGGCGATGGCGCCCCCGCTAGGCTGGTAGCGCATCTCTGGATCTTTTCCGAGATGGCCAAGAATAATTACTTTGTTGACTCCTGCCATTTTTGACTCCTGATAGAGGGACAAGCCCATCACGGGTTTGTCGATAGATAAAGGAACGCCGCCCTCTAAGGAGGACAGCGTGTAGTGTTGTTGGTTAAATTTTGGCAACAGAAGACCGTAGTTCCCGCCCCGAGATTTTCGGATCGGTCCCGCGCCTGTGGAATCGGCTCTTGCGCGGAGTGAGGCCTGTGCCTTTTAAAAACGCCCGCCTCGAGCCAGGTTAGAGGCGGGTTGCACCCTGCGAGGGTGGTGTTTCGCTTACTGGAGATTCGGGTTGTCGCCCGGTCCTTTTCAACAGGTTCAAGCATACCTTTTGGCGTCACACGGTAAAGTTCCAATAACGCAAAAATTCATGCTCTAACAAAACCATTATTGTGATGCCTGAAAGGTACCATGAGTCTTCCCATGCAAATCGGAGGTATGGACATTGTCGCGCAGAAAGCGTACTTCCCCGCAAGAGAAAATCATTACCCTGCAACCTTATCCCAGGGCTGGAATGCGTCGTGGCCTCAGTGATCTGTTGGGCGAACGTCCAAGCGCGGATCAAGTGGAGGCGAAGTCGCACTGGGAAGTAGATTTGACGGATGACGGGGCCGCCGCGCGCGGCATCCGTATTTACCTGCCGCGAGAGGCCATGGAAATGCGGGCTTATCTGCCCATTCCGGTATCCTTGCATAACCGGTGGATCCGCATACAGGCGCAACGCTGGTTGAATCCAGTATTCGACGCGCATTACACCCTCTCGGTCTGGCAACTTTACGTGAATCATCATGGGGTTTATAGCGACTCTAAATTGCCTGACAGCACATGCGCGAGCATTACGCAGGCTACGGATAGGGTGGCAGAATGCTATCGTGTGGCGTATGCCCGCCTGGCCACCTATGAGATTCGCATTGCTGAAATGGTGATGGCCGAAGAGCACTACCACCAGCCGGTATATACGGACAGAATGGAGTTTGTGGCGGCAGTTTCGTCGGCGGATGACCGGATGATGTTGGGGTTGCTGCATCGTATGGACCAGGTGCTGGTGAAAATGGATGGGTTATACCTGGTAAATGCCATAACCATGGACAGCTATGGCGAAGACGCGGAGGCCATTGCGGCGTCAATTGGTGACACGGCTCGGGATGTGGTGGCGACGGTGCGTAGCATGGCGGCGCAGATCACGCAGGACCGGCGCGGTGGACATGACTAAATGGCGCGTTGGTCGGCTTAACCGCTGCGGGTCTGAGAAGGAGAAATCGCATGCTGGATAGAGTTGCCGGTGTTATTCCCCTGTTGTACCTTGTCTTTAGGCTATCCAGCAGGAAAACGACTGGTATGGGGGTAACACTGAAGGATTATTGGCGCGGGGCGCTTGCCTTTGGCGGCGCCAGCAGCCCGGCAAAGGACTATTTCCGTTTTCTCTATGGAATTGGCAAGACGGGCAAGTGGTTGCGACGGTCGCTGGTTTTCTGTGCATCCTGCGGTGTGTTGCTGTGTGCGTTGCTGTTTCTGTACATTATTGCGTATACGGCAAAACCGAATGATTTTCGCATCGCCCGATTTGTTTTATGGAGCGTCGCGGCAGTATCCATGGTTTCATTCACCATACCGTATGCCTATCTTGGGGTGTCATGGTGGAGCCGGTTCGGTGGTTGGCTAAAAAAGTCTGACAAGGAGTTGACGCTTATTCGGTTTTTCGGCAGCAAGCAACAGGCGATCGACTGGTGCCTTGGGAATGGACCGGCACCTTATGTATCACCAGTTTTGTTCCCGGAGCAGGAATTGGCCTGGCTTGGATTGCTGAAGATATATATTCCTTGGTTCGCCACGCTTGTTCTCGCCGCGCTGTACGGCACAACATCAGGAGGCGGACTTGCGGAAGCTGTAGTTTCCATCCTGGGATTACTGGCGCTTGTCCAAGCTACAATTCCTGTGATCACTAGATTCCTTCCTTGGGACGGCGTCACATCAATGGATCTTCACTTCCAGACCGCCGTGGTTCAGTCGGACATACAGGAAGTGTTCTGCACGTTTTGACTGCGCAGATTGGCCGGGATCAATTTGATCCCGGGGCAAAACGAGGTTAGGCGGAGGTGTTCTGATAGAGAATCCCACTCAACTTGTGGATGGACGCCACCAACTCGCGAATGGCCTCGTTGGCAGCGGCGGAGTCCACCTGTCGTGATACGCCTGATTGCTCATCGATAATAGGCACAAACCCCACGTCCATGTCTTCCTGTCGCGCGTTCGGCCACAATTTCCCATGGAGCAGCATGGCAAGATTGCTAACCCTTTCCAATGTGATATGCGCGGTCTCTGTTTCACTGTCCTGGATGAACTCTTTCGGAATGGTCTGACCGATTTTAGCGGCGAATCTGGACAGATTTTTTTTCGCGCGCGACAATTCCGATGACGTGGCCCGAATCTTTTCGAATGTTTCCTCAAGGGTAAACACCTCTTCCTGTTCCCATGGTTTTGCGGCGATTCTCAGTGCCTTCACATAGGATTTTCCGGTGCCTACACGCTTTAGATGGTGGGTGATCATTACCCGCTTGTTCTCCTTGGTAGACTTGTACCATTGCCGTTTGCGCCAATGAATGGCGACGGTGCCACGGAACATTTTTACCTGGAGTGAAAGATCGCTCCATTTTTCTTCGTCGGAGTCTGCATCGCGTATATAGTGCCCAGCACGGCTCGACATGAATTGCCCCGCCAATTTTTTTGCTTCCTGATAGAGCGTGTTCTGCAACACGTCATATTGGACGGCCTGTTGCAGGAAGATGCCGCCTATCAGTTTTGTCCAGGAGTCGTTATTGACGTTTTGCAAGAGGATTACTCCGTGAGTGTTTCGGTTTCTGTGGACCGTCATTGGCATACAGTTCCGGGATTTGATAAAGCCTTGCCCAAGCCATCAGTGCTTGCTTTTGTACGGCGGGCTCCATGATGCCGCGTGCCCAGTCATGATCGGATGGGGCCAACAGAACGGATGGTTTGTGTCCGTCACCCAAAAAATTCCAGGCAATTGGCCATACTAGCATTTGTTCATAGCAGACGGCCCAAGCGACGGATTCCTTCCCTATCTGGTAGCCACCAAAATGCCACCAGTCCGCCAGTGCGGTATGACGGCCCCACGGGCGCCATTCACCAAAGGGTGCCGGCTGGCGGGCCGAAATACGTCCATGGTATTGACCCATGATATTAAGGCTGTCGGTATAATCCCCCTTTTGATTGGCGAGATCGTCCGCGCCGATCAACAGAGTGTCGCCATGCTCGCGGGCCATCGAAGCCATGCCGTTATCCATAAGCGCCGAGAAAAAGTTATGGAACTGTGGGCCCGCCGTGCTTTCAGGGAAAAGAATGCGGGTATGATTGGGATTTGACAGTATAGCTGTGCGAACGATCTGGGCGACTCGCACTTGCCGATGCATCCAGATGGGTGCCGCTACCGGCCCCCGGAATCCCGCCAGATTGGTATGGACTGCCGCCCAGTGCTGAGGTTTGGCCGGCGGCAGATAGGCGATGTTGGCGGCCACCGCCCAGATAGCGCCAAAGACCAGAATGCCGTCTGCGAGGCGCGTTTTGTTATTTGGTCGTGTGTGCCAAACGCCCCAGGCCGTATGGTTATTCCGCTCGTAGGACGCGTGCATGCCTTTGGCCCAGGCCGCCAGCATGGATATCCATAGGGCACCCATGGCCAGGCCAGCAATGCCAGTACCAGGGAACCACGCAGAGACAAAAATCCATGGGGAAGCCAGTCCGTAGGCGCCCAGCGGGGGGAGTGCCGAAATCAGCATGCTGATAAAGAACCGGAGGCCCCGCATCATGGCGGTGTCTGGACCGATAAACACCAGCAGCATCCACGGCACGGCAATCAGCAGGGCGGTACCTACCCATCCTGCCCAGCCAACCCAAGGTGAAGCATCCGGCCAGAATCCATCAAAAACGCCGTTCAGACTCCAAAGTGCCCCGAGATAATATCCGATGATCACCGCGATCTGTTGCCGCTTTGAACCGGCCCAGCCATATGCCAGAGCAAAGACGGGGAGCAGTGCAAAAATACCCAATGGACTCCAGGCGAATCCGCCGGATAGTGCCGCTGCCGCGGACAGGGTGACTGACGCGGGCGGGAAGGAGCAGCAACGCATGAGGTTAGCCAAAGGTTTCCAGCCCACATTCGGCGATAAATACAGAGGCATTTCCTTCCCGGACGGAGGACAGGATCAGGCGCTGCTTGGCGCGTGTCATGGCTACATAGAAGAGTCTCCGTTCTTCTTCCAGATCCCCATCCATGTGAGGGGCTAGACCTTCCTCCACACCGATGATAAAGACCTTCGGCCACTCCAGACCTTTGGCGGTGTGCATGGTGGTGAGAACGATTTTGTTTGGATCTTCTTGGCGCTCATCTTTGGCATCGGCTCCGGTTTTTCCCGTAACATAGGCTATGCGTCGTGCAATCGTGCCGCTGAGACGATTTAATGCGGCGATAGCCCACCCGCCGGGTTCGGCCGTGGACGGGAGCAGGGTTTCCAACCATCGATTAAACCCGCTCAACATTAAGGCCGTATCCTGTCCGGCCACTTTGCACCAACCGTGCCACAGACTGATGAAGAGCGTCGCGCTATAAATACTTTTGACGTTGGTATTGATGCCGAACTCCTTTATGGATGCTTTTTCGCGTTCCATGATGGCGGCCCATTCCGGCATGGGCTTATTTTTGATTAGGCCCAGAAGATGATCGGTGAGGTGCTGGTCGACATTGCTGATATCCATGGCCATATTGAGCGCATGCCGGATGTCCGTATGGTGTTTGCGCAGAGCTTTTTCCGTGGCTGCGGCGCGGAGTGGATCCCGCATGGTACGGCTGCCGGGGGCTGGCATTGCGACGATTCTGGACCCAGCCACTACCCCCTCCAGGATACTAAGAACGCGTTTGATTTCGTAACGATCCCAGAAGCCTGTGCCACCTAACCGATGGTAAGGCATGCCAGCCTCCTGAAGTTTCAGTTCCAGCCCATCCAGAAGCCTGTTCGTGCGGGCGAGGACGGCCCAGCCTCCGGGATCATCATGAATGGTGTTGATGATCATCTCGGACTCTTGAGCACGGTTGAGAGGCCGAATAAGGGCGAGTTCTCCAGGGGTTAGAACCGCCGGAATGATGCGTTTTGGCGCCCTGTGCTGGTTATTGCTGACCAGTCTGGAGGCTGGCATGAGGATTTCAGGCGCACAACGGTAGTTTCTGGACAGGTGCAGCGTTGTGGCTCCGAACTCGTTGGCGAAGCGTTCCATTCCTGCGTACCCCATGGCGTGCCGAAAGGAATAAATACTTTGGTCGTCGTCGCCCACCAGGGTCACTTCGGCGCCGGTCAGCTCGTGATGCATGCGTATCCATGCGTATTGGGCCTCGTCCGTATCCTGGAACTCATCACCCAGCAACCAGCGCATAGAGATGGGTTTGACCTGACCGGATCGCATGCCCTCTACGGCGCTGACGATCAGGTCTGAGAAATCCTTGAGCCCGTCATCGTCCAGCATTTTCTGGTAGACGAGGATCGTATTGGCGCCTGGTCCGGTGCAACTGTAATGGGTCATGTAGCTCTTGTTCTTTTCCAGAATTTTGAGCATGTCATCCAGTTCGATGGATTCTTCCGTTTTTTTGAGAGCACGGGTCAAATACAGTCTCTGTCCACTTTCGTCGAGCAGTTTGAATGGGATGCCAGACCGTTTGATCTGGCTGATGGCCGCCGCATGGAACGTGCTGGCGTAGATACGTTTTTCGTTGCCAGGCGCGAGCAGCCGGATACGATTGCCTAATTCTGTGGCGCTATCCTTGGTGAATGAGACCGCCACCAGGTTGCCCGGCCCAGATGCGAGCAGGGCTGCTGATCTGTTGGCAAGTACCAGTGTTTTGCCGGACCCTGCGCCAGCCAGCAACAGCAGATTCCCGTGATGGTCCACAGCGGATTGCTGTTCGTCATTTAGTGCCACGTAGCATCTCCGGTGGCGCCCCGACCAGAGTCAGGGCGTGGTTGGTGGCAAAAGGGGTTGGATCAGGCGTTACCGCGTTTGCGCGGATGGTGCTCTTCCGTTTCTTCAGCGGATTGCACGTTTCCGTTGGCGTCATCCTGCTCGACGGGCGTGTCGGCAACGTCAGCGGTTGCAACGACCTCTTCTGTTGCCTCCGTGGACACGGTTGGCTCCCCTTCCACTATAGTGGGCGCTGCGGCATCGGTTTCATGAGCATTGGCAACTGCCGCCGCATCAGGGCTGGGGCGCGGACGGTAACGACCCATGGCCGCTTGCATGGCGATACGCGAATTGCGCAATGTGGTCCGGTAAATGGACAGTATTTCGCGCCGCAAACTGTGTTCCATGGCACCCATTTCGGCTGCGCTAAATACGGAAAAAATGGAACCGAGTCCACGCAGGCCAACCAAAGTATCAACACTTTCCAGTATGCTCAGAAACTCGGAGTCCAGATGGGAAGTGATGACCGCATCTTCGTTTAGCGGCTCGGTAAACACCATGGCATTGGAATCGGGGTCGATACCGTTGTTCTCCATAGCCTCGCGCACCATCTGGATCTGCATCGCCACGCTTTCCCGGACGCTTTTCATGTTGTCGCGTGTCAGTTCCTGAAACTGCCGAACCAGTGTTGCATGTTCCGGTTTGTCCGGATGCGTCGAGGCAAGGCCCGGTGCTACGATTTCCAGAAAATAATTCGCCTCGCTGAGGAACCCATAGGTACGAAAAAACAAGTCCTGCGTATTCCGGCTTTTGAGGGAGACCGTCCGCTTGATGCCGGCACGACTGGAAGTCTTCTTACCTTCCGGGATATCCGCCATGGGCAACATGAATTGCGGTTTTTTTTTCGCTGAGCGATTATTGCCGGGGGATTTCTCGGGCTTTTTGTCTGCGTTGGCCGGTGTGGCCTGCTGATCAGAAACGACAGATTCCGTGACGTTTTCGACTTCCATAATAATCTCCAAAGGGCTGATGTCAACATTCCCAGCCTAACGAAAATAATCAGTATATTTTCCAATAAAAAACATGGTAATTTTCGCATTTTGACGGCTTTGCTGTTTTCTAATAGCCAAGAGATGAGAGGCGGTTTTGGGGGTGATCCCAGAGGAAACAGAACCAGAAGGCCATGGCAAAAAACACCATGGCCTTCTGGTTTGTTGCGGCGCTGGCATTCGTCCTGTTATCGGCTATATGCTGTTCCCTGCACTAGGGTAACCGACAGAAGGTCGTCTCCCAAAAGGTCTTTTGCGCGCTGCCGTAGCGTACCGATATCCAGGTGTGTACGAACGAGTGTTTGCCATTGCCCGAGATGGTTGATGGATGCGGTTCGAGTTATGGACATCAAGCCCTGTATTGTTTCTGGCAACCGGCTTTGTGTGTAGAGACTATATTCCAACAGTCCATTGTTTTCGCATGACAGCAGCACTCTGCAGACGGATTCCCACAACACACTGACCGAATTGGCGACCCTGATGGCCAACAACTCACCATCAACGTTAAGCGCACTCTGGTCCCCCAGTCCTTTTGCCGCACGCGACAGCCATTCCGCCGAAAAGGGCGCGTCTCGAAAAATCCGGTCGAACAGAACCTTTTCGCCCATCACCCGGCAAATGTCTGCCGGCCGGTTGTCATACGCAGTATCAAGTTCGGCGCGAAGATTGGTGCGATGGTCGTTCACTAGAGGCTCTGGCAAAAAAACACCGATTCTGGTTTCTCCTGGTGTAAGGGAAATAGATATCATACCTGAATAGCCGTCGCCGAAAGGGGACAGGTCCCCTTCGGCAACCCACAAGCCATGCGCTCTGAGCGATTCTGCCGGTGAGAGGTTTGGCACATTGGCCGCCCAGAAACAGCGGCCTGGCGTACTCCGTTCGCGGAGCATTTCATCCATGCGGTTGAATACTGCGACAAATAGTTTTTCCATCATCCGGCATCCCCAGTTTGTGGTCTCGTCCACAGATATCCCTGGCCATAATCGGCTCCAGCGGCCAATGCAATATCCCGGTCTTGTTGCGACTCTATCCATTCGACGATCACCCGTGCCCCGTGAGAGTGCAAGGAATCGACCATGCCGCGGATGAACAGGTGCTTTTTGTTGTCTTCCGACTTTCGCGCGCGTTCCAGAATTTGTCCGTCGATTTTACCGAAATGTGGTCGGCAACTGTGCGCGCGGCCCATGCCATCTATACCCGCACCAATGTCGTCCACGGCGATCTGAAATCCGTTGGATTTAAAAAAGGCAATTTTGGTGAGCACGGAGACGAAATGATCAGAATGAAAATGTTGCTCGGTCCATTCCAGCACCAGACGCTCCGCAAAGGGTTTCAGATGCAGAATGGACTGTCCGATCTCTGGATCCAGCATTTGCATACCATCCAGGTTGATGAAAAGCAGACCTGGATTTTGCTGAAGAATGCTTTGGACTTCGTTTTTCAGAAATCGGTAAAACTCCCACCAGGTGAACATGTCATAGTGGGGGCAGGCATTTTCGCCTGCCAGTAATTCGTGTCCGATAACCTGGCCTGAAACCAGTTCCACTAGCGGCTCCAGACGGTAATGGTGCCGCGGGGTTGTAGCATGCATGAGTCTTCCTT
>JAEHJW020004361.1_pt1 | contig 25377 bp, 37 predicted proteins | sample 9271431 | NCBI WGS metagenome assembly JAEHJW02 | reverse complement strand
ATCTGCTCACCTGATGCTTCCATAATCAAGCGGTTCTTAAACAAGGTATAGTATTTTTTCTGTTGTGGTGTTAGTTCAACCTTACGAGTAACATAGGTCATGTCAGGCAAATCAAGACATTCATCCTTGGTGTAACGTATTGCAGGCTGAAGTGCCTCATGCACTATATGTCGTGCGTTTTCTCTGGGCACCCACTTAAATTTACTAACCTGTGTCATCACCATATCTCTGAACGCCCCACGAAATTTGGGCACACCTGTCGGGTTAACTAACTTAGCTAAACCATATGCATCCATAGGCGACTGCGCTGCTGGTGTTCCCGTCATCATCCACAACCAAGTGTCTGGCTTTAATATCTTATTAAGCGTTTTCCATCTAGTGGTCTGATTGTTCTTGTATGCATTAGCTTCGTCGATAATAATTAAATCAAAGCCCGCATCTGCAATAACATCCTGTACGATCTCAACCCCATCATAGTTAATGATGACGTACTCTGCCTGGGAGTTAATTATCTCTTCTCGCTTTTCTCTTTTACCATGAGCAATGTCCACGGTGCGGTGCATAGCAAAACGGAACAAGTCGGCTCGCCATGCCGAATCCATAATCGACAACGGGCATATCACAAGTACACGCTTAATTCGCCCAAGTTTCAGTAAGTAGTCTGACGCCCATATAGCTGATGCAGTTTTACCTGTACCTTGTTCATTCAAACAAAAAGCTCTTCTGTTCAAAGTAAGAAAAGACGCTGTAACACGTTGGTGTGCAAATGGTTGATGCACTCCGGGCCAGCTATAATCTTTATATATTGGTGATGGTACATCTCGTATCTTTAAGTTCTTGAGAACCTGAGCTTCATCTAAAGACCATTTTACTAGTACTCTATTGTCACCAATGTCTTTACTATTAGGTATAACTGTCGTAACCCTCTGTGGGTTTTTTAATCTAAGCAGTAGGGCTTTATTCTCTATTATCTCCATTACTTCTTCTTTTTATGTCCGTTCCTAGCACGGTTGACGCTCGGTGATACAAGGCGGATACCGTCTTTATTCGAGCCACCTTTGCTAAGCATTTTTATATGGTCAATGTCTTTACCTTTACGGTCGACACCCTCTTTATCTAACTTACGTCTTGCACGTTGGCGTTCCATACGTGCCGGTAATTCACCTCTTTCTTTCTGTAATTGATATTCATGTTTATAATTTCTATCTTTTGGGTTTTTGTATGGCATAATAGTCTCCTAAGTAACGTTACCTTATTATACCCATACTCCCTTTTAATTGTTCTCTCACTTCGTTTTCAATCATAGTGTTTAATTGATACTGAAAGTTACTCATCGAAAATAGCATAGTAGATAAGTTTTCTCTGATTGTTTCTAATATCAAATACCTAATATCGGGTTCACGTAAGTGGGATTTAAGTATTGAGCCAAACCGTATACGTGCGTTATATATTGGGTCACTACTTGATAGTGACGGTTTTTCATTCTCATACAATAACAACTCCACTAATGCAGTCATTACTCTCTCATTAATGTCGTGATGTAGCATCAAGGCTACATCTGCTGCGTCTTCATTTTTGTCCATTATGCTTCCTCTTCACACATCCAATGGCTTGGTTTAAAACAAAGTCCGCCAAGCAAAATAGCCAATGCAAACCACCAACCACTATGATTAAGCACAAATACCGCGTAGCCAGTCCCGCCAAACAACATTCCCTCCCAAAAGATAATGTAGATTAAATAGGTTAAATATCTCATTATTTATTCTCTTTTGGTTCAAACCACTTACCCTCATAGCCACACCGATGCGTATCTTTAATATCACGCAAGGTAGCTACTTTCCAATACTCAGGTGCTCCAGTTATACGATTATATAATTGTGGGTGTGCGCAAACAAACTCACGAGGTGCAAAAAGTGTGGTTCGATCAATAGTTTCTTTACAGTGTTTACAGGCACGGCATGCACGAATTTCCATTATTTACTCCTTAATAACAAAGCGCGTTTTGAATAACCATATAAATCAAATACAAATTAATAAACACAAATGTAAGCATTAAATATCTACTTTCTTCCATTATTCATTTTTCTCATCATTAGTTTATTTATTTTATTCATCTTTTCGAGATGCTTAATTACCATCTGCAAATCGTTTATTGAATACCAACCATCTTCTAAGTAAACTTTACCTACCTCATAAGTTTTATGCTCTTCGTCATTAAAACCTTTTAATATTACATCTTCAATCTCTAAAGCAAATGGCAATTCAAGATTCTCTGGCGCAACAAAAATAAATTTAGGTTGTTGTTTAGGGTGTTTTTCATATAACGCTATAAATCTATTAGTACCATCCCATACTAAAACCCGTTTTCTGGGTATCCAACTAAATTCATCCCTACCTAATTCAGGTAACTTATCTTTAACGCTTATCCATTCACTCATCTTTAACATCCTTGAAAAACCTAATTTTGGGATTAGTCTTTTCGTATAAAGAATTAATTTCCTGCCAAGAAAATTTATATTGTGTGCTTAATTCATCAAGCAAAATAGATAAATTCCACCAATCGTATACATTAATTAAAGGAACATTAATCTCATCTGGATAGGGTTCATCATCCCCATAAATATATATTCTTCCGCCAACCCAATTAATACCATTTTTTTCAATCCATTCTCCGTGACTGGGGCCTAAACAATTTGTAGAGTATGTGTACATCATTCTTCCCATTCCCCTACAATGTCACCAACTGACTCTGGATATAAAGAACTCTTACCTTCAGCAGTTGGCCAAAATGTAATAACCCATTCTCCACAAGAGTTTAGTATAGCCCCATGAATTGGATAATCAGCATGACCATCAACAGCATAAATTCTTATTTTCATGCCATTTCTTGTTTTATAATATTTACCAGCCTCTATGATTAAGTTATCCATTATTCTTCCTCTGGTTTAAATATTGGCATCCAGTGTTTGTAATAATCCAATGGTTTAATTACGCCAGCCACCCAATCGTAAGTTCCATCATCATTTTTGTCTAAGTAAGCCATTTCAGGATAATTGTGTCGATCGTTCCATACCGCTACCCAATTACTTATTCCGCCAAAAAGAGTAGGTAAGCAATCGCTTGTTTTAATCCATTCCATGATTATTCTTCCGCTGGTTTAGCGTATTTATAACCTGTAACCCCAGACTGAGTCCAAGATGTTCTTCCATAAGCAAAAGTATAAAAAAGCCCATCTTTAAAGTGAGAAAAATATCCTTTATGCCAGCGTTCCCCATCAATGCTAAGTAATAGCTTTTTATCTACTTCCCATGATTTTGCTGGGTGCAGTTCTTCTTTACTTTTTAATTCTGCAATCTCTTTTTCTAACTTAGTTACTCGATCAATTAAGCCCGTTAAAATTCCACTTATAAAATGTTGTTCATAAGCTGTTGCTGTTGGTGTTGGTGTCATAATTTTCTCCTAGTTCTGTCCATTATGTGGGCACTCAAGTACTAAACAGTGTTTTCGGCATAGTCCACTTGGTCGTGGGTTCCATACGTCATTCTCAAACGCACTCTTTAATTTGTTATAGCTTGTCATCCACTTAAGCCATAACTTATCTTCGTGTTCTATATTGTATTTAGATGTTAAAAAACTCTTGCTGATTACGAATAGCAGTCCACCTTTGACGACTTTAACTTGTGGAAAGTGTTTGAATATAGCAAGTGCAGTTAATTCTAACTGTGCATGGTCAGCGTACTTGTCTGACTTACCTGTCTTGTAATCTACATAACGTGCTTCTTCACCATTAATAATCAACAAGTCGGCAATGCCACGCCACCAAACGTTGTCAGCCATAAACGCACAAGGCTCAAGGTTTTCAGTTAAACCCATCTCATATTCACACAACTTCTCACCTTGCAACTGCTTCAAGTTATCCAGCGCCTCTTTAACAAACGCAAACTGTTTTGGTAGGTTTTTACCGTCCCTAACATATTCCTCTGCACACTTATGAAACAACTTCCCGTAGGTAATCGCTTCAGTTTCTGGCTCCTTAACATCTTTGGCTACACGCAAGTGATAGTACTTACGAGGGCACTGCTCAAACAATTTAATACTTGAATACGACCATGTTGGGTTCTTCATTAGCAATCTCCGTAGCTTTTCCCATACCCTGATTCACAATTAACAGGTAGACCTGTCGCCCATTCTGGTACCCAACGCATGCAATCTTCGATATATTTTTGAGCTTCTAAAACTTCTGTTTCTGGGGATAATATTCCAATACTATCGTGCACTGTCAGTACCACGTCATACTTCTTAGCTATTCTGATCATCTGCTCACCGATAACGCATCTGGCAATCGCTTGGCAAACATTCTCAATAACTTTACCGCCGTAGATTTTATTCCAACCTGTGCGGGTCTTATATCTAAACTCAACGTAACCTGATTCGGCCTCATAACTATGCAGTGTGTCGTAACGTAGTAATAACCCACTTGGTAATTGTATGGCTCGTTCTTTAGGCACCAACTTCAATACACCCTCTCTACCTAATTCAGTAAAGTTCTCCTGTGCAAGTGCAAAGATCGCTGTATGTGCTTGTTTCCATAGTGCGGTTATATATGGATATGTTGCTCTGTATATGTTAATGATATGCCGCGATTCGTCCTCTGATATTTCTACACCAAACGTCTTAAGCTGTGCTCTGAACTTAACAGCCCCCATTCCGTATCCGCAGTTATGAACTATAATTGGCCCTACACTTGTCGCAACTGTGTATCTGTTCCTCGGCCCTGCGTAGGCGATGTCGTAAGTCATCAATTTCTTTTTGCATATCGGATACTCGTCGTTTGTTTCTAGCATTTTCTGAGCGAGTCGCAAATCGTAAATTATTGGGTTCATACCCTTTGTTGTTGTCGATTCTATCAAGGTCTCGTTCTGGGTCATCCCATCCAGTGAGTGAAATAAGGTAGCGTAAGAAGTCTGCACGATTGGTACGCCAAGGCTCGTATACGGTAATACCTCTACCCCCATATTGAGAATAGGTTTTACAAGTTTTTGTATGACAGCGTGATATGCAACTTGATATGCGGTTAAGCAACCGTTCACGATGTTCCCAATTTGGTACGATATCTGCATACCCCAAATACTTCTTACGAGTTTTGTTACTAGCGACCTTAGCACACGTATTGCATCTAGTAGTTTTTTTGGATTTAAAGTTATGCCTATCAACTCGTCCTTCCCACCCACACGTGCATCGTACGGTAGGATGGTACCCTCTGTTATACCTAACCCATCCTGTAATGGTAAGTTCACCTTGTTTAAAGCCGATTGGAAAAGGGAACGGTTTGTAATTACCTCTTTCCATTCCCGCCATCCATGTTCCGTCAGGATTTCGTGATCCGCTGTGGCGTCTAACCCCCAAGCTGTTATCACTTCTTTTTCGCCTTGTGGTATTACTCCTTGATGTGTTACCCATTCTTTACCGTCCCATAACATATCCGTAGCTTGTACTTCTACGATACGCTTCCAACCTGAGTCAGTCAATACTTTTGTATCTTCTCCGAAACACCCAAGAATTGTTGTCTTACCAACGAACCGCTCGTCCTTAGTAATCTCTTCAACTGGTTTGTTATAAATAGCTGACGCCATAATCTTATAAACGTCTTCACCATTTTTAAATGCAGTAACTAAATCATCTTGTCCCGCTAACCATGCAAGCACACGTGCTTCGATCTGGCTTGAGTCTGAGTCAATAATCACATAACCCTCTGGTGCGATAATCGCTTTCTTAAGTTTCCCACCATTGGCACCACGTGATGGCAAGTTTTGCAAATTCAAATTGTCTGAACCACCCCACCGTCCAGTGTGCGCAGCGTAATATTTCAAGGGAACTGGCATCAATCCACGATTAGCAATCCCAATAAATCGTTCTGTTCTGGTTTCTTCCAAGGTCGACTTGGTTCCAAGTCTGGCACTGACTAACGCTTGTATACGCTCGTCCTCATGGTTCGCCAACGCTTTAAACTCTTCATCATTCTTAGCTAACGCAAAGGTATCTTTTCCTGTGGCAGGACTGGTCTTCATTGGAGGTTCAACGCCATAACTTCTTAACAGTTCAGCAAACTTGGGATTACTTGCTAAGTCTTCTTTTGATACGCCCGCATCAACCAGCAGTTTTTCTTTACGTTGTCTAACCTCCATAAGATGTTGCTCTAAGAGAGTCAGATCAAGGTCTAGTTTCGGCTCAACAAACATACGCAAAGTTAAATCGATTAACTTCATTTCTTTTTTAGGAAAGCCACGTTTAACCATCAGGTTAAACAACTTATAGGTTAACTCTACATCATTGACGCAGTAGTCACCATAACGACTTAATGCTTCCTCATTAAAATCAAGTCTGTGTTTACCAAGTGCGTTTAATACCTCAGTACCTTTTTTACCAATGCCGTAACGCTCAGTTAACGCAGCGAGACTACCACCAACTTCAACACCATGTAACGCACGTGCCATACATAACGTATCTGCATATGCTTTCGGTTTAATGCCAAGTATTTGAGTCAGGATAAACCCATCAAACATTGTGTTGTGGGCAACGAGCATTGAGTCACTCCAAGGATACGTCTCAAGAAACTCCTTAAGTTCTTCGTGTGTACCACTAGCCCATGCAGTTTCTTCATCATTTAATTTAACTGCTAAACCAATGATCTCAAACTGATCGCCACGTATATACTCTTCGGTTGTCATTTTCGACAACGAGTATTGCTTATCGTAATAAGTCTCTATGTCTAATGTAATAAAATTCATTTTGTTATATCGTATGGTTCTGTTGGAATAATTACTGTGCCTAACGGCTGTTCTTTTTTATGTGGGTACACGTCATGCAATCTACCCTTTATTAATAATGCTTCTCGCTCTAGTGGTTTTTGTAACTTATCTACTAAGTTTGGATATAACACTTTTGCGAGAATTTTATTAAACATCATTTATTTAACACCTCATATAGTTTTTGTTTGTAGTGTTTGGCTTTCTCAAGGTCGGTTACTGCATCACCCTTGTGTCCCGCTCTCATGCTGTACTTAATAATATTGCCTTTTAAAAACCCGATAAATTCTTGCTCGGTTAATATGCACTCCATAACGTCCCATGGTTGCATTGGCATATCTTTATAATGTGAACCACCTACTTGTCTTTCATCTGCCTTACTCATATCTTTAAATACCTCTAATAATAAATTTGCCATACTAAACCTCACATTAAAGCTACGTCGTCGAAGGGTATGCTGGTGGCTTGTGTCTTAACACGTTTGTATGTCCAGCCCTCCCTGATCCGACATAAGTACTCAGCTTCTGCTTTGCTGAATACAACACGCATTAAGTCGTTTAGTTCGTCAAATACATTAAACTTAACTACGTGGTTTCCGTTTTTTAATAGCAACTATGCCACCCTCAGTCTCGTCCATAGCATCAATCATCTTGTCGGCAATAAACCAACAATCTTTAGCATCATCAGATTCTTCACCTCTGTGCCATGTCATTTTGAGCATAGCAAATGACGCAAACAAAACTCGTAATTCGGCTTTATCCATTAATGCACCACACCAGCGTCTGGTTCATTTAGACCCTCTCTTTCTTTTAGTATTTCGATACCCGCTAATAATATTATTCTTTCTGCTTCATCTGTATCTGAACCAAGGGGTATGATCTTATATTTTGTATTATCGCCTAGTGGTGTTGGCGTTGCGGTAATTAATACACCCTCAATGTTAGTATGCGGATCAAAACAATAAGCAATTGTCCTAATAATTTTTTGTGCTTTTTTAATTTCGTCGCTCATCAGTGCACCGTCCCATCTATTTCTTGCTCGACTTCCATGCGGGCTTGGTCTCTGATTAGCTTGAGGGAAATGTCCATTAATAACTTAACAGTATGTTCTTCATCTAATCCCATAGAGCGCACACCATACTGCACGTTATTGTCCACAATCTCAGCAGTAATTAATACGCCCATAATTTTAGTTTCTGGGTCAGTACATCTGTTGATAGTTTCAATTAAATCTTTTTTTGTGTCTTCTAGGTTTTTACCTCTTATCCACCCATTTGTGTCCATTCTCCAATCTCCTGTTTATTTAAATACTTTCTTTTTAATACCCTCAGCTTTACGTAAGTCTGAGGAGTGTAACTTCTTAATCTTTGTATCTTTAATTTGTCCTGCTTTCTTAGCAATCTTCGCTGCTTTTTTACGTCCTACAAACTTATCTTCGGTTGTTACAAACCCACGCTGTACTTTCTTATCAGGTATACGCTCTTTAGCTTCTAACTGATCGTGCGCCCATGCTTTGCTTGGTGCTTCAACAATAACGCCGTCTTTCTTTTTCTTAAGCGCGGGTGCAACAATTTTTTTCTTTGTAACCATCACAGTCTCCTTAACGAATAAGAGACTTTATTATACCTTTAACTTTCTGGGTAAACCCTTGTTTCGGCACATTTATATTCATGGTTACAGAATAGTCTTGATGATTAAAATTTGTTACTGTATTGCTGGCATAACCCACCGCACTACCCTCTGCTTTAATATTAGTTAGACCAAAAGAATATGGTATTAGATTGCCTCTTAGATCTCTACGTTCACCTACCTCACTCTCATCTATATCACATACCTCAACTTGTTCTGGTGTGTAGTCTGAAAAAACCATGGTCTCATCACTAACAAACGTTTTCTCAGTTGCACCCGCTAACGGCACTTCATTAGGTAATAACGATCTAGGATCTGTCCACCCATACCCAAAGTGTTCACTTGCTTTAATACTATTCTGCAATGACTGCGCTACTTTCATACTAAATTGTTGCTGTGCGTTTTGCAGTTGGGCAATAGTATTATCTATTGCTTCTTGAGATATCTCAGCCTTATCCATTGGTTTCGTCCTCGTCTTTCACTTCTACTAGGTCTCTATCGTTAATCTCAATGCTTCCTTGCATATAGATTGTCTCTACCGACTTATCGTACTCATCACCAAATAGTTTATTAAGTGCGGGGGTTAAAGTATCAACTATATCTTTACGATTTATTGCCATTTAATTTACTTTCTAAATACTCAACTAAACCCTCTGCTTTAATTGCTCTGTCGTAGTTTAGTCTGGCGATACGTTTAGCTTCATCAAGTCTTTCTTTATATTCACCGCTCATCTCATCAGCACGTAACTTAGCTAATTCTTCTTGCAGTGCGTCTATGCGTCTGATTGCATTGTTATACAAGACACGTAAGTCTGGTTGGCTTTCATTAACTTGTTGTGCTGTGATTGGCGCATCAAAGTCAAAGCTCGCCTGTATAGATTTTAATGACTTTCTCTTACGCTTTTGTCTATTGATCGTACCCTCAATGATGCCTTGACGTTTTAATTCGTAACGTAAGCCTGAGATATAATCTTTAGTTAGATTAGTTATTGAGGATAATTCTGCCGTTGTAACCTTTGGGTTTTCCAATAGCATTTTCAGAATCAGTTGATTCTCTGGTGTTTGTCTCATTGCAATTCTCCATTTGTTGTTTAAGTCTTTGTACGTCGTCCTCACGCACTACGAGTGCTATACCACCCGCTTGTTGTATTTCTTTTAAGTTCTTATCTTGTAGTGCGGTGACTTGTCCACGTCCCGCTTTTGTTTCAATGCCAAAAAACTTTCCGTTGTAGCAAACTAAAAAATCTGGTGCGCCTTGTTTGCCGTATCCGTTGGTCACTGGCATCACATAGTATGCTTTGAGTTCATCAAGAACCTTACGCACACCACGTTTAACTTTGCTTTCAGGTGTCAGCGCCATCAGTAAAAACCCAAAATATATTCTCGGATATGCGACGTCCAACGTTAGCTATTATTGGTGTTGGTTTTGATAAGTCACATATCATTAACACTGCGAGTTTATCTTGCACCCATTTCGGCAAATCGTCAACACTTTTGTAAAGATTTTTTAAGTCTGGTAAAAAGTTATAAACTATATCTAATGATTGCACATCAACTCTACCTGTTGATTGTAATATCTCAATCCTATATCCCGTACCCTCCTCACCAAATCTAACTAACTCCCCTACGTTCGCACCAGCATTTATCTGGTGCTCTTGCGTCAGTAGCCAATCTGAATATAGCTTTATAAAATGCTTATATTCATTTATTTTTAAACGTGCTGACGTAGACCTGATGCGTCGTCTTCTTCTAGCTATCTTCATGCTACCTCCAGTTCAACCCAGTAGGTTGTATCGCTGATTTTCATACCGATCTCTGGCACGTGCTGTCCATCGTTTAAGATCCTAAGCACTGATACTTTGTTTGCTATATCTTCTGGCATGCCGTCAATCTTGCACGTAACGCTACTTGCTATATTGGCATCAAAGTCAAACTTCTTACCCGCATCATCAACACTGACAATATCTACAAACGTCTCACCAAGATATGCTTCTGGTCTGATACGTACAAACACTGCCCTGACCTTACGTTCCTTACGTCGCTTAGCTTCTTTATGTACTTCCTCGATCTTGTCTGCTATCTCACGAAACTCACTATTCTTGAAGTTCACATTCTGTTTAATTAGGTGTAGTAGTTCATCAATAAGCATACTTGTCCCACTCATTATGGGATTAATCAATAACTGTAAATCACCTATCGCTTCATCTTTATGTTTAATAATCTGAGTCACCATAGGTTGGTAATATGCCTTTGCTAATTCTTTGGGTGTAAATGGTATTAAGAATTTCAATGCATGGATTACTGCTTTACCTATGTCATAAGACATTAACATGTGATACTGATCCCGACTTGACTTATATTTTGAGTTCTTAATACGTCTACTATATACAGCATACGACTGCTTGCCTTGGTTCTTACTTGTGCTGTAATCAAAGTAACCAATTCGTCCAAGATCAAACGGCATGTTATCTACAAACACAGAGTATTCTGTTATTAGGTGTAGTGATATCTGCATCTCATCTGCTGTACTATCATAACTACTAAGCCCATTACCACTACACCAATTTGTTCTGTATGGTATAAACTTAACTTTGTGTCCGACCATTATCTTCTCAAGTTCATCACGCACATGCTCTGCAAATGCCATTAATTCTTTTGATGTTGGTGTATTGTCTATCCACCATGGGTATTTAAGATCTACTGCTTTCTCCGTCACTTGTTTTATCTCGTTGATAAACCCCCCGTCGTGTATTACTGCATCATAATTTCTTAGTGTAGCCATTGTCATTCTCCTTTATGTCCGTAGTTAGTCGGCGACTAACTTTTAATTAATATGTATACACACGCCATTGCTTGGGTGTGCTGATTTATTATCTTTAATGCACCACAATACTGGCACTGACCATTGTCCCCATGATCCACCTAAGTAACCATCAGTCAGTACTACTACACACTCTGGTTTAATATCGTGCTCGTTCATATACTGTGGCACACACTCTACCATAGTGCCACCACCACCCATAGGTTTTGTAGACTTAGCTATGTTAGCTAACTCGTCTTGCAAGTATACTTCCTCACTACACACCTCGGTGTCCCAGTACAAGATCCTTACTTTACTTGGTTTCAATTGCTCGCATATACCAATAAATTCGCTTACGAATGACTTTAAAAACTCGTCATCAATAGAACCTGACATGTCGTTGGCGATTACTATCTCACCGAGCGTTTCACTTATTGCACTTGGCGTTAACATGTCATAGCCTATGTATCTGCGGTTAGGTTTACGCCATGTCGAGTAATCATGTCCCGCACAAGTAGTCGATACAAACTCACGCAGTAACTCACGCCAATCACGCTGTGTAGCAAGCACGTCTTCAAACGCACGAGAACCACCTGACCCAACCTTGCTTGCTAGTGTCGCACCTTGTCGTATAGCTTCATCAATCTCACGTGCCAGTTGATCTTGTTCCTCGGCGGTCATTTCCTGTGCACCTTCCCAGTCGTGCTCGTCAAAGCCCTCGCTGTTACCCGCGCCGCCTGTCTTCTCATCTGACCCATCACGCTCTAACATCTTATAGACCTGTTGTGCGTCCATGTTGTGATACTGTGGATCTAGTAGTCCATGCTTAGGCATTGTGATCCACCCACGTTTAAACGCATCTGTCTCAGTGAGTTTAAGATTAATCACATAGTCACATGCTTTGTTCGCACGTCGTGGGTCTTCCTTATACAAGTGTCGCCACGTAGTAAGATGTCTGTATAACTTGTGATAGTTCTCATGTAATATCAAAAATCTAAACTCTGCGTCATTCAAACTCTCTACAAACGCACGACCATAGTATTCGTTCTTACCATTGGTACAGGCAGTCGGCACGTTGTCTTTAATCTCACGTGTACCAATAACTAATATACCCGCCAATGGTAGAAACTCATCAGTACCCATCAAGTCCGTCATGGCTTTATGTAGCCGTTGCTCTGCTGTTAGTTGCTTACCTATTGATAACATGATTCACCTCACTTAACATCTGCACTAAACATATAGTTGTTAGCTATACACCAATCAGTAAACTTCTTACTCTGCATTACAATACTTTGTTTCTGATACTTGGGATTACGCACTTGCATGGCAAACAACCCTTGCACTTCCTTGTCCATACGATTTAAGTAAGTCATAAACGGCTCGACAAACTCACGACTCATCTTAACAAGTGCACGATCAACAACCATTACTTTCGCCGACGCACTTTCAGGCACACGTGCAGTCTCTGGGTGGTTCATAATGTCATCTTGCTTAGGTAGATCATCAACCAATTTAATATACGCACCAAGGTCGACACCCGCACGATCGCCAAGCGTACCAATCAACGCAGATTTTAACGCGTTGTCGCTTAATTTGTCTTTTGCCCACAGCCAGTGTGATGCCAGTTCCAATGATCTTGGTGTAACAAACGCTGATCGTTGTGCTTTCGGATGATAGATATACGGATTACCACCGACGTCGCCATCAGGATTTTCTACTTCTTCATAGCTTTGAAATAATATCTCGCCATGATCTTTAACCCACAAGATAATTACTGGGTGAATACCCGCATTGTATGCGTAACCCTCAATCCAATCTATTGCTGTTGGTTTCTTCATACGTACGACTGTTATCCTATTGCGGTGATGTGGCATTAACAAATCACCTACACCCTCACCACCTAAGTTAGTGGTAGCAAACACGATACTATCTGGGTGTAACTTCTTATTACCAATGGTGCGTTCCAACATGATCCTCATCATGCCATTCTTAACTGATGGGTTCGCTTTACCAAACTCGTCAATCATTAATATGATCGGCTTGTCATGGTGCAAGCCCAGTTCTTCGTTAGGTATAAATCTTACGTACTCATCTGACTCATCATCTGATAAGATCTTAGGTAGCATTAAGTCGCCTAAGTCTTTAGTCGTACAATCAAAATAACATGGCACGTGTGTCGGTAACTTATCTTTCAGCACCTTGAGAATACTCGACTTACCTGTACCCATATGACCCTGTACAAGAGTTGTAATCTTGTTACCTGTCGCCATTATGCTCTCGACACATTCGTCCAAGTTCATTGCAAATAATTGTTCTACTGATTGTTTCATTTTGTTTTCTCCTTTGTTTAAATAGTTAGTCGCCGACTAACTTGTTACCATGCAAACTCTTTTAATAACTCGTCCACTTTTTGTTTCGTTTCTAATCTAAACTCTGTGTCCTCACGTAATGAATCAGGCGTTACACCGAGTAAGGCAAAGTTAATCTTACGCTCTGCTTCCCGCATCTTGGGATCATCAGTAATGTTAAACGCACTGAGTAGTCCTACAATATCTCGCACGTTGCTAACAAGTGAATCTCTGAATACTTGTTTCTTCTCACCCGCCAGTCGCTCTGACATGTTGCTTAACGACTCATGCAGTCTCGTCCATACATCTTTATAGGCAGTTTCAATCTGTGCCTTATATGACTCTTCATAGCTGTCCTGTAAATATCTTAATGCTTCGTTGCCTACGTCTACTCTGAAGTCGCCGACCTCTGGCACTGGGCTATACTTGATATTAAACGCATAGCGACTTCTAATATCGTCCTTGCTTGGGTAGTCATCAGGATTAAACAACCGACCCAGTTTTACTTGAGCACGCTGTAACATATTGTCCCAGTCATTGAGACACGTCTCGACCAGTTCATAAAACCTCATCTGCTCGTTAGTCATATAACTGTTGTAGTCAAAGTACAAGGGTGTCGTTAGTAATCGTTGTCCACCATCTGACCATGGCATAGTTCTGGCATAGTGATATGTGCGTGCCATACCCACTTGTTTTTGTATCGCTTCAAAGCGTGGCTCGTCTGCAAATAGTTTCTTGTGATAGTTACCCGCACGGGTTGTGGTGTGCTTGGTTATATCTATCTCGTCACTGACTGCTCGGTCTAGTTTACGACCTGTCCATAGTGATACGTTTAACTCTACTATCATGCTACTGCTTGATATGCTCGGTGTGTTTAACTTGTCCATCTGTTTATCTCCTATTGTCATGTTAGTCGGCGACTAACTTCTAGTACTGCTGGTTACTCTCATACCACTTCACACTTGTGGTATAGAAGTTTATGCGGTACTCACCATATTGTGTGCGCTCTATGTCGCACTCTTTTAATGCTTTGACCCGCTCACCACCCATAGCCATAACTAATGCTATGTACTTGTTGATAGTGTCCCTGTCTTTAAATGCTATCTGATAGCACACGTTACTAGTGTAGCCCATGTTATATCCTCCATTGGCTGATTAAATACAATGCGTACGTCAGTAGTATCAAGACAGCTACGCACAAGATGTTAAATTTTAGTGTTTCACGTTCCACGTTTAAGTCCTCCATGTTTTTTACGGCTCACAGTTATAACCTCACCGCTTGGCAGTAAGAATGTTAATGTCCATCTGTTTCGGCATAGTAAGCGTCGCTTCATCTTTTCACCCATAAGTGTCTAGTTATCTTGAAGCCACGACCTATAAGCAAGTCCTGTAACCGCCAAGAGTCAGAGTTCCCGACTGGCAATGGTTTCTGGTATGCACTGCCTATTTTTACTTTGCTTGGGATTAAAACCACCCGTCTGTCATTCTCACGTATTAACATCTTTTGTTACCTCCTGTATGTCGTCTAGTTCTTTACCCTCTTCGGCTATTCTTAAGTTATAAGTGTTTATTAATGTTTGATTAGGATAATTATGGTATTTTTGTTCCGTTAATAATTCAGCAAGATCTTCAGCGTCCCTATACGTTCCGTTATCCATTAACCAAAGTAATTCATATTTAATCAATTCATATATAAGTTCTTGTCGTGTCATGTTTATTCTCCTAACTAAATACACGTGCCAAGACTGGCTTGTTAAATGTTCGGCACAGTAATCGTTTCTTATAGCCATTGCCTATGTTTATGGCATTGAAGTAATAGACTGCCTTAGCCAAGTCGCCTATGAATGAATAGCGGGTTTTATACGCACTGTTATCTTTACCCACTTGCACCTCGAATAGCGTCTCGGTTGTGTAAGCTATCTTCTTACCGTTAAGTTCTTGTGTAATGAGTTCCATATTTATATCTCCTGTTGTGTTAGTCGGCGACTAACTATTTAACTAAGCCACCTTTGTTGTTTAAACCGACTAGTAGTGTCGGGTCTGTAATTAGCATGTAACTGCTTTTATGCATAGGTGCAACGCACCAAGACGCACGCTGTAATTGTGCAATCTCTTCACCGCATAACATGCATACATGTATGCCTAAGTCCCAACGTGCTTTGGGTACAGTCTCGCCACAGTAACTGCAATATCTGTTATTCATGTTCATTCTCATATCTCATAAACCATAAATTTATTATCTTCTATCTCATAAACCATAAATTTATTATCTTCTGGCATGCCTAACTGCACCGAAAATGTGTTATGGCTTAACGGCTTAAACTCTTTTGCTGGTCTATTAAGATAAAGCCATGAGCCACCCTCAAACTGCACGGCATTGGTTTTGCGTTTAATTACCTTACGCTTAACGCCTATATGCTTTCCATCAGGATACCAATCGTGCCTAACCATGGTTATAGTCGCACCCTCTACTAATTTTCTTTTGATGTCTGCAAAAGTTTTCATGTTCATTCTCCTGTTAAGATGTTTATGTTTAATAACATTGGTAAATCTAAAGCTACGCCATTGATGCCGTACATAGCTATGCGACGCATGCTATTGGTGTCCATGGGTAAGCAATCAGCGTTTGGTCTGCACTGGGTCATATGCTTACTTGTGGTCGGGCTGTATTTGTCTATGTTTCTGTACCACTGTCTACTGCCGTCTGGTGCAACCTCGCATATGTATATTGGAAAGTGTGTGCCGTATGAATAGACTACGTAGCGGGTTGTATGCACGTTGTCGTTTGAGGGTTTTAGCATTGAAAAAATGTTACTACCTTTAAACAGTTCTAAGTTGTTCACATACTTGCGTGCATCTCGGTTTGCGATTACTGTTTCCATGTTTGCATCTCCTATTGTTAATGTTAGTCGGCGACTAACTCGCAAGTGATTGATTTATATATAATGTTCCTCTTTCACTATGACTCTATTATAGCATGTTGAGGGGTAACTGTCAAAGTTTAGCAAATTGTAGTAAATAATAAAAGTGTATTTTGTTCTATAAAAGTTCTTTATAAGTTATTGATTTATATATATTGTTCAGAAAGTCCTAATGTTCCAAAGTTAATTGGCTGATTTCTATTTTAGTTTTTTGTTTAGAGTATGCAAAATATATAGTCTTTTAGATTTTTTTGGGAAACGCACTTTGACCCTGTGAACTTTATGAACTTTAGTACAAAGCCCTATCCATGCGGGCTCTGTTGGAACTTTCATTGGAACTTTTAACCGAATTTAGGAACTTTTAAAAAATCACGTGATAACATCTTTATAATTTAATCTTGTGATAACAAGTTATGGTGTGTGTCATACAGCAAACATGTTTTTTATTTGACGCATGTAGCAACATGTTAAGACGTAATTAAATTTTTTTGAAAAAAAAAAAGCATGCGGAGCATGAAGCTGTTGGAACTGGTATCAATAACTTTTTGTGTGTACTACGTGATAACTTGTTAAGCTACAAAAATTCAAGACAAAAAAAAGCCCGCTTTGAGCGGGCTAGTTTGCGAGTTAGTCCGAGACTAACTATTTTCTTCCTCGATTTTTAGTTCCTCGAGTTTCATTTTAGCTAATATTGCTGTAATAGTTTTAATGTACTTTTCACAATTGCTAAAACTCGCTTCTTTTAAACTATCAACGAACGTGTCGCCGTTAATTATTGCCTTTTCGTTCGCGGTTTTCTTAATAGTAACTTTCTTTTCTTTCGGTTCTAACCCAATGACATGGTTACGAACTTTGTTAAATATAGAACCTATTTGCTGTTGCAAATACTTGCGTGCTTTCTTTTCAAAATCGTTAAAATCTTTTGCCAATTCACTACTAGATAATACTAACACGTCACATGCGTGTCTTATTTTGTCATGCTGGTAATCACTAGGTAACTTACGTGTCTTAAAACCTACAGCGATAGCGTTCTTTATATCAGAGTGTAAACGATCATAATTACCCTTGTTCTTATTATCAAGCATGAACCCAGTTATCCCGTCAGTAGTGTATAAACTCTTAGCCATATCGAGCCATTTTGCGTCGGTATTTCCCGACGCTTCGACGGCGTCAATTATCTTAGCGCGTGATATTTCACTTAAGGTAATCTCTACCGCCGTATCTGTATCTGTATTTGTAACTGTTTCTGAACCGATAATTAACTCATTAGCTGTAATTACCTTTTTGTTTTGTTTACTTGTTGCCATGATATATTCCCCTTTGTTAGTTAAGTGCAAACCGCACAATTACTACTATACAGATTTTGTCATAACATGTCAATGTTTGATAGACTTTGATAGTTAGTCGCCGACTAACTTTGACGACCCCACCCCCCGAATTTGGATTTGGTTCCATGCGTCGCGTATCGCTTACTATTCTGCGCACTCACATTCCAATTTTTCAAATTCGCCTAGCTAATCATGTTGCATCGCAACAAAGTTTCCCAGAAGCACAAGCTCTTGGTATAGAACACCCCCCGTCAATGGTACCTAAACGTCACTGCATAAAAAAATTATTTTGTCTAGGACCTGAGATCGTCGATTTGGGGTCCTACTGCATTAACTTGTTGCTTTTAAAACAAAATTAATTAAATCAACTTGCGAAGGTGGCATTGCAATACATAACGTCTTAACATCTTATAGAATAAATTTCACCTGTATCGCGCAGCGTTGACTCATATAACAATTAATTTATAACTTATTAACATGTGTTTATAGAAACACCCCCCGGGTAGGATTCCTAACATCCTTGACGAAAACTAATTTTTTGTATATAACTGCACCATAACTTATTAATCGGTGCATGGACACAATGCATATAATCGAACCGGACTTTTCAATACCCATACCTGACAAACCTACACCGTTGACTGATTTCACGGAAAAGGTCGAAGCCGCTTGCCGTACCATTGAAGAGTACGACATTGAAGCGGTTATTACTGAAGAGACTGCAGAAGAAGCCGAAGAAGCTATTTATCAAATGGCTTCAAGTCCTGATCCTGATAAGATAAATAAACAACTCGCTAAGCAAAACCATCTACCTGCATATTATGTACAGGCCCGTAGCATCCTTGATGCATACTCACACAAGGTCGTAGACCATGCGATGCAGCTACGTCTATTAGTTACTAATAAGTTAATTATTGAGACTGAGAACGAAGACGCGAAGATTCGTCTGCGTGCATTAGAATTGCTTGGCAAGATTACTGACGTTGGCTTATTTACTGAGAAGTCGGAAGTAACTATTAATCATAGATCAACCGTTGAGTTAGTTGGATCCTTAAGAGCTAAGATTCAGAAGCTTATGTATCCTGACAATGTGCAGGAAGGTGAAGTAGTCGAGCAAAAGGACGACAATGCAGACGGCGCTTGATGAGTTAACAGATAAAGAACTTGAGTTCCTTGCTAATAACTTAGACAAGTTTAGTGAAGTTGACGCTGAAGAGTTAGAAGTAATCTTAGATGAGATAGAGAAACGTCAGAGCGCTGAGCGTTGCCGCAATGATTTAATTGAGTTTTGTAAGCGTATTCAGCCGGATTATAAGGTAGGTAAACACCATAGACGCCTTGCAGACTTATTAATGGGTATCGCTGCCGGTACTGAGACACGTGTTTGCGTGAATATGCCGCCTCGTCATGGTAAATCTCAGCTTGTTTCTATCTATTTCCCTGCATGGTTTCTAGGTAAGTACCCTGATAAAAAGGTGCTGATGGTATCGCATACAACCGATCTTGCGGTGGACTTTGGTCGGAAAGTGAGGAATTTAATTGATACTCCAGTATATAAAGAGATATTTCCTACAGTTGCCCTTGCTATGGATAATAAATCTGCTGGTCGTTGGAATACTAACGTTGGTGGGGAGTATTTTGCTTGTGGTGTTGGGTCTGCCTTGGCTGGTCGTGGAGCGGACTTATTATTGGTGGATGACCCGCACAACGAACAAGACATAATTAACGGTAACTTTGACGTATTTGATAAGGCTTACGAGTGGTTTACTTATGGTGCTCGTACACGTCTTATGCCTAATGGCCGTGTGGCTATCGTGCAGTGTATGGTCGGAGATACTCAGGTTTTAATGGGAGATGGTACAGAAAAAGACCTTAAAGATATTAAAGTTGGGGACATAGTAGCTACTTATGATGCTGGAAAATTAAGTACATCTAGAGTACTAAATCATCAGTCAAACGGTATTGATCGCATATTTACAATCAAGACAACCTCACGTATATTACAAGCTAATGAAAGACATCCGTTTCTTGTACAAACTAGTGAGGGGCAAAAATGGGTACGGCTGAAAAACTTGAAACAGGGGGATACACTTGTATCGTTGAAGGGTGTGGGAGACCAAGTAGAGCAACAACAAAACCTAGTAAATGCCGAGCCTGCCAATCTAAAGACAGTTACCATAAAAAACACCCAGAGGCTCCACGCAGAGAACTTGGGCATTGGGGGAAACATAAAGGTAAAACCTGTATTGCAGATGGTTGTGAACAACCAGCAAAGATTAAAGGGTTGTGTAACTCGCACTATAACAAAACTAATTGGGCCTCTGGACATTGGCGCAGAAGCGCGGACAAAAATAGAACTGCGCACCTTAAGCACCGCTATGGTATTACGTTGGAAGAACATGATGCGTTGCTTGCAAAGCAGAATGGAGTATGCGCTATCTGTAAGCAACCACCAACTAAAGAAAATACCCGCGCTCATTGGAATGGAAAATTATGTGTTGACCACTGTCACGACACCGGAAAAGTCCGGGGGCTTTTATGTAATGACTGCAACCTCACGGTTGGATACGCAAAAACTAGAAATACCGCCCTTGCAGTTGCAGAGTATATCGGACTTCACGATAGACACGATTGAGTCTATAGAATACGCAGGGGAAGCAGAAGTATTTGATATTCAGGTCGAACACACTGAAAACTTCATTGCTAATGGAGTAGTTTCTCATAATACTAGATGGCACCAAGACGATTTAACAGGTCGTGTCGTGCGAGACATGACTCAGAATGAAGAAGCTGATCAGTATGAGATTGTTGAGTTCCCTGCAATATTTAATGAGAACAGTGCGAATGAAAAAGCACTCTGGCCTGAACAATATTCCTTACAAGCACTGCGACAGACCAAGGCTTCTATGCCTGTGTTTCAGTGGAACGCACAGTACCAACAAAATCCCACAGCAGAAGAAGCATCTGTTATAAAGAGAGAGTGGTGGCAGATATGGAAAGGTGAGAATCCACCTCCATGTGAGTATTTAATAATGACACTTGATGCCGCTGCAGAAACTCATAACCGTGCCGACTACACTGCACTAACAACGTGGGGGGTGTTTTTAAATGAAGAAACCGACGCCTATAACGTTATTCTCCTCAACAGTATTAAGCGACGAGTGGAGTTCACTGAGCTTAAAGAGCTTGCGATTAACGAGTACACCGAGTGGCAACCTGACGCTTTCATTGTCGAGAAAAAGTCTTCCGGTACGCCTCTCTATCAAGAACTACGACGAACTGGGATGCCCGTACTGGAGTATACTCCCCACAGAGGATCAGGGGATAAATTAGCCCGTTTAAATAGTGTGGCAGATATTGTGAAGTCAGGACTTGTATGGGTGCCTGAGACTCGTTGGGCTGAAGAGTTAGTTGAGGAAGTAGCGGGGTTTCCGTTTATGTCGCACGATGACTTAGTAGATACGACTTCCATGGCTCTCATGCGATTTAGACAAGGTGGGTTTATTAGGCTACCATCTGATGAACCTGATGAAGTTCAGTACTTTAAACGTAAGCGGTCTTATTATTAAGGATAAACCATGGCATCTAATATAGATAAGGGCTTATATGCAGCCCCACAAGGCATACAGGATCTAGCAGATCAGAGTGAGCCACTACAAATTGAGATTGAGGATCCTGAAAGTGTCACGTTAGCAAATGGTGACATGGAGATAACTATTACTCCTGATCGTGGGGATGAAGGTAGCGATTTTAACGATAACTTAGCTGAGTACTTAACAGATGGTGAGTTAGCACAGTTAGCCGGCGACTTATTAGGTGACTTTGAAGCTGATGTGGCTTCACGTAAAGATTGGATTGATACATTCGTTGAAGGGATTGAGTTACTTGGTCTTAGTATAGAAGAACGCGCTGAACCATGGGAAGGTGCGTGTGGTGTGTATCACCCCATATTAGCCGAAGCAGTTGTTAAGTTTCAGGCTGAGACAATGATGTCTATCTTCCCAGCAGCGGGACCCGTGCGTACATTAATTATTGGTAACGAGACACCGGACAAAAAAGAAGCGGCTGAGCGTGTTCAAGATGACATGAACTATCAGTTAACTGAAGTAATGCCTGAGTATCGCCCTGAAACAGAGCGTATGTTATGGGGTTTAGCATTAGCTGGTAACGCGTTTAAAAAAGTTTATTATGATCCGGGCTTAGAGCGACAAGTTGCTATGTATGTCCCAGCAGAAGATATTGTGGTGCCCTACGGAGCATCGGATCTTGCCTCAAGTCCTCGTATAACACATGTTATGAGGAAGACAGAGAACGAACTAAAACTTCTTCAGGTGTCCGGTTTCTATAAAGATGTTGACCTAGGAGAGCCTGTTAACATCTTAGATGATGTTGAGAAGAAAATCGCAGAGAAAATGGGCTTCAGAGCCACTGCAGATGACCGGTTTAAGATATTAGAAATGCATGTAAACCTAGATTTACCGGGATTTGAAGACAAAGATGAAGACGGAAACTTAACTGGAATAGCTCTTCCTTATATTGTAACCATTGAAAAAGGTACCCAAACAGTACTTGCAATACGTAGAAACTGGAAAGAAGACGACGAAACACGTCAAAAACGTCAGCATTTTGTCCATTATGGGTACGTTCCAGCCTTTGGTTTCTACTGTTTTGGTCTAATTCACCTAATTGGTGGGTATGCTAAGTCGGGAACATCGCTTATTAGACAGTTAGTTGATGCAGGTACGCTATCTAACCTACCCGGAGGATTTAAAGCACGTGGATTACGTGTAAAAGGTGACGATACACCGATATCACCGGGAGAATGGAGGGATGTTGACATCCCATCAGGAGCGTTACGTGATAACTTGTTACCACTACCATATAAAGAGCCTAGTCAGACCTTGATGGCCCTCTTAAATCAGATCATTGATGAAGGTAGACGCTTCGCAAGTACCACAGATTTGCAGTTATCTGACATGTCTGCACAGGCACCGGTTGGAACAACGTTGGCGATTCTAGAGAGAACGCTAAAAGTCATGTCTGCTGTACAGGCTCGTGTACACTTTTCACTAAAACAAGAGTTAAAACTACTTAAAGTTATCATCGCTGACTACACACCAGACTCATATGACTATGATCCAGTAGATGGCCCACGTCGCGCGAAGAAATCTGACTACGATAACATTGATGTTATCCCTGTATCTGACCCGAACGCTAGCACAATGGCGCAAAAGATCGTGCAGTATCAGGCAGTTTTACAGTTAGCGCAGACAGCACCACAGCTTTATAACTTACCGCTATTACATCGTCAGATGTTAGATGTTTTGGGTATTAAAGACGCACAAAAACTTGTGCAGTTGCCGGATGATCAGTTGCCGACAGACCCAGTAACAGAGAATCAGAACATCTTGATGATGAAGCCGGTAAAAGCATTTGCATATCAGGATCATCAGTCGCATATCACAGTACATATGTCTGCTATGCAGGATCCGAAAATACAGCAGATGTTAGCAGGAAACCCGATGGCACCAATGCTGCAGCAAGCAATGATGGCGCACATCAACGAGCACTTAGGATTCCAGTATCGCATTGAGATACAGAATCAGTTGGGCTTCTCTATGCCACCACAACAAGACGATGTATGGTCGCAAGAGCAAGATTTACAGTTGTCCCCACAAGATGAAGCACGTCTATCCCCTCTCTTGGCTCAAGCAGCACAGCGACTCTTGGCACAGAACCAAGCGCAAGTTGCACAGCAACAAGCTCAACAGCAAGCACAAGATCCGATGGTTCAGATGCAACAACAAGAACTTCAGATCAAGCAAGCCGAGCAGCAGCGTAAAGCTCAGAAAGATCAGATGGACTCTCAATTGGCTCAAGCAAAACTTGCCGCTGACTCTATGTTGAAAAACAAACAGATTCAAGTGGAAGCAATGAAAGCTGCTGGACAAATTAAACAGTCTAAAGCCGATAGAAATGTGGATGCACTACAAGCTGCTGGACAAGTTAAACAGCAGCAAGCTGATAGAAACATGGAAGCACTTAAAGCTGTAGCGCAGATGGAGCACGAGAAGAAAATGCAGCAGCGCGACAATGCGTTGGACTTACTAAAGCATGAAGACTTACTCAACCAACCACAGGGACAACCTAAAGGAGAATGATGGACTATTTAGATTATTTAATAAATCAGTATGTTGAGCGAATGGACTTCCTAACAAAAGGAATAGCCACGGGTAACTTAACTTCTTTTGATGAATACAAATACGTGTGTGGTCAGTTACGGGGCCTTGAGGCTGCATGCGGTGTAATTAAGGACCTCAAAGATAGATTGGAGAACTCGGACAATGAGTGATTTAAACCTTGCACAGGCCGTTGACTTAACAGCTGTACTGCAAAAAACTGTAGAAGAGAGGGCGAAACAACTGCCCAAACCATCTGGATATCGTATTCTCTGCGCCATACCGGAAGCAGATAAAGAATTTGAAAGCGGTATTCTTAAGTCAGATGAAACGATGCGCATTGAGGAGACACTTTCCACAGTGTTATTCGTAGTCGAATTAGGTCCTGATTGTTATAAAGATACCTCACGCTTCCCTACCGGTCCATGGTGTAAGCAGGGTGACTTTATTTTAGTTAGACCTAACGCAGGGACACGTCTTGTTATTCACGGTCGTGAGTTTCGTATTATTAATGATGATTCTGTTGAGGGTACAGTTGAAGATCCTCGTGGAATCAAGCGTAAATTTATTTAAGGAGAGCGGACATGGCTGAGATGGACGAATTTAAATTCCCCGATGAGCTAAATGAACCCATTACTTTGGGGGGAGATGATAACGAATTTGATATTGAGGTTGAAGATGATACCCCTGAAGAAGATCGTGGGCGTAGCGCATCAGACCCCGATAAAGTTAAACAACTAGAGATTGAGGTCGATGACCTTGATAAATATAGTAAAGATGCTAAAGACAAGCTAATTAAAATGAAGCGTGTTTGGCATGATGAGCGTCGTGCTAAAGAGCAAGCTCTACGTGAACAGCAAGCTGCATTTGAAGCTGCACAAATGTTACTTAACGAAAATCAACGCATCAAAGCAATGCTTGAGTCTGGTAGTAAAGACTATAAAGATGCTATAGAGCAAGCTGCTGAGTTAAAACTCAAAGCTGCTGAGAAAGCATATAAAGCCGCCCATGAAGCAGGTGATACTGAAGCGTTGCTAGAAGCACAGAAAGCAATGAATAAAGCATTGCGTAAAATGGAGAAAGCAAAAGAATTTAAGCTACCTCCTTTACAAAATGATAATTTTCAGGTACAACAATCTCAACAGGTTCAACAAGTACCACAGCCTGATCAACGTGTAATGCGTTGGCAACAGGAAAATCCTTGGTTCGGACAAGACAAGGAGATGACTGCAGCAGCATTAGGGCTTCACGAGAAGTTACGTGATCAAGGTGTAGTAGTTGGATCCGAAGATTACTATGCAGCGTTAGACAATACAATGCGTAGACGTTTCAGCGATTACTTCGGTGACGCTGATAGTACGACCCCA
>JAEHJW020003021.1_pt1 | contig 25417 bp, 31 predicted proteins | sample 9271431 | NCBI WGS metagenome assembly JAEHJW02 | reverse complement strand
CCGAGTTTTCAAATTCTCGAAGTCCCCAACCTGTCGTTGCCCAATTTGCGCATGGCTTCAAAGTCGGCGACATCACCACGGCGCGAGCAACGTTTGAGCGGATTTCAGGCGTGAGCTTCAATTGGCCGGATGATGTCCCCGATGACGACGGGGGCGGCCGATGATGCCGCTCAACCCGTCGCAGCGTTCGGCCGCCGCTGCCGCCGTGCACGCGCTCACGTCGCGCCGGCCGTTCTTGTTGATCGGCCCCGCCGGCACCGGAAAAACAACAACCGCCGTTGCGATTATCGACACCCTAAACGCCATCAATCTGCGCGTTGCAGCAACCGCGCCAACCCATGCAGCCGCCAAGGTTCTCGCCCGCAAACTCAAAGCCGCCGGGCTAGAATTGGGATTCTGCGGGACCATCCATTCTTTGCTCGGACTGTCGCCAAGTTCGGATGACGCCGTTCGCCGCCTGCGCCGAACTGGCGAAAATAAAGCCTCCGGCTTCGATGTTGTCGTGCTCGATGAAGCCAGCATGGTCGGCCGCGAGTTACAAGCGGAGATCGACGAACTCGCCCCGCTCGCAGTGCTCTACCTCGGCGATAGCGCACAACTCCCGCCAGTGATGGAAGCCAACGCGCCGGTTTTCAGTAGCGGCATAGATATGGCCGAATTGCGGGAAATCGTGCGCCAAGGCAACGGAAACCCGATTATCGAGGCCGCTTCCGATATCCGCGCTCAAATGCCGCTCGGAACTTTTGATTATGGTTGGGCGACCGCTTCCCATGATGAGAAAAAAGGAATTTTCTGCCCGCCAGGCGCCGAGGCGGTAAATCTATTGCGCGAGGCTTTCACCCCCTATTGGGCGCTCGATCCCGATGCCGCGCGCGTCCTCGCGTTCACAAACCGCCGCGTTGCCCAATATAATCGTCTGATCCGTACATGGCTTTACGGCGAAACGGAAACGCCCTTTGTCCCGGATGAAAGAGTCGTTTGCCGGCGCCCGATCGTCCGTTGGCAAAGTAATCTATCCGGCAAAGTAGTGCGCGAAACGCTTTTCCATACCCTTGAGGAAACAACCGTCGCCAGCATCAAACGCACAATGCATATTTTCAACTTCCCGCCCCAGCCTGATGAGCGCGCAGAGAACGGCGAGCATTGGCAGGCGATCGAAGGCTGGGAAATCGAAATGCCAGTCTGGGCCGTATGGCTCCACAATGAAGCTTTCGGGCCAGTGCTAACGCTTATGCCGGTTGACCCTGGGCACGTGCGGCAAATAGATGCGCGGCTGATATCGGAAGCGAGATTGAACCGGCGCCGCTGGGGGCATCGCTACGGCTTCCTTGAAAAGATCGCCGACCTCCGCAGCCCATACGCCATGACCGTCCATTGCTCCCAGGGCGCAACGTTCGATCGGGTTTTCATCGACTTTGCAGACCTCGCCGCTGCCAAAGGCGCCCCCCTGTTCCGCCAACGATTGGCCTACACCGCCATAACGCGCCCGGCGGATGCCGCACTTTTGCTCCATCCCACGCAAGATTCGGATTGCCTGCTCGCCGCAGCCCTCGCCGCACAATTCACCACCCCGGGCGACGATGAAGAACCGCTCGACCTCGACGGCTTGCCGCTTCTGCCGCCTTCGGAAGCCGAAAAAAATTTGCGAGCGAAGATTGATGCGTTGCTTCGGCGGCAAAATTTTCTTACCTTGTGGGAGCGGGAGTTTCTCGCCAGCCTCGCCAAACGCCGAAATGTGACGCAAAAGCAAGGCGTTATCATAAAACGAATCGCCGCTAGAGAAGGAATCTTGTAGTCCAACAGACTGACTCCCCCGTGCCGGGTGATCCGGGCACAAATCCCTAACCTGGCACGGGGAAAACCGCAGTCGGGTGCCGCCTGATCCGGGTGTGCCGGGTGTGCCGGGTATTTTGGGCGCGAAAACTTTTTATAGGAAAAATGATAAATCCGGCTCCGCCCCCCCCTCAGGCATGGAAACTTTCACGCCCTTTTTTTATTATTTCACACATAAATAAAAGAAGAACCCGGCACACCCGGCACACCCGGCACAAGCCAGACTTTCAGCGGCTTCCAGCGTTCCGGGTTCAGCTTCTCAACCCGGATCACCCGGAAACCTCTCCCGGCACAGAAGGAAACTCCTTCGCCGCTGCTGCTCAGGCTAGTCATCAAGGCTTCTTCCTTGCTCAAGGCTTCTTCCTTGCCTAAGATGCCCCTAAACGGGCAACAGAAAGCCGTGGAGGGGCTTTTGCGCGCAGCCTCGCTTTGGATACCGGCCGAGGATGCCCCCCGCTGTAGCGTCTGCCAGAGAGCGATTTGGTGCTCGCCGTCCGGAACCCGATCGCCACCGTTCATCTGCGGCGAGTGCTGGCGCTCTGGGATAAGAAACCCCCCGGCCGCGAAGACCGGGGGTTGATGCAGTGCTCAGCGCGAGCGGCTTATCGCTGTCAGAGACCGCGGCATGGTTGCCTCCTAATGCCGGCGGAACGGGATTACGTTCCCAACGGCCTCGCCGATCGCTCGTAAAGCCTCATCTTCCGCCGCGTTCGCGACGATTTCATCGAGCGCGCGCTCGACACGCTGCACCTCGGCGGCCAGGTCGGAAATCTCCGCCAGCATCCACGGCGCATGTAGTGATAGCATCCGCACGCGGTCAGAGAGCGTCATCGGAGCCTCCCAGACGCCGCAAGCGGATCATCGTCTCGCATGTCTTTCGTCGCTGGCTCGCCGCCAAGCTCCGCGTCGAGCGCGATGGCCGCCTGTTCTGGCGTCTCGCCATCGACGTCGCCCCATATGAATCCGCTCTGATTATCAATGAAGATGTAGCGGGTCATTGCACTTTCCTTTCTGGTTAATCGCGTTCCGTGAGTTCGGTTATACCGAACATAGCCTAGATAGTCAACTGGTAAACTCCGAAGTTAAATCACCTTTCCGTGATTAGCGCACGCGCCCGGGGAATATCGCACTTGCGCTCCCGCCTAGCACCGGCTATAGTCCCACGCGGTTAGACGGTTTAACGGTGTTATGGACACTAACGACGAAGCTAAGCCCCCTCAGATTTCGCGCATTATTCGGGGCGAGGGGGGCAGATTCTTGCCCGGCAGTGTGGGCAACCCCGGCGGTCGCCCGCGTCGTCACCGCGTGATTTCCGAACTGCTCGATGAATTGACGCCACTTGCGCTTGAGCGGTGCCGCGAGTTGATCGCCGAAGGAAATGTGAGCGCGATCAAAGTCGTGGCGAACCTGGGCGCGCCGAATGAGAAGTCCAATGTCGCGCAGATCGACCTCGGCCCGCTTGACAGCATTGCGGCGTGCAAGGTCGCGCTCTCTCGAATCGGCGAGGCTGTCGCTAGCGGCGTGCTCACGCCGACCGAGGCCGGGCCGTTCCTGGCGATGGTCGATTCGGCGCATCGGCTGGTGGCGGCGAGCGACCTGGCCGATCGGCTTGCCGCACTGGAAGCCGCGCGTGACGCTGAGTCTAGCTAGCATCTCCGCGAGGATTGCCGCGCTCGAAGCCCGCGCTGGCACGCTGCGCGTCCAGGTCGTTGATCCGAACGGCATCCCGCCGATTACGCGCGCGACGTGGCCGGCATGGCGATATCCGCATGCGTATTTCGCCGACGATGCCGCCGCATCGCAGCAGACTGAAATTGGCGCGGGCGAATTGCAAAAACCGGGGTAACTATTGTCTTCACTCAAATAACCTGATATGGTCTGGTCATGAACCTGATGACTGCGCCGGGGCACGGCGTGGCTGCCTGTGGAGGCACCGCACTAAGCGGCCCAGTGAAGCAGGAACCATCCGGATCGCTGCATAACGCAGCCTCCGGAACCTCGGTCCTTCAGGGCCGAGAGGATGTCAGAGGGAACGCCACGTGCTAGTGCTCCACCACGACGTCGAGCAGATAGCCCCCGCGCGGTATGAGCCGGCGGATCGGCTTCGACCTTGGCGCCGTGTGCCCGCGCACTTGCGGCTGTGTCGGCAGCAGCGCATCACCGCCGATGAATTTTCATGGTGCGAGGCGTTCGCGCGCGCGTGCGAGGCCGCCCCACGGTATCGCGGCGGGTGGACGCTTGATGATGTCGGCGGAGGGCATACCGGGCCCGAGCCGAGCGAATCGGCGCTTGACGCGGCTCGGCTTGTGTCGCGCGTGGTGCGGGCGGCCGGCGCTGCGGCTGACCTGCTCGTGGGCGCCGTGGTCGAAGGCTATCGCATTTGCGACCTGGCCGTGGTGATCGGGCTCTATCCCCGCGATGATGAGACGATGGCGGCGTTCGGGAACCGGGTCGGATCGCGCGTTGACGCCCGCGTGGTCGCGCTGATTCAGCGGCTAGCGGCGGATGAGAGTAGCGAGCCACGGCGCTATTGACAGATCGGATTAGCTAGCCTAACATCCTCAAAATGCCTGAATTGCGCCAGGCCCAGCGTCCGCGCTCCGGCGCCGCGCAGCCGAAAATCACACTCCCCCGCCTGCACACCGCCCAGCTCGCTGCCCTGCGCACGATCCTCCGCCATGAGCGCACCGTTCTGGTGTGCGGTCGGCGGTTCGGGAAAACCACGCTCCTCGAGTACGTCGCGGCAATTGGCGCGCTCGGCGGGCTCAAAGTCGCCTGGTTCGGGCCGGATTTCCGACGCAATCGGCCGTCATTCGATCGCATCGGGCTTCTGCTCGGCCCCGCGCTGATATCGAAGTCGGCGACCATGCTCGAAATCCGATGCAGCGGCGGCGGCGAGATCGATTTCTGGACGATGGCAGATGAGGGCGCCGGCCGCAGCCGTTCCTACGACCTGGCCGTTCTGGATGAAGTCACGTTGGCACCGCGCGAGATCACGCCGCTTTTCGACCTGGCGATCCGCCCAACGCTGATCGACCGCGGCGGCGTCGTTGTGATGGCGGGCACGCCGCGCGGTGTGGACGGCGAGCAGCTATTTTATCGGGCCGCGACGCAACCATCCGAGGGCTGGGCCGTCTACCACGCGCCGACGACCGCAAACCCGACGCTCAATGCCGATGAGGTCGCGCGCCTGCCGACAGAATACGCGCCGCTTGTCTATGAGCAGGAAATCCTCGCGAATTTCGTTGACTGGTCGGGATCGGCATTCTTCGGCTCGGATGCATGGCTGGTTGATGGCAAGCCGGCGCCGTATCCTGAGCGCTGCGATTTCATATTCGCAACGATTGACACCGCGTTCAAAACAGGTCGCGAGCATGACGGGACGGCGGTTGTCATCTTCGGCAAGAATCGCCACCACGATCGACCGCTATACGTGCTCGATTGGGACGTTGTGCAGATATCCGGCGAGCTACTGATCGAGTGGTATCCGGCATTGCTGCGGCGAATGCGAGAACTGCACGAACAATGCGGTGCGCGGCTTGACCCGCGCGGGCCGTATATCGAAGACACCGGCGCGGGCATGATTCTGCTCCGCCAGGCGATGCGCCAGGGGCTCCCCGCCGAGGCGATCTCAACGAAGCTCACCTCGCTGGGCAAGGATGAGCGCGCGTTATCGACAATCAATTATCACATGACGGGAAAAGTTGTGCTCACGCAACCGGCCGCTGACAAGATCACACGATTCCAGGGCGTGCAGCGCAATCATTTCCTGTCGCAGGTGACGGGCTATCGTCCTGGTTCCGAAATGTCTCATGACGATCTGCTCGATTGCTACACCTACGGTCTGTCGATCGGGCTTGGTGACGGGCGCGGCTGGTGAGCGGCGGATTACTCTGGCCCGCCTCATCGCCGAGAGATGTCCAGGGCGAGGTTGCCATCAGCGGAGGCAGCGCGCCGCCGTTGTGGCAATTGGTCGAGCGCATCACGCCCGGCTATGAGCCGTCATATGAAGACTGCAAAATCATGTATGTCTATCATCCGCTTGGGGCGCGGATTATAGATGCGCCGATATATCTGGGATTCTACCGTCCACGGCAAATCACTATTGATGTTGGCCCTCAGGATGAGCTTATCTCCGCGTTTAATGAAGAGTGGAATCGGCTCGGCGAGATTGGCGCGCTTCGGTATATCATTCAGACTATCCGGTTATCGGCGATCTACGGAATTGCCGCACTTGGCGCTGGTGTCCCCGATGCGCCGACCGATCGACCTTTGACGGATAAGGAATGGCTTTCACCGGACCTGTATTTTCAGGTATTCGATTCATTGAATACGGCTGGCAGCCTCACGCTTTCGCAAGACCCGTCGAATCCGAATTTTCTCAAGCCGCGCCACTTCGTCGTCAATAATGAAGTGTACCATCTGAATCGCGGCGTTGTTCTGCAAAACGAAGACCCGCTTTATATCCAGTGGACAAGCTCGGCGTTCGGATTCACGGGCCGGTCGAAATATATGCGAGCTATGTACCCGCTCGCGTCATACGTACGGATGATGGTTGCGCACAACAAGATCGCCGAAAAGCTAGCGTTGCTGATTACGAAAGTAAAATCTCCTGGGTCGATCGTTGATCGTGTGACGGATTCTTTCTTCCGTAAGAAGCTGCAACAAATCAAAGTCGCCGCAACCGGCAACGTTGCGTCTGTCGATATCGACGAATCGATCGAAACGTTGAACATGATGAACGTCGATGCATCAGGTAAATTCGCGACGGATGGCATTATCAACGACATAGCCAGTGGCGCTGGAATGCCTGGGCTTCTTTTGACGCAAGATTCTTTGGCTCAGGGCTTTGCAGACGGAAGCGAAGACGCAAAGCAAATTTCGTCATACATCGAAGCTTACCGCGCGCAGCAAGAGCCGATATTCCGGTTTTTCGATCGCATCGTGCAGAGACGGGCTTGGACTAAAGAGTTCTGGCAGGCAATGCGTGCTAAATATCCTGAGACGATGCGCGGGGAAACCTATGCCGCGTCGTTCCAGAAATGGACCGGAGCGTTCGCCCCGCAATGGCCCTCGATGGTTCAACAGAGCGACAAGGAAGAGCTTGAGGGCCAGCAGAAGCGTTTCGACAGCGTTGTGAAGCTGGTCGAGGTTTTCGGATCGATGATCACCGAGCCGCAAGCACGCGCAGATGTCATCGATTGGGCGGCTGCGAACATCAACGCTCAGGAAAAAATGTTTGCCTCGCCGCTGATCCTGGACACGCAAGCGATTGCTGATCACGCTGCCGCGCTGCCCGAACCAACGCCGCGCGAGACGCCTCCGAACGATCCAGACGACGACTCATAAGATGGCGCTTAGCAAGTTTGAGAGGCTGCTCGATCAGGCGATCCGGGCAGAGAAAGGGGGGGAAACTCCCCTTTCTCATTGGCGCGACTTCTTCATGCGTCTCCGCTCTGCCGCAGATGATGAGCCCGTGCGTGATGAGGAAATCGCCAGCCACCTGACCGCTGCGTTCGATCGTGAATTTCGACGTGCCAGCAAGCAACATTGCGGAATCCCCGCGTTTACGATAGAGCGGCTGAAACCCGCGATGCGCAGCAAGCTAGATGAGCGCATCGTTCAGGCGGCGGACCTGATCAAGCTACGTCGGCGAGAGTCGATTGAGAACACCCTGGCGCGGTTCGCGGGCTGGTCATCGTCTCTGCCGGAGATGCGGAAGCGCATCGATCTTAGAGAAGTCCGTGAACACATCTACAAGCCTATCGCGCAAATAAAATACGAACGCCGGCGCGTGGCGATCGATCAGACGCATAAGCTGGTCGCGTCGATCCATGAGGTAATCGCCGATGAGGGCGGCGCCGTCGCGATGATATGGCGCTCGAATTGGCGACAGGTAAATTACAATTACCGCGTCGATCACAAAGAGCGCGACGGTAAGGTTTGGATTTTGCCGAACACATGGGCGACACGTGCGGGTCTAATCCGCCGCAGCTCGCCGAGATACGACACGATCACTCACGTTGCCGAAGAGCCCTATTGCCGGTGCTACGCCACGTGGCTGTATGCGCTCGACGAAATCCCAGCGGAGATGCTGACGGCGAAGGGCGTTTCGTACGCGCGGCAAATGGAGGCGGCAGCATGACCGAGATGGAGGTTGCCATCGCCATGGCTCGCGGTCTGGTCAGCAGCCCTGCGAAGATCGGCAGCGTCACGCTGGTCAAGATGCGCGTTACTGGCACGGGGATGGCGTATCGCGCGGGCCTGAAAGAGTATGTGTGGCGCGATCCCTCCGAGTTCGCGACAGATGAATTTGCGCAACGTTGCAATGGGCTTCCCGTAGTCGTTGACCACACGAAAAGCGAGGAAGAGCTTTCCGAGCGTGTGATTGGATCGATCGTCTACCCCTACGTAGACGGCGAAGAGGTATGGGCGATCGCGCGCGTATTCCTCGAAGACGATCTTGAGTTGATGGACACAACTCACACTAGCACGAGCCCAGCGGTTTCGTTTCTCGATCCTGACGAAATCGATGTGACGAAACTCGAATCTGGCGAAACGATCAGGATCGAAGGCAAGCCAACGATCATCGATCACCTCGCGATTGTTCCACTCGGCGTCTGGGACAAAGGGCAAGACCCGCATGGTATTGAAATGCAATGAGCAACCCTATTCCTGAAGCCGGCGGTCTCACGCTGATGCTCCAATGAGCAACGTCACCCTCTTTGTGCCTCTTGAGAACGGAACAACGATGATGGTGCCTCCCGACATGGAAGACGCTCAGTCCGAGAAGCAAGAGGGCGAGCGTAAATACGGTGACGTGAAGTTCGCCGATCCCGCCAACGGGAAATATCCGATCGACACCGAAGAGCATATCCGCGCCGCGTGGAATTACATCCACAAGGGCAAGGATGCTGACAAATATTCTCCCGATAAACTTGCCGCGATCAAATCCCGGATTGTCTCGGCATGGAAAGAGAAAATCGAGAAATCCGGTCCACCCGAAGCGCGTGAGGATGCAATGGCTGAAAACGAAAACGAAGAGCGTAAGCGCGAAGAGCGTGAGGATGCCGCGCGGCGGGATGCCGAGGGCGAGCGTATGACCAAGGTAATCATGGACGCTATGGAAAAGCGCTTTGACGCTTTCGCCAAGCGCCTCGATGCCATGGAAGCTGATTCGAGTCGCCGCGATGCCGGAGAGAAAAAGCGCGAGGAAGAAGATTGCTCACGCGGTGATGGCGATCTTGGGAAAATTCGCGAGGATAGCCGGCGCCGGGATTCGCGTGCTCGCCGGGATGGCGAGAGTGAGGAAGAATACAACAGGCGGTGCGACGCCGAGGAAGAGGAAGAGCGTAAGCGCGAAGATTCCCGCAAGCGCGAGGATGCTCGCCGGCGTGACTCTGAGGAAGAGCGCAAGCGCGAAGACGCTCGGCGCCGCGATGCCGAGGAAGCCCGCAAGCGCGAGGATGCCGCCCGCCGTGAGGATGCCGTTTCTCACGCCGAGCTAAAGCGTGAGGTCGATCGCCTGCGCAACCTGATGCTCAAGCAACCGAGCGATGACGACCGCAACGCTCTCGCCGCGATCCGTGACCGCATCAGCCATGTTGCCGCGTATTACGATGACGCGGTGCCTACGCCTCTGCCTGGCGAGACGCCGCTCGCGTTCCGGCGTCGCGCTATCAGCAAGTATCAGCCGAAATCGAAGAACTTCAAAAGCATCGATCTCGCGTCGATCACCGATGCCGAGGCGTTCGATGCGATCGAAGCCGTGATCATTCAGGATGCTGTTGCCGCCGCGAAAGCCCCGGGCGTCGTTCCCATGGGCACCATCCGCGAGCGCAAGCGGCACGATGAAACCGGGCGCGTGATCACTGAGTACGAGGGCGATCCGGCTGCGTGGACATCTCAATTCGCCGCACCGCGCATGGTCGGCTCGCTGATTCTTGAGAAAGGTGGGAAGTGATGAGCGCTTCTATTTCGTTCAACCCTTGGCTTTGCACCAACGCCGAAAATTCGTTTTCACTCGAAACGACCGGCGTTACGCAAGGCTTCGTCGTTGATGACACGGTTCTGAACACGACTCAGATTCCGAGTGCCCTGGTCGCCACGGGGAACACGGCGCCGCTGATTGGCGGATGGCCGGTTGGCATCTCGTTTGTCGCCAGCGGCGGTCGGCAGTCGATGCAGGTCTCTGCGCTCTTGGCAGCCGCCAACGCGGATATCAATGCGTTCACGACCACGACCTACGCCGAAAACGGCCTGATTGTGCCAGGTTCCGACGCCGTGCCGCAGTATCTTGTCGGCGGCACCTGCAACTATGTGCGTCTTGGCAGCAACGTCCGGCTCACGGTGCAGGCGAGCGCGGCGCTGCTCGATGCGCTCTATAGCAGCAGCTACATGACGCAAATTTCGTGGAATTTTACCACGAACATGGCGGACGTGTACAACTCGACCACTGGCGCGCTGCCAATCAAAAACATCGACAGCATTTGGCCGGAAAATTCTCTCATCGCGACGCAAGTAAACGGTGTCTGGAAATACGTTCCGGGCAACGCGATCGTTATCACTCTCTGAGGAACCTCGAAAATGGCACTTACCGCTCCCGGTTATGTTCGGGTTCATCCTGCCTTCGAGGAACCGGACATTTTGCTACAGATCGCGCAGGCCAGCGGCTTTGCGAATCTGCTCGCCGATGAGAAAATCCGCGTCGAACTCGCCGAGGGTGATCTCGCGGTATATATCAAGCGCATGAACGTGCGCACGTCTGCGGCTGCTTCGCAAAGCTCGTTTACTTTGACGGCTAGCGAATACATCAATATGTCGCTGATGTCTGTTGCCACCTATCATTTCTCGAACCGGGCTGTTTGGGCTCGGAGCGATGAGGCGGCGGCTGGGCGTTGGGGCTTTGGGCTTCCGCAGGCGCTTGAGCTTGCTCAAGAGCAGGCGCTTTACCAGAGCGCGCGCGATATCTTCCTGTATGGCGCTGTGCCATCGAACAACGAGGGGCTGCTCAACGCGCCTGGCGCTGTTGCCGTCACAGTGCCGCCAGATAGCAATGACCATTCCACTCTCATAACTTACGATAATGGCGAGCTGGCACAATTCTTCTTGCAAACGATCGTCAATATGATCGTGAGCATGTATCAGGCCGGCATGCCGCAGCGTATCGAAGTTCTCGGGCCGCAGCGCGATATCCTGTACATGCAGCAGGTTGGGATCGTTCAGCTTCTTCAATTTCAGCGCCCTGGTGCTGGTGTTGATACTACCGCAGGCATGATCGAGAAAATCCAGGAAGCCGCAGCCAACAAAATCGGCTGGCAGGTTGATGATACTCTGATCGGAAAGGGCGCTGGTGGCACTGATGCCATCATCATCACCGTTCCGAAAGTTCTCAACCCTGCGCAAAATCCTCTCAACACCAATATCTTTGGCAAGGTCACGCCAAACTTTGATGATAACGTGGTCATGTATGGCGACATGATCCGCCCGCGCAAGATCATCTCACCGGCGCCTTACGGTATGACCGAGCAAATCAAGGAATGGCGTCTGTCACCCGGCTGGGCGACGCGCGGCCAGGCAGTGACGATTCTCAGCATCGCTTATTCTTGATACGCTGAAAAGGAAACCAAATGTCAAACTTCGTCATCGTCAATGCGACGCGGCAGCCCATGCGGCTGTTCGCTCGTGTTGGCGGTCTCCCGCGTCCCATTGAGATCGGAGCAGGTAAGCAGGTTCCTCTGCCGAAGGAGTGGACGCCAGATGTTGCATTGAATTTCATCGAAACTCATGAAAAACGTTACGGTATGAAGAAGATTTCTGAGGTTCAGAAATTCTCAGCCCGTGACGGTATTTTCTACTTTGAGAAGCCCGTCCCCGATGGCAAGATCATCGAAGCGATCACCGAGCGCGACAAAGCACGTGATACCGAAGCTCAAGAAATTCTCGCTCAGACTGCCGTTGCGTTCGACAATCAAATGAGTTCCATGGGGCCTGATAGCGATAATCCAGTCGGGGCGCGCGAAACCGCGCTTGAGGTCATGACCGAAGTCGCGCCGGAGGATAAATTGCCTGAACGCGCGCTAAAGCATTCGTTCCAGCCTGATCGAGCGCAGAAGCGCGCCCGCCGCTGATGGCTTGGACTGATCCATATACGCCGAACCTTGCGGATTATCAGTCGTTTTTGGCCGCGCAGGGGTTCAGCGCCACTGTGCTGCCGACAGATTCCGACGAAATTCAATGGTCGCTGAACCGAGCGTTGAGCGTCGTCATGACAAGCTCGCAGCAACCAGGATCGGCGCCGGAATACACGATTGCCGTCTATAACTGCGCTACGCATCATCTGGTAATGATGGCGCAGGACGTGCCGGGGTTGACGTTCTTCACTGCTTTGCGAGCCCGGAGCAATGCCCTCGGATTTGTCGCTGGCGTCACGGGCGCGAGCGGCGATCAGGGGACCAATACGACGCTGGTTGTGCCGGATCAGTTCAAGGGGCTCAGGTTCGCTGATCTCGAATACATAAAAACCACTTGGGGAATAAACTATCTTTCGTACGCGCAGAAATATGGCCCGTCTGTATGGGTGTCCGTGTGATGATGCTGAATCTGGGCGTGATCGACATACCACGGCAGGAATTTAACGAGGGCAAGCCAGTCAAGACTGAAACGCCTCTCATGATGAGCGATCTGGCGGATATTCTCGAAGCGGAATACCACATTTTCGAGCACTTCTGGCAGGCTCACCATGAGGAAATATCAGAGGATATCGTTTCCGCATTCGCACAGCAGCTTTGGGGAAATCGGAAAACTGCCAGCCAGAACGTTCAGTTTTTGCAGCGTGCGCTTTCTGAGGCCAAGCATCGCTTCACGCGGTTTTTGACGATGAAGGAAATGGACGGCATCGGATATCCTGGCATTCCGACGCAAGCCTCTCTTGCCGGCGTGAACCACCGCATGAAACATCCGTATGCGAAGCGTCCGCCGCGCCCTTCGTTCATCGACACGGGGCAGTATGTTGCTTCGTTCATCGCATGGATCGAGTAACACGTGGCGATCGCAACCGAGGATGCCAATGCACAGAGTGAGATGCAAGGCGTTCTGGGCGGCGGAATTGGCGTTCTTTCGCGGCAACAGGTTGTACAGTTCAAGCAGTACACTCGGACGGTGCTACCGCTCGATGGCTATGTGTTCTGGCTGGCGACTGGCAAGGTTATAAACGTCAAGGGATCGCTGCACTATTCTTCCGATCTCAATCAGGATGCCGACCAGACAATCGGCGTCAATAGAGTTCTGTTTACAACGCAGGAAGAAATAGCCGAGTTCAACGAAGCCTCCCCTGGTTCGATGTTTATTGGGGATCACCGGCGGATAAAGATCGCATTCTCTGGCCGGGGGCAGCGCGCCCCAGAAGCAGGCTTGTGGCACTATTTCGGCAATGCAATATATCCGCCGTTGTTCTCGCAGATCATCGATGATCCAGCGCAGCTTGCCGGGCTTGATCCGATCGTATCGAACAGCCTGCCGATATGGCTTGCGCTTACAGCATTCTCCCCGGTGTATCCAGCGTATCTTGTTGATCCGAATATCGTCCCGCCATACATTGTTGCTGACATCGACTCTGATACGACCGAGGAATGGCAGGCGGTTCCGAATTACAATGCCGGCTGGTCGGACGCTGGCGGTGTTTTCTCTCTTGGCGCACCCGATACCGGCGCGCCTGGGTTCTTTCTCCCGACCGCAACGCAGCTTTCCTATGAGCGGGTGATCTTCACGCTCTACGGCTTCAACAACACGGATGCCCTATCGTTTCGATCGTATGTGCTTCAAAACAGCCTCGCCGGCGATGTTTGGGGCGTATCGTCCGTGACGCCCATGCGAGATGAGCGGCGAATCCAGCCTGAAATCGCGGCCATCGCGATGAAAAAGAGTTTCGTGCTACATGTAAATTATATCCAATCCGCCGTTGTTCAGATTGCGGAACGGTTGATCACTAGCGCCTCTGTAACTGTAACATCCGGGAGTTCCTGAAATGGCTAATCTGCCCGCCCTTGTTTTCCCGTCCGTTGCCGGAAAACTCAGCGCGCTCGACATCACCACGACAACCGTTGTGAAAACCACTGGCGGCATCGTCCGCATGGTTTCGGTCAATACTGCCGGCACTGGCGTTGGCGGCGTCTATGACGCGAATACGACCGCCGGTGCCGTAGCTGCCAATCTGGCGTTTGCCATCCCTGAAGCCGCTACCGCTGGCCCGCAAGAGTGGAAATGGCGTTGCGCTAACGGCATCGTGGTTGTTCCGCCTACTGGTGGTTCTGTTTCCGTCACCTTTGACTGATCGGAGCCGGTAAATGGCGACTACCATCGCTCCTCAGATTGTTACGGTAAACGTAACAGTTCAAGAGGCCCCCGAGCCGAGCCAGTATCAGCAGTCCGGGGCGATCGTCTCGGTCGGTGGCACCACGCTGACGACCGGAGATTATCAGTACTGCGGCAATCTGGCGGCTCTAACTGCGCTCTTGAGCGCTGCCGGGAATTTCGCCGAGCTTACCGATATGGCGACCACGTTCTTTGCTCAAGGGCAAGCGGTGGGGCTCTATGTGTTGGAGCTTGGCGTTCAATCCAGCCCTGATCAGGCGGCATTGGGCACGTGGGACGCGGAGAATCCCGGCGTGTTTTATGCATACCTTGTCCCGGCAGATTGGGATGGCGCCGCGATGGCTACCGTCGCCAGTTCGTATGCGGCTCCGGGGGCGATGAAGTACTTTTTCGTCACCACGACTAGCACCACGTTCACGGCTTATAACAGCACCAAATCTGTTTTCGCATTCGCCGATGCCCCCGCTATGGGGAGCAGCGAGTTCGATGCCGCATCTGCGTTCTACAATTTCTTGATGAATTCCCCATCCGCTGTCAATCAGCTTCAGCCGATGGGGTATCGCTTTCTTTACGGCACAACGCCTTGGCCGACATCTGGGCAAGCGTCAACGATCCAGACTTTGCTTACTGGATACGTCAATATCTCATATCCGAACAATCAAGCCGGGCTCACAAGCGCCAGCCTGTATCGCGGCACAACGATGGACGGTGAGCAAGCCGCCTGGTGGTATGGCATCGATTGGGTGAACGTGCAGGCTAACCAAGCTCTGGCCGCTGCCGTCATCAACGGCGCTAATGGTCAGCCGCCAGTCGTATATAACCAAGCCGGCATCAATACGTTGCAGGAAATCTTGCAAAGCATTGCTGATGATGCTGTGCAGTTCGGTTGTGTGCTTTCGGCAACTGTGACGGCGATTCCGTTCTCAACATATACCGCTCAGAACCCGGATGACTATAAGGCCGGGCTATACAAAGGATTTTCCTTGAACGTGGTCGGGCTCAATCAGTTCCTAAATATCACGTTCAATCTGAACGCAACTCAGTTCGCGTAAGGGCAAGCACAATGAGCGGAACGGTTCTACAGCAACTTGTCCAGCAAGGCGCGCTCAATCGGCTTCGCCCGCATCTTGTGGTCAGTCAGTATCCTGCGTTGAACGTGACGGCGGACTATATGGGGCCGGAAGGGATTTCGATCGAGTTCCAATCACAGGCTACTGATTTCCCTCCGTCCATGACTGGACTTGTCACTTCGCCAGCACCTTATGTGACGACGAATTTCCGGGTTCAGATGTTACGTACTCAAGGTTTGGCAGGGGCGTGGCAGAATCAATACTATCAAACATCAGTGTTGGGAAATGTAACGATCCATACTGATGTTTCCATCAGCGGAGTTTCTCAGCTTAGATTCCGAGATGTCGGCGTTCGCAATATCCCTCAGTTTATCATGAACGGGCGCGATCCTTATTATACGGTTGACTTGTTCGGCGCGCTCATCATCAACGGCAATCTTCTTAATATAGTGTGATGCGTATCGATGAAAAGCTAAATCTCGTTGTCCCTGTAAGGGGGGATGACGAAGAACCTCGTTGCTTTGCGTTCCATGTCCCGATTTCTCGCGAGGTTTTCGAGACGCATTTTCGTGCATTGTCGTTGATGCATGCTGAGATCGTCGGGCGCGATTCATCGTATATGGGCGCCGGCATTCGGTGCGCATCGCTGATTTTCCGTGACATCTCGGCGAGCGAAGCGGCCAAGCGCGGCCCTCAAGGTGCTGATCGGTCTGCGGCGTTGCTAGGCGAGATCAAGCGGCTAACGACGATCCTCGCGCCGCAGGATCGACATTGGGAAACGATGCCGGTTGATGTCGCAATCTCTGCCGGGCAGCTAAGCGCCGACGAATGGAGCGAGGTTGAAAGCGCCCTCGTTTTTTTTACGGGCGCCTACTGGATGGCGTCGGCCAGCAAAAGGAACGATCTCACGCTAGCGATAGCTTCGATGATCGGCTCATCGACAACATTGTTGCCGCCATTGGCGTTCGCCGATGGCTTGCCGGCGTCGAAAATGGCGCCTCGTATCATGACAGAGGTATCCTCGGTTCCGTCCTAGACTTCGTATCGGGAGAAGGTTTCGGAGACTATATGAAACGGCATTCGCAGTCTTACGCTTCGGCATACGAGTTCAGGAATAGAATTTTCGTCGAAGCCCTGAAGGCGCGCGCCCGTGGCTGACAAGCATTCCGTTCTGAAGGTCGATGTTGACGATGCGGCGTTTGAGCGGTTCAAGAAAAAGTTTGACGAATTTTCGAGCGCACTGAAATCTACTAATTCCGAATGGTCGAATTTAAAGAAGATGATGAGCGCGATGCCGACCGGCGCGGCTGGTAAAAATGGAGGTATGTCATTGGGAGAGGCCGGCGCGGCAGCTATCTCAATGACCACGGGGATGTATTCATCTGCAAGATCGGCGATCAGCGGTGCGCTGATGATCGCCCGAGGTGCGGTGAGCATCGGAACGAAACTATTGCAGGTGGCTACGTTCGGATCGTTCGGAGTGGGTGCGATCGGCTATTCCGCGTTCGATCGTTATCGTACCGCGACGGGGCTGGGGGTTACGCCCGGCGCGTTGTCAGCGTTTTCCGCGTACTATTCGCCGTATGTGAACGGCGGGGATGTTTTGGGTCGCGTTGCGCAAGCCCGAAATGATCTCTCGATGCGGCCATACCTCTCACGGCTGGGCGTCGGGCAGGATCAGCTTCGCACAGAAAGCAACGACCAGATTGCGGCTGATATCACACAGCGCGCCGCGCAAATGTGGCGCAACGGACCGCAGACGCAACAGTTTGCCGAAGCCATGGGTCTGACTCAGTTCTTCTCGATGGCGGATTTGAGACGCCTAGGGAATACATCTGATCAGCAGCTTTCTTTGACCAGGAGACGCATGGCAGGCGCCGAGGATAGCTTGAATTTCTCACCACATACGGCGCAGGTGTGGAGTGATTTTGTCGTACAGCTCCGCAAGGCTGGCGTGCAGATTGATACCGTTCTCATCAAAGGACTTGAGAAACTTGCAACGCCTCTTGGCAATCTGTCCGATGCAATCGTCAAGACGCTAGATGCGCTGTTGTCAAACCCGCAAATGGGGAAATTCATCGACGATCTCGGCCAGGGCATTCAGTGGCTTGGCGCCGAGCTTGTTTCTCCGCAATTCCGGCAAGGAATTTCCGTTTTCGCGGATAATCTTGGCGTAGCTGGGCAAGCGGTTGCCGATTTTGCTCGCAGTCTAGGCTTGGTGGAACCTTCTCGGGATGAGAAAGCGCGCTTGCAGCAGTACATCGGAGAGAGCGGTCCGCCTACTGATCCGCACGCTGCCGCATGGCTCAGTGATCTTGAAGCCAAGATGTTTGGCAACCGTCAATATGCAAGTCAGGCTCAGAAGGTTCAGGAATTAGAACGAAAATATAACCTGCCGTCCGGGATGCTATTCGGCGTGTGGGGGCAGGAAAGCAATTTCGGGATGCATACACGGGCGAGCAGCGCCGGCGCGATTGGGCCGATGCAGCTTATGCCTGATGTTTATCGACATAGGAACATCGACCCCAACGATTTCGGACAATCTTCGGATGTGGCTGCGAATATGCTGTCTGGATACATGAAAAAATATCACGACCCCGAAAAAGCCCTCGCGGCTTACAATTGGGGACCGGGTAACGTTGATGCCGACATCGCCGCGCATGGAGTAAACTGGAAAAAGTTTCTGCCATCTCAGACGCAAGGCTACATCCCTGGCGTTCAAAGATACCAATCCCAGGAGGGGAACGCCCTCAACAAGCCGCCGACAAACCCGCGCGTCAATCTGAGCGTGACGAATAGCACCTCTGCGCGCATGGCCGTGACAGCGGCGACCGTGGCGCACTGATGTCCGGTGTCAGCAACTCGGCGCTAGCTGGGCGCACAATATTCGAGCTTGCTTTCCAGGTCTCGCCGATCATCCTGCAAAACGGCATCGCCAATTTCATGGGAGGCTACCTGCCGATCGTCGTTCTGACCGAGGGGCTGAGCGTCGTTAACGGCCTTATCACCGGCGACTTGCCGAGCGGCCTAGGCGATTTCTTCGCGCAGTTCACGCCTTTGCCAGGCGCTAATCTGGTACGAAATTCGATCGGCAAATATCCGTTCGCGAACCAATCCGTGGCAGCGAATGCGATCATCCGTGAGCCGAAAACCGTAGCATTGCGCATGATCGCGCCGGCGCGTGGGGATGGCGGATATCTTGTCAAGCTGGCGACGTTCACGGCGTTGCGGCTGGCGATCGAACAGCACACGGCGCTTGGCGGAACGTTCGTTGTCATGACGCCGGCAGCGATTTTCAATCCGGCGCTCTTGCTCGATATCGAAAGCATCGATTCATCGGGCAGCCAGGTGCAGGTTGAATGGCTATGGCAGTTCGAGGTGCCGTTGATCTCGCTTTCAAGCGCGCAGGCAGCGTTAAATTCTCTAACAAATATGCTGCAATCGCAATCTCAAATCACGTCGCTTTCGTGGAGTGGGGCGGCCAACAGCTTCGGCAATCCGAGCAGCGGGTCAACGATTCTGTCAGGCATCTCGCCAGCGACAACGGGGAGTTCTCAGATATTTACTGCGCCAGCGCCAGAAGCCGTTTACGCGCAACCGTTGTCGGCGCCATGACCACGCGCATGGGATTCCGATGACCGCGACGTACAATTTCTTGCCGAGCAAGCAGACTTCGCCGCCGTTCCAGTTCAGCTACGCGATTGCCGGCGCTCGGTATGTGTTTGCCATATTCTGGAACATCTACGGGCAACGCTGGTATTTCTCCATCACGCAACAGGGGAATAACACGCCGGTGCTAACTTCGCCTCTGGTTGGAAGCTCCGCAAACGGCGCGCCTGTAAACCTAATATGGGCGATGTTCGGGGACAGCGCTTGGCTTTACTATTTCCCTGGGACTCAAACGATCCAGATCGGGCCATGAGATATTACGACATATCAATCTCTGATGAGTCTGGGAATATCGTCAAAGAATGGAGTTCGTTGACGCTAGGATTGCCCAACCCGAACGCGCAAGATGTTGAGTTTGATCTCATATCGTTCGATGCGTCAAATCCAATGGGCGATTCAACCGTCACGATATGGGGCGTATCGTTACAGGATATAGGACAGAATTTCCGTTTCGGACCTGGGCAGAATAACCCGAATGGGTATAATATAGTCGTCAAGGGGGGCATGAGCGGCGGGTTGCCATTGGAAAACCCTTCGCAGGCTGGGCAGATTTTCGCAGGCAATATATGGCAGGCGTGGGGGAATTGGGTAGGATCGGATATGAACGTATCGTTCATTTCCAAATCCGCTCCATATACGATAACGCAGCCTGGAAATTTCGCTTTCAATTGGAAAGCTGGCACGCCGCTTAAAGACGCGATAACCACATGTTTGCAAACGGCGATACCCAATGCGACACCCTCGGTTAATATAGGATCGAATTATTTAACATCCGAGGATGAGCATGGCGTCTATTCCACGCTCTCCGGTTTCGCGCAGCATATCCGTGCCATCACACAGACGGCGACCGCGCCCGGCGTCACCATAACCGGCGGCGCGACTAGCATTCTGGTTTTCGATCAAACCTACACATCGAGAACGATTCAGCTAGCGTTTACAGATTTCATGGGACAGCCCGTATGGGTAGGCCCGTATAATATCCAGATGACGCTAGTCATGCGCGGCGACCTAGCGGTTGGGAATTATGTGCAGATGCCTCCGCCATACACCAATGCGCCGGGGCTGAGTGTATCCACGCCAACATCGTATGCATCATACCGGGATCAAACATCTTTCAACGGCACGTTCCAGATCATGGCTATCAGACACGTTGGACGGTTCCGTGATCCTGATTCTGTCGGCTGGGCAACAATAATTCAGTGCACTTCTAATGTCCCAGTATGAATACTCGCGGCTATGGGCCGGGCAGCATCTCGACCAGCTTGGAAATCGCAAGGCTCTTGAGGCAATCCAGCAAATCGGCATGGCGCTCCCGTGCTATGTGGTCGCTGTCGATGGCGCTCTCGTTACGGTGGCATTCGATGTACAGAACCCGCCGTGGACGCTGCCGAATATAACGATCCCGAAGCTTGAGAGCCCATATTTTCGGATGCCAACGCAGGTGGGCGATAAAGGCGTCACGATCCCCGCTGATGCGAGTTTGTCAGCCGTGGCGGGGTTCAACTCAGCGCCGCCGTCATGGGGCCGACGCGGGAATCTGACCGCGCTGGTGTTTGCTCCGGTGTCATCGAAACTTGCCCCGCCGGCGAACCAGACGCAAGCGATCATCGAGGGACCAGGCGGAGCGTTGATCCAGACGGCAGACGGAAGCGCCTCGATGAATCTTACCAGTAGCGGGCTGACCATCACGATAGGAAGCGACACATGGACATTCACAAGCGCCGGCCTGACGCTTTCGAGTTCCGTTGTGGCGGAGACGCATGAGCATCTGTACACGCCAGGCACGGGCACGCCAACGAATACCGGGGAGCCGATAGCGCCGTGAGAACGTGGGGCCGCGTTTACGCCGAGGATGGATCATATGCCTGGACGCCGGTAACGACCGATGCGAACGGGTACAATGATGCCGTCTACCTGACAACGCTGGTGCAAGTGCTGAAGCTGAATCTGGGCGAGAGCCCGTTTTATGCGAACCTCGGCATACCGCAGCAGCAAACCGTCATGTCGCAGATTTTCCCTGATTTCTATGTCAACAACATCGTGCAGTACTTCGCGCCTCATTTCGCTTCGTTGACGGTCACGAGGAAATCAACGTCGCCTCCGGTCTATAACGTGCAGGCTCTCAGTCAGCAGGGCTCGATTTTGACCGCCGTGGTGCCGGTATGAGCGCGACCACGCTTCCGGTTCTGATGACAGCTTCCGGCCCGCAGCCGACGCCGATCACCACGTTGCAGCAGCAGCTTCTCGCCGGCGCGCAAACGCTCGATCCGAGCATCACGCTTACGCTGCCCGGCAGCCTGCTAGACGATTTGTCTTCGACCTCATGCGCTGACCTTGCGCTTCAGGATCAGGCCCGCGTCGATGCCATCGCGTCGATCTCGCCGGTTGGCTGCAACGATTATGTTCTGAACCTGTTCGGGCAGCAATTCGGCATCCCGCTCGGCCTGCCGACGAACGGCAGCGTGCAGGTGGTTTTCACCGGCCCGGCTGGGTTCGTGGTGCCTGCCGGTTTCGTCGTCAGTGACGGGACAAACCAATACTCGGTGCAGGGCGGCACGATCATCCAATCTTCGGGGTCGTCGCCTGCCGTGACGGCGATCGCCACCAATTCCAGCACGTTTTCGATTCCTGCCAACACGGTTACGACGATCGTCTCAAGTGTCCCGTCCACCGTTACCCTCACGGTGACGAACCCGACGGCAGGGACGCCGGCGCAAACCGCGCAGACCTCGCAGAGTTATCGCGCGCAAATTCTGCAAGCCGTATCCGCAACGGTGAACGGCACGATCCCGTATCTGAAAACGCAACTGGCGAACGTGCCAGGCGTCAATCAGAATCAGATATCGGTGCAGCAGGTGACGGGAGGCATCAAGGTCGTATGCGGCGGCGGGACGACGTATTCCGTGGCGGCAGCGATCTATAATGCCGTGCTTAACCCCACAATCCTACAAGGTTCCTCAGTTTCCTCGTCGCGAAACGTGACTGTCTCGATTTACGACGCGCCGGACACATACTCGATCCTGTATGTCAACCCGGTCTCGCAAGCCGTCACGGTCGCCGTCACCTGGAATACCATTCTGCCGAATTTCGCCGGCGCCTCTATTGTGGCTGGTCTGGCCGTTGCGCCGATCCAGTCATATCTCAATGGTCTCGGCATCGGGCAGCCGATCAACCTCAGCGAGATGCAAGAGATATTCGTAAACGCCGTGGCAAGCGTTCTATCTCCGCAAAACGTCACTACTTTGGGATTCGCCGTTACGATCAACGGAACCGCCGTTTCCCCGACAGCGGGCACGTCCATCATCGAAGGGGATGTCGAGGGATATTTCACCGCTGGCGTCGGATCCGTCACTGTGACGCAAGGCTGATCATGACTGCTCAGAACATCTTTGGCGCATACCTCTACAGAGAATATGCCGACGATTCCTCAATGAATGCGTGGTGGCAGTCGCGGAATGGCTTGACGCAAGGCTATCTCAACTGGTGGAACGCTGCGCCGCTCGCGCTCTATACGTCGCCATCAATATCCGGCTCGCTTCTGGACTGGCTGGCGACGGCGATCTATGGGTTGTCGCGTCCGACGCTGTCAACCTCAACGACAAAGTTCATCGCGGGCCTAAATTCCTCCTCCATAAATTCCCGTGCGGTAAATGGCAGCACCTACCTTTCGTCAGGGTCGTCGCAGATCGCAAGCGATGATATCTACAAGCGATATCTGACATGGTGGCTTTATCGCGGCGATGGCATGGTGATGAATACGCAATGGCTCAAGCGGCGTGTGATGCGCTTTCTCACCGGCGCGGCGGGAGGGGATATTGTCGTCGGATCAGGCGCTCCGCAGCCATCGGTGGCCTATACGTCGTCCGCGATCACTATTACGGTTTCCAGCACTCAGACATCTATTGCAGATGCCCTTCAGGAATTGTTAAACACCAATCGGCTTCTCATGCCATTCTATTATAGTGCTTCAGTGGCCGTGTCTTAATCGGAGGCTATAGGAAATCACATGGCATTCCTCTTCGCGAACAACATCAACACGACGCTGGCGGCCGCCGCCACTAGCACGCAGACAACGCTTTCTCTCACGTCAACGGTCGGCATCCCTACGACTATTCCGTCAGGTGATTATTTCGCCATGACTCTCAATGACGCCGCCACACGATCCGTCTTCGAGGTGGTTTATGTGACGGCCATCAGCGGATCGAATGTGACAATTGTTCGTGGGCAGGAAGGTACATCGGCGAATTCATGGCTAGCCGGCGATTATATCTACGGAGCATTGACCGCTGGTGAGCTATTAGCGTTCGCGAATGTGGCAGGAAGCAGCACGCAGCCATTCGCGGTTGCGCCGGCGAGTGCGAGCGCGCCGCAGAACGCGCCGCAGTTTGGGCAGATGTTCGATCTGCAATCGCCGAGCGCGAGCGGAAGCATCACGCTTTCGGCACTGCGCACGGTCGTCATTCCTAGCGCAACGGTTGCCATTACGCTCACGATGGAGCCGGGGACAACCGCCGGGCAATGGTGCGAGATCGTTGGAACATCCTACGGCGTAACGGTGCAATCTAATGTGTCGTCTGGCAGCCCTTATTTCGCCATGCCGGATGGCTCCGTCCCATATTCGTTCACTTTATCCTCCGCCGGTGCGTCTCTTGTCCTGATATGGGACGGCACTAATTGGCGCGTGCAGAGCATCGGGCAAACGATTGTCGCAGCCGCAACTGAGAGTAATCAGGCCACCCCACTTTCTCAGATATTGAGTGGCGGACTTAGCCCAACATTTTCTAATCTCGCAGCGTCAACTGGAGTTTTTTCAAACTTCGCGTTTTATACATCATCGACGACGTTCACTGTTCCCGCCGGCGTCACCAAAATACTTGCTGTTGTCACTGGCGGCGGAGGCGGTGGAAGTGATTGTTCCGCCAGCTTCCCGCCCTCATCGACAACGGATGCTTCTGGTGGCGGCGGTGGGGCCGGCGGCACCGCCATTGGTGTTTATTCTGTGACTCCTGGGGCTCAAATCACTATCACAGTAGGCACTGGCGGCAATTCTGAAAACAATGGAGGTTCGTCTTCTTTTGGATCGTTTTGTTCGGCTACTGGTGGAGTTGGCGCCAATTTTTCCGCCGCTGCATCATCGGCTGGTGGATCGCCAGGCGTGGGCGCAGGCGGCCAAGTCAACCTGTATGGCGGATATGGAAGCGATGGCCAAGGCTCGTCAACAGCTTTCGCGGGGAATGGCGGATCGTCATATTGGGGCGGCGGTGGTAGAGCCGCCAGTGGAGGTGGTCAATCAGCGTTAGCAATCGGCGCCGGTGGCGGCGGTGCGTATAACTCAACTTCTGGCCCCGGTGGTCCCGGCCAGGACGGTTGCGTTTTATTGAGGTGGTGATTATGGAATACGCGCGCGTTGTAAACGGCATCGTTATGGAATTATTCACACCCCCCGGGAATGTCCCTATAAGCGATTGCTTTTGCCAGGAAATTGCGTCCCAATTCGTGCCGACCAACGGAGCGGCGGTCAAAAACAACTATGTCTATAGTAATGGCACTTTTTCCGCGCCGGCGCCCGTGGTTTTGACATTGGCGCAAAACGCCGCCAATGCTGCCACCGGCGGCCTCACGATCACGCTCAGCGGCACCATGACGCTTGCCGCGACGCTGTTCCCGACGGATCACAAGACACAGAAATCCATCGAATCCATGAACGCGATGGCGCGCGCTGGCGTGCTGCCGCTCGGCTCGACGACCTATCCGATGATCGATGCAAGCGGGACGTGGCATCACTTTACTGCGTCGCAATACCAGGCCGTTGGCGGCGCCATCGCCGCCTATGTCGCGGCGTGCGACCTCATCGCCGCTGGCAATCCGCTCGGCGTGAGCGCGCTCCCGCAAAATTCAGTCGCCCTAACCGTGTGAGGCACCGATGGCATTCCCCAACTCTCAATCCAATCCTACCGGCGCGATCCCGGTTTATCAGGGCGCAAGTAACGTCGCGATCGTGACTGCCTCCGGCCAGGTCGTTACCGGCGCGGGCGTGCTGCAAGGCGTCAACCTCGGCACGGCTGGTAGCGGGGCGACCGTTTCGTTTTACGATGGAACCTCGGACACCGGCAAGCTGTTGTGGTCATTCAGCGCCGACGCCATGCCGTACGATACAAAGCCCGGCGTGCCCTATGCGACCGGCTTATATGTCTCTATCGTGGCTACCACGTCGCCTTCGGTCAACGTCACATATATCTAGGAACCGCCGATGAACATTTCCGCCGCCGCAGGCACGTCCGCCCTCACGCAGCTTTTCACCGCGCTGAACGGCGGCACGCTCAATCTCTATACAGGTGTACCACCCGCAAATGTTGCCGCGACGTTGTCAGGGAATACCCTGATCGGAACAGCAGATTTAGCTGCTACCGCACTCTCCGGCTCGATTACCGCGAGCGGAGATACCGTTGTTGGAACGCTGACATTTACGAGCA
>JAEHJW020005300.1_pt1 | contig 25456 bp, 38 predicted proteins | sample 9271431 | NCBI WGS metagenome assembly JAEHJW02 | reverse complement strand
TTGTTGTCGTTTCGGATCAAGGGCCATTTGGAATGCGTTTCTTTCAGGGACGGGCAGACCCCCAAAGGGGTCAATACGCACGAAGCGGTTCGGATTGTTAACGCGATTATCGTCGTCTGTTTTTGCTTAGGCAAGTGTTTTTATTGTTTGAACAAAAATATTTTTCGACAGTGTGATATTTATGTTGCTTTTTGTATTTTTATCAGCGATAATAGTCTCACGCAGGACGATTTTACAACTTAGAACTGAAGGAGATCACCATGAAACTCGCAAATACCACGGCAGCGAAACTCGGACGACACCTTGACCCGCGCATCGGCATGTTGACCAGCGGCAAGTTCTATGCCTTTGCGCATGGTTATGACAAGCCTGAAACGGTCGGAACGCTTGAGGAAGTAGAAGCGGCTCTGGGATTTCGCAAGCCCGCGAAACAGACAAAGAAAATCTGGAACGTAAAGTTGACTTTCCAGTATCCGGCATGGGATGAGGTTGACGGGATTGATTTCCCCTTTATTCACGCTGCCAGCAAGTCAGAAGCCAACAGGAAAGCCCGCAGACAAGCCGAAAAGGACGGTCACATACCGTGTAAAGGCAAAGGATTTTCGACTTTCACGGCTGTCGAACAATAAACCATGGGAGAATTGAAATGACCACACCAACCATTTATCCATCTTACTACCGCACGGCTGAGGTGTTTCACAGCAATCACTTCTACTCCGTCGTCGGACAGAACAGACCAACCAAGGAGGAAACAACGCACCTGTGCTTGCTGGTTGACGGCTACAAGCGGTGGTTTCCGATCAATGAATTGCATGCGTGTCTTTAAACCTCCATTCTCAACAAACGCTCTAGGATCGTCTTAGAGCGTTTTTCTTTCGTGGAAAGTAGGGTTCTATGCCTCGATCGTCGATCGCCCAACCTTCCATGTTAACTTTTGTTTAAACTGCATTCCAAGATCTTTCTCTGCAACGCTATTCGCGCCTCCTTCAGCACGCCATCGTAGTGTCGCCAACCGATGAAGCACCGCCTGCTTGTCGCCCTTGGATCGGCCTTGTAATAGTATTCGCCGACAATAACCGTCTTGTGAACTTCTGAAAGCTGCACAATGCATCCTTCGATGAATGCGCCATCGAACTCGTCAATTGGCATTCGTGTTCTGTCTGCCGCATCCCAGTGTTGCACATGCTGGTATTTTTTCTCGATGCTGCAACATGTTCCTCGACCGGCTCCTAAACTGCCTGCCCATCGTCTCCAGTTTTCCATCCTCCCCTCGAAATTTTCGACCCTTTCCAGTGGACGATCGGCGTCCGTTTTTTCGCGATTTTCCTCTGCACCACCGTCATTTTTGATCTGCACCATAATTCCCTCTCATTTCCCAGTTTCAGGACGCAGGCCGTGTGAGGCCGTGTTCCCTATAGTTTGCCGAAACAAATTAAATTAACTCGATTTCTTAATATAATTAGGTTCTAGACTTATGTAGCCACACGGCCTCACACGGCCTGCCGTGAAAGTTTAACACAAAGTTCGTGCTATAATTCATTGTTCCTAATCGACAAAATTTTTATGAATTTATGAAATCCATAAAAAATCGTGTTTCACAAGTCCACACAAACCAAAAATTCATAAATTTATTTTCGACCTGGGTGCTCTTTCCCACACGGCCTCACACGGCCTTGATTGCTTTCCGCAATCGACAATCCAAACTCCATTGCCGAAAACTTCATTGCTTTCCACAATCATTTTCCGCATTCCCATTGTCGTTTCAAAACAATTCATGAGCCAATTCGGCAACCGGATCGTATGACGACGGCGTGCCATTCTTGACATAAACCATAACCTTTTTGCCAGAAAAGCTCCATCGACCGGAAGAATTGTTTGGATTTCTGAATAAGGTATAACCAAGTCTTCCGAAAGCTGTTCCAACTTTTCGCTTCACATCTGCCACTTTCTCGCCTGCCGCTTCTGCTTTGGTCAATACCCAGTCCACCCTAATCCCAGTTGGATTTCCCAACGACTCAATTATGTCGTCCAACCAGTCGTCTGAGCTGAGTCCTGAAGCCACAACTGTTTTGTGCGCATCCGTTTTCCTTTGGCCATTGCTGGCTGAGAAATCGTTTAGCGGCATGCTGGTTAGGAAAGCCGCTACGTGGCGATCTCCTCCTTCGATATACCAATCCCAAAGCTCAGAGAAATAACGCCGCCTAACATCGTCTTCGCCAAGCCCCATCTCTTCCTTGGTCGCCGCTTCGATCACGTCGTACCTTCGATCGTCTGGCGGGATGTAGATGCCGCTGGCCAAGTGGTTGGTCGTGATGATCACCCCACAAACCATCTTCATCGAATATTTCTGGCCATACTTCGGGTTGATCGTGCAGATATCCGGTGAACCCGCAATGAGCACTTTGGTGCGTTCATTGAACGCCCATTTGGTCATTTCGTGTAGGTTGGCAGCTTCAGATATACGCACAAGAGTGGCTGAGGCGAATTCGTTGAAGCTCCCTTCCAGCGCCGATGGATCGATGTTCGCAACATTCCAATGGCCGATGGCCGGACAGCAGAACTCCACCGCCGTGTCTTTACCAACGCCTTGTCCTCCAGCGATGAGTAACGCGAAGCGCGGCTTCTCCCACGGCTTCTGCACACGGTGCGCCATGTATTTAAGGAATTGATCCGCGTCTCCAGGCTTATTGAAGATCTTCTTGACATGATTGATGAATGGTTCAGCATATTTTGGGTCTCCAAGTTCTATGGTTGGTTTGCGGTAAGTGTTGTATAGGGCTGCGCCTTTCATGTCGAACAATTCACCGTGACGACAATCCTTTCCTTCCAACACATCGGTGTCGATGGAAGGGTCGCAGGTCATGCTGGTCATCAAGGCGTTCTGCTGAAGCCATAAGGAAGCCGGTGTGATCTTTCCATTTTCGTTGATTGGGGATACAGCTGCGTCAACAGCTGGCGCAATCCAGTAGGTTCCTGTTGGTCGGTAGATGTAGTTGTTCCCTGGACCGTAGTACACAAAGTTATGTACTGGCACTTCACCGGCTTCCGGTGCCCAACCGCTGTCGATGGCGGACTTGACGATGGTGCCGAGGGTCAGATCCTTTTCGCCTTTTTGCTGGCTGATCTCGTAGAAGGCTTGCCTCATGATCTCGTCGTGGTTGCGGCCTTTCGCGCCGCCCCATTTCTCTGACCATTCCACATAGACTTCCCATGCCTTGTCGGACATCTTGAACTCACGACCCATGATCACCCCAATGCTGCGCCAAAGGTCTCGGTCGTCTGCTGGGATGTGGCTGAGCATCTTTTCCACTTGCTCAATCGTATATTTTCCACGGTACATGCTGTCGCGCGGCCTTCCACGGCTTTCTTTGCGCTTGGAGAGATGCCTTGGCACGTCTGCCAGAGGGGCGTCAAGATCCATCCACGTGTAATGCCGCATCGACCGGTGCAGAGATGGTGCTGCGACCACGTATCCGCCGTCGTTTCTAGCATCTACCCCTTTGCCTAGAAAGTTGCTGCAGGTTTTTATTGCGCTGTTGTACTTGAAGAAAGCGTGCAATCCGCCTGAACCGGTTTGGCACATGAGCGTTTCAGGCTCGCCGTGATCACCACAGGCTTCAGCCCAACTCTCTGCTCCCATCTTGCCTGTGCCGATGTCTACGTCCAAGACAGTGAGTGAACTTTGTTCGCCTGTGGCTATGGCTATGTTGCTTTTGGGAGCGCCTTCTCCGAACCAGACTTCTATCTTGGCAGGATCCTTGCTGGCCTCCTTGACGCCCTTTGCAACTCTGGGATGCTTACCTGCGTCTGCGCAACCTACAACGCCGCAAGTGCATTCACCGTCACTTTTGATTGAATGCAAGGGGAAAACGTACCATCCTCTGGAAATGTATTCAAGAGCCGCTTGGTGTATTTGTTTCTGGAAGATGTTTGTTGTATCGTTCGTTCCATGATCTTTCGTCATCTCTGTAATCCTTTATTTGCTGAGCTAGAGATTGGTTGATGTCATAACAGAAACCGAGTTCGTTCAGTGAATCAGACAAGTCTGCGCAAGTCTCGCAGAAGTATTTCGGAGCCAAATACACTTCATCGCCGTGGATGCGCTCTTCAATGTCATTCTCCGGTGGACGCCAAATGAATAGCTTGAGCGCCGTTTCGCCTACTTTGATTTTGCTCTTGCATGAACAACACCTTCTTGATCGTTTGGTGCTGAGCGGCTGTTGACCTTTGCTGTCGGGCTCCCAGTACCAGTCATAATCTCCATCGGCGTCTACTGAACAATAGAGACTCATGATTGATCATCCTCATCACCGCCCATCGTTTTGCCGCATCGGTCACATTCCCATTTTCCTGAAACAATCTTTTGTGTAATGGATCCACCGCACTCGCATGGATAGGAAGGCTCGTAATCTTCTGGGGTGTCGTCAAAGCTCATTTCACCCTCCTGTAGTAATACAACGGTGGGAGCAACCCTCTTGGCCCATACAAGTAGAACCGGACGGACTGGGCGATCTTGGTTGGGTAGATTATAACTCTTTCCATTTTCATGGCTGAACAGGCTTGGTGGTTCCGTTCCAAGCCAGATCTTGAACCTTAGATCTGAGCTTTTCGTTCTCAACCTGGAGCGTCTGATTGGCAATTTCCAGATTGAGGTTCTGCTGCTGCAGTTCTTTGAAGCTGTCTGGTGTCAATCCACCTTTCTCGATGGCAGCTTCAAGACCTCTTGCGTATCCTATAACAGAAGTCAATGCCTGATCCACATCGACCAGTTTTTCGTTGACTTCCTGCAATACCGTGCTGATGAAATCCATCTCACTCCCCTTTCACAAAAGGTTTCAAGTCAGGTGGCGTCCAGCCTTCAGGCTTCTTCACCTTGCCGTTTTCATCCCACTCGGCGACCACACCGCGTCCGCTGCACATTTCGCATTCGTCGTCGTGTAGGTTGTCTTCGAACCACCAACCCTTCCCGCCGCATAAAGGGCATTCAACCAGCTTGTCCATGTTAGCACTGAAAACTGCCGTGCAAGCTCCGAACACATCTGCACCTTGGCTGAATGCTGAACCGATGGCCACCCAAGCCAAATCGATATCAGCATCCAGCATGGCTTCTCGATCGGCGTTCAAAATGAATTCGTCGCAAAACCCTTTTTTAAAGGAAGAAGACAGCTCATTCAGATCTTGCACGATTGGGGCGTCTCCTCCGAGGATGGCTTCCAACTTCTCAGCCATTTCCTCCAGCTGCAGGCCGGTGCAAAGCGCAGTCTGCCGGACGTTGAATTCTTGGGTGGTCTGACCGACGGCTTCGTTAAAGATCCGAACCGCATTTACGAAATCAATCTTTCTGCTCATTTTCTTCTCCAAAATAAAAGGCACCGAACCTTTTGGTCCAGTGCCTGAGTCGGCATCAATATTTCACGGTTCAGAACTTCTCGTCAGAGTCGTCCTCCGAAGCTTCGCCCGGAGCCGGTGGCGGAGCGACTTCCACCGCGCCTTCCTTGACTTGCTGGTTGAAGGCTTTTGCCTTGGCATAAACTTCAGGACTCTTGACCGATTCCTTGAGCGAGATCTCGACTCCCCACCAGCTGCCTTTTGCATTGGTTTCCTTGACAGGCTTCAGAACGTATTCGTGGCTGAAGGACGGCGGAATGAAAGGCTTTCCGTTGGCCCCGATCATCTCCACACCCTGGATCAAGCTCATCCAGCGCTTGGACTTCTTGATCTGCGTGCCGGAAAGGGAAACCAATGCCGGTTGCCACGAACCAGACGCATTCTTGAACAGCACGAAATGGTTGCGAGTGTCGGCCAGATGGTCGTACAGCGGAGCACCTTTCTCATCGAACGGTGTGGCCCCTTCAGGAACGTCCATCAGGTACGTGCCGCCCACATTGCTCATGCCGGGAAGCTTGCCGGTTTCCACGTCCAGCGGATTGTATTCGCCCTTGTAGCCGCCGCCTGTCGAACGTGGTGCCCAGCGCAAGTAGCGCCTCTGGAATGCACAGGGGATCACGACAAGTTCCTTGAACAGCTCGTTGGTGATGGTGTTGATGAAAAGTCCTGGTTTGGCCTCTTCGACCGTTTCAACCTGAGGCGAAAGACCCTGCAACATGGTCAGGAACGGAATGGCGAAGCTGCTCTTGTCTGCCCCTTCCATGCCGCCGCCAGCGTCTTCCTCAAACATGCTTGCAACTGCCGGAAGGTTCTTTTCTGCTTCTGCCAATTCATGCTTTTTCGTGCTCATTTGCTTCTCCTATTAAGTTGTGGTTTGCTGCTGTTAAGGATTCCTAACTTGCTTTACCGCTTGCTGATTTTGGTTGTGAAAATCGGCGTTGCGCCGAACAGATCCAGCGGGATATCAGCACCCTTGCTGATCTGCTCACGAAGGAAAGCCTTCATGGTCTGAGCATGCACACCGCGCTCCAATGCTGGCGCAAGACCTTCATCAGAGAGCTTCTGCATGAGTTCAACGGCTTGTTCCAATTCACCTTTGCCGTATTCGATGACGACCTCAGTCTTGATCAATCCACCGAAGTTGTGCTCTTCAAGCCAGTCATACACTTCTGCAAGACTTTCTTTGCTGGTCTGCGAATAAACATCCATCGTCGTGCGCAGCGTCTGGCCGGTGTTGAGCTTGAACGATTGCATTTCGACTTCCTGCATGGCGCACGGAATGGTTTCTTCTCTGAGCAGGCGTGCGTAAGCCTTTTTCTCTTTCAAGACCTCTTCTGCTGCCTCCACAGCTGCGTCTGCTTCTAGCAGCGCTTGAGCGACATTTGTCAATTCATCAAGAGTGATCATGTGTTTCCTTTCTAAGTTGAAGTTATAGAGCGATTCTGGCCGTAACGTACCGGCCAAGCTGCTTGTCCCACTTTAGCACGGTGAACTTCCCGTGCCTGCCTAGGATGGCGCAAGCTGCAGCAGCAACGACTGGATCACCAAGAGTGACGATTGAATCTCCTGCTTCGTAGTCATAGTGCTTGAGCTTTTCTTCCAGTTGCCTGATTAGATCTCTTGTGTCGAAAAAGGCTGCTCTTGGCGGCATCAGAACTTCTACCTCGCCGTGTTCCGTGGCTGGTGTGATGTTCAAGATTGGCACAAAGGCATCCGTTTCAGGATCCTTCTTGTGGGGTATTTGAGTTACATAAACTTTTGGCATTATAAGTTGTCCTTTCTGTCAATCACAGAGTTTGTGTTGAGCATCAACATCACAATTATGTGACTAAAACCAAGCATGCTCTTCTAAAATACAAAAAGCAACTCCGTGTGACTTGCGCCGCACGTGGATTAAATCTTCCTCTTATTTTTTCTCCGAGGCAACTCTTTTCACACGGCCTGTATGCAAAATAAAAAGTTTGCTTTTTTAGAAAATGTGGAGAATAATATATCGTGGGTTTGGTAGAGTTATCCGTTTACAGACGAACCTTTTAAATGTCAGACAAAACGGGGAGCGTTCCGAGCGCTGGCTCCTTAAACTTTTCTCGTGCCAAGACGCATGGAGATTGAAAACGCTCCACAAGGGCCAGCCACATTAAGTCTGGCGTATGAGGATCAGTCTTCAACCGTATTGGTGCAGCACTAAGAAGCAAGAACATTGGGGAATAGATCGGTCAGTTGGCGCAGGCAAGATGGGCAATGGACTCGCGAGCAACCCATTTCCGGCCATTAATCCCGATGATCCTCTGGAGTAGCTAACCAGAAACAGTGTTCTTGACTTGTTGGTGAATGCGCAGGCTGATGCGCTGAATACCATCAAGGTGGTACGCGAAACCCCCAAAAGACGGTGAAAGAACCCGTTGAAGGTAGGGCGCGTTGGAAAAGCCACTAAAGCCGGAGATCAGCACCGGCCACCAACAATCAACTTATAGAGGAGAATCCAATGTTCGGAGTTATGCAGCACCTTAAAATAACCATCGTTGAAGATGTTGATGAGGCTATCGAGAAAGGTTATAACTATACTGAGGTTGGTGGTTTTAAACCAATTCGTATAGCTGAAGTCGTTGTTGTTCGAAAAGGCACAGAAGGCGGCAATTCCACTGTAGACTTGATCCTCGAAACCGAGACAGGTGAACTTTATGTTGTGATGGTGACTGGAGCTTTGTTAAAATCTATTCCAACGTGACAGGAGGCAAAATGAAAATCCGTATGACTATGACCATCACCCCAACTGAGGACAGCTTGAAGGAATTGATCGCTTCCGTTGGCTCTACTGATCACCATGCCATAGCCGCTTTCATCGGCAAAGTATTCGTCGATGAATTTGCAGACGTAACTGGCGCCAGAATTGAGCTGACTGACATTCATGTCGAAGAATAACACAACAATCAACCAGATGCTCAAGGCATTGATTGGCATTCTGGCCACAAGGGATCTTGGCGATTTCGAGACTGACTTCATTGAGAGGCAGGCTGAGCGGACATTCGACGGTGAAGTGTGCGCCCACATGAACGATCGTGAACGCCGTTGGGTGGAAATGCTTTATACGCGCCATTTTCTTGCAAACAACACAAATTCGGAGGGTTGATGGACATCATTTATGGAGCAGGGCTGGCCGGTTTGATCGCGGCACAGCATTTTCAAAAGGCCATTCTGCTGGAAGCTTCCAGCATTGACAAGATCAACCACAAAGCTGTTCTGCGCTTCAGGACCAGCGCCGTGGGAGACGCCGTTGGCATCCCTTTCAGGAAAGTTCGCGTGCACAAGGGGATTTGGCTCGATGGTCAATTCGTTCAGCCTTCTATCCGTTTGGCTAATCTTTACAGCCAAAAGGTCATTGGCAGGCTGGCAGACAGATCCATTTGGAATTTGGAACCCTCTGACCGATTTGTTGCGCCAGAAGATTTCATTGAGCAACTCATCGACCGGTGCGAACACCGTATTCAGTGGAATCATCCTGTTACAGCAGACGAATTCATGAATACGAATGTTCCAAGGATCAGCACGCTGCCGATGAGCGTTGTTTCCAGGTTCTTGATGGACAAAACAGGGATCGCCCCGCAATTCAATTATGCCGGCATCAAGGTCAAACGCTGGCGCATCAAGGATTCAGATGTGTTCCAGACGATTTATTTTCCTTCGCATCACAACACAATTTATCGCGCCAGCATCACTGGCGACTTGCTCATTGCCGAGTATATCGACAAAGACATCGGCCAGCACAACGAAGCGTCGCAAGACTCAGTAATTTTCGAAGCGTTTGGACTTCTTTGTGTTCCTGAACCGATTGAATCAACTTCCCAACGTTTCGGCAAAATCGCACCTATTGATGACGTATGGCGCAAGCGATTCATGTTCGAGCTCACAACCAAATTGAACGTATTCAGCCTTGGTCGATTTGCGACATGGAAGAACATTCTGCTGGATGACGTTTTGAAAGACATCAACGTCATAAAACAACTTGCAAATCAAAGCCACTACTCGATGGCGTTGCATTCAGCCGGTGTCTGAGCAAAAATATTTTCACATTTATGAAAATAAATGTTGCCTTTTGTATTTTGTTGGAGCATAATACAATCATGTAGCACGAATACAACTTACAACTGAAGGAGAATAAAATGAGAATCGCCGCTTCCGACAAGGTCAGGCCCGAACAATACAACGCTCTGGCAATGGCTTCCCGCGAAATGCGCGAAACCAACGACTGTGCAGTCAAGGCTGTCGCAACGGTTTGCGGTGTAAGCTATGAAGTAGCCCATGCGACTCTGGAAAAGTTCGGCAGGAAAAACGGCAAAGGTGCTCACACTTACCAGATTCACGATGCTGTCGAATTTCTCGGAAAATCCACCAGAGGTGTCGCAATCCAATACTTCATCCAGAAGTATCCCAAGGGACACCGTGACGTGCTCAAGAATGTCACAACACACCACATGGCCCGTTTCAACAATGTCTGGGCTGACGGAAAGACTTATCTGGTCTACACCAAAGGCCATGTGCTTGCCGTCGTCAACGGTGTCAACCACGATTGGACCGTTGGCAGCTCCAAGCAAGTCGTTGCGATATACGAAGTGATTTAACCACCCCAACTTACCACCAAGGAGAATATCATGGCACAAGCAACTCTCAAGAACATCGACCACATGCTCACCCGCGACATGGTTGACGAATACAACCGTCTGACCGGCAAGAACATCACCAAGTTTTCCAGCCGCGAAGCCGGTGTCCGTCAGCTGACCAAGGCGCGTGAAGCGCATCAAGCAGGTCAAACCATCCTTCCGGGCGAGGAAGACGAACATGACATGCCGAAGGATGAGCGCGTCATTGAGCCTGTCGTTGAGCCTGTCGTTGAGCCTGTTGTCGTCAAGCCTGCTCGCAAGGAAAGCGCTGATCGCGCGAAGCACATCGCAGAGAGCTGGGATGATCCGAATGTCGCCGCAAAGCGGAAACAGCGCAATGGGGTAAGAGTTTCTACAGACGGCAGATCTTATACAGAATACAACAGCGTTTCTGCGGCATTCAAGGCACTTGGTCTGCCCATGGGTGTTCACATCAAGTTCCGCATGGATCTGAAGGTGTGTGGCGCAAAGACTATCAAGATGGGGGATGGCGAATATCTTTTCAATCTGATGTAAGGAGAAACTAAAATGCTAAAACAAATCAACAAATTGACTGATGAACAAATAGCTCAAATGCCAGCGTGGACGAAAAAATGGATTGATATTGGGCTTTCCACAGAACCTGCTGATTTTGATCGCGCCACTGAAGCTGCATTGAAAGCATATCAGCTGTGCAATCTTGAAAAGCCGATGGTTATATTGAGAGTCGCCAACCCTTATGCTGCAACTATCGGGGGAGCCTGTGCTTGGTTGTTTTTAAAAGCCTTGTTTAAAGATCAGGTCGGGGCTCAGGTCAGGGCTCAGGTCAGGGATCAGGTCGGGGCTCAGGTCTGGGCTCAGGTCGGGGCTCAGGTCAGGGCTCAGGTCTGGGATCAGGTCGGAGCTCAGGTCTGGGATCAGGTCAGGGATCAGGTCGGGGATCAGGTCTGGGCAACAAGTTTTCAAACTGCAAAAGATGGACTTAATAATGATGGAATTTCAAGCATGTGGTGCGCATTCACCGCATTCGCAACTTTCTTTAGAGACGTTTGCGGATTGAGTGATGCTGAAATTCTCAAGCGTCTTGAAATCAACGAAGCTTTAGTAGATTCATGCGGATGGACGTGGTGGCATCAGAATGTTCTTGTGATTTCTGATCGTCCGACTCACATCAAGCGTGACAATAATGGACGTCTTCACTGTGAAACGGGCCCATCAATCGAATACCGTGATGGATGGGCTCTTTTCCACTGGCATGGCGTAGCAATCCCGGGTGAATGGGTGATTGGAAAGAAACCAACGGCACAGGAAGCCCTGGCGTGTGAGAATGTCGAGCAACGCAGGGTTGCATGTGAAATTGTTGGTTGGTCAAACATTCTCAAACAACTCAACGCGAAAGTGATTGATCGAGACGAAGACGAAGAAATCGGAACGCTTCTTGAGGTCGATCTTCCTGATTCTGGGAAAGAACGTTTTTTACAGGTCAGGTGCGGAACTGGACGGACGTTCGCTCTTCCCGTTCCTCCGGATGTCCGAACAGCTTTGGAGGCAAATAGTTGGACATATGGATTGGATCAATTCAATTTCAAACCAGAAGTAAGAACTTAAGGAGAATGAAATGCAAACTTTCAAAAATCAAGCGGCTCAAGGCGATATTCTTGTTCGCAGGATCGACGCATTGCCAAGTGACATCAAGCTTATCAAGGCCGAAAACGGCATGTTCGTCGTGGCGCATTCGGAAACCGGGCACAACCACGTCATCGCTGAACGCCCGAACGTTCGCCTGTATTCCGCAAATGACCCGATGATTTCCTACCTGGAGGTAATTGAAGCGACCGACAAAACAGAATGTTTGCTGGAACATCTCCGCAGCTTCGATACGCACGAAACCATCAAGATCAATCCGGGCATCTACGAGATACGCCGTCAGCGCGAATACACGCCTGAAGGATGGAGAAGAGTCGAAGATTGATTACAAATCACTTGCCTTTTGAGATTTGTTGGTGGACGATCATAGTTGTGGTCGTCCACATTTATTTTAAACAGCAAATCAAGGAGACAAAAATGTCGCAAAGTGAAGGAGTCAAGGCGTCATGGGCCAATGAAGAGACTGCAGCGAGGCGCAAGGAGCGCACCAACGTGGTTGTGGAAGGTCATGGCGAATTCAGAAGCGTGCGTCAAGCGTTCAGGGATCTCGGACTGCCTGAAGTCAAGCATGGCAAGTTCCGCATGGATCTGAAGGCCAAGGGCGAACACACCTTCGAGCACGAAGGCACCACGTTTCACTTCAAGGTAAAACAGGCGGCCTCTGCAGCAACCTGATTCGGTTGGGCGGGTGACCGCCCATCTTGAAAATAATTTACAAAATAGTTTGCCTTTTGCATTTTGCTCAGGCATAATATAAATCGTAGCAAATCACTTTACAACTTATAGCGAAGGAGAAACAAAATGGCACACGAAATCGACGAAAGCACTGGTAAGGCAGCAATGGCCTATGTTGGCGAAAAGCCTTGGCATGGTCTTGGCCAAGCGCTGACACCGGACGCCGATTTGGATACGTGGCGTGTCGAAGCAGGCATGGACTGGAACATCCTTGCAGCACCTGTTCTGTTCGACGACAGGATTGTTTCCGTTGACGCCGAAGTCGTTGAAACGGTGGATTCCACGATTCGCGAAATGCGCGATCGTCAAGTTTTCTTCCGCAGCGACACCCGTGCCGCACTGAGCGTTGTCAGCAACGATTTCAAGATTGTTCAGCCCTACCAGATTCTGGAATTCTACCGTGATCTGGTCGGAAATGCCGGATTCCAGCTGGAGACAGCCGGTTGCCTGTTTGGGGGCAAGAAGTTCTGGGCATTGGCCAAGTGCGGCGAAAATGCCAAGATCATGGGGCAAGACGAAGTTGCGCCTTACCTTCTTCTGGCTTCTGCGTGCGATGGCTCCATGTCAACGGTGGCACATTACACGTCAGTTCGCGTAGTTTGCAACAACACTCTGCGCATGGCCGTTGGCGCGAATGCCCAGAAGGCCCAAATCAAGATTCCGCACAGCGCAACCTTCAACGAAACTGAAGTCAAGTTGGATCTCGGCATCGCCGCAGACACATGGGAAAAGTTCATCGTCAACATGAACGTTCTGGCCGCAAAGAGGATCAGCAGGGATGATGCCATCGACTTCACTGCCAGACAGCTGAAGAAGGAGTGGCCCAACAAGGAAGGTGGCGCGATGGACCGTGAAGAGATGCTTTCCTCTTCCATGGCTCTGCGCAGAATCATCAAGCTGTTCGACGGCGAAGCATTGGGATCACAAATGGATTCGGCCAACGGCACGGCATGGGGTCTGGTGAACGCAATGACCCAATACTTCGATCACGAATCTGGCAGCAAAGGCGAAAAGAGCCGTGCATTCGAAAGAGCGCATCTCACCGACCGCGCGAGCTTCAAGGTCAGGTTCGTCGACGAACTTCTGGCTGCTTAACGAACACAGGGCACTTCGGTGCCCTTTTCAACTTATATTGGAGAATGAGATGACCAACAAAAAAGTTAACATTCGTGCGGTGCCGGTTCAAGAGTCTCTTGAAAGTGCCTTGGAAGGCGGTTTTTCTGAGTTGAATGACCTCATGAACGAGTGTCAAGAGATCGTCGACAACGCCACGGAAGCACTTCAACAGACACAGCGCATTCAAACGCTGGAGCAAACGGCGTCTGAACTTTATCAGTCAGATTCTGCTCCTGACATTCCCAATGCGCTTTGCGAAGCAGACTTGCAAGTCAACTACACAGAAGACAGACGCAAGTCGAAAAGTACGAGCAGAGCCACCCGTTGCGCGGAAGCCTGCGCAAAGCTTTATGCAGTAATTGCTGCAGTCGAGTTATTTTTGGAGACGAATGAGTCTGCTGATGAAGAAGGCGAGATCCAATCGTTCATCGATGAAGTTCAGGAAATGATCGACTCCGCTGAAGGTTGTGAATTCCCTGGAATGTTTGGTTGATAGGAGGAAACGATGAAAGTCACCCTGATCAGTCACACGCCAGACGCCGTCAATCTGCTGCTCTTCACCAAGAGCACGCGGCTTGAGCTTTCTCCAGGCTTGATGGACGAGATTCGTGCATGGCCGGAAGAGAAGAAGATGGCCGAATTAGATGCGATGGCGAAAACCATCAAGTCCTCATGGGAATTTCTTGATGTTGTTTTTCTCATAGAAGGGATCAGCCGAGCAACCGCACAGCAAGTGACAAGGACAAGGAACGCAAGTTACGCAATGCAGTCTCAGCGCGTAACAGACGCCAGAAGCATAAAGGTGACGAATGGTATTGATCCGGAGTCGCCAAACCATGACATTTTTGAATGCGCGGTAAAAACTGCACAAGACGCATATTCTGGATTGGTTGATGCAGGCGTTGCGCTTGAAGACGCTCGTGGCATACTTCCGATGAACGTGCAATGTAACCTGATCGCGAAATATAACTTGCGAGCGTTCACCGATCTTGTTAAGGCAAGAGAAAGCCTGCGTGCTCAAGGCGAATACAATTCGATGGTGAAACATATGAAGTTGCTTGTGACAGAAATCTGGCCTTGGAGCACACCGTTCTTTGTTTCAGAGAATGCTCTTGCCATTGACATAATCGAGCAAGTTGCGAAGCGAATCGGCATTCAAACCGGCAAAGGCGATGGCTGGGAACTTGCCAAAGCTGCTGATTTGCTTCGGAAGGGGTGATCATGAAAAAACATCTTGTGATTTACCACGACAAGTGCACGGACGGTTTTGGAGCGGCCTTTGCTGCTTGGCTGAAACTTGGGGGTGATGCAGAATATGTCGCATGCAGTTATGGCGATGGAAAATTCTGCCATCCTGCAGACATTCGTGATTCTGTTGATGGAAGACAAGTTTACATTCTTGACTTCAGCTTTCCAATAGAAGTCATGAAGCAGTTTTTTGCCGAATCTGAACGGGTTGTTTGGTTGGATCATCACAAAACCGCATTTGAGATGTGGTGCGGTAAAATGCGTGAAATATATGAACCGACTCCGGCAACAAGATTCAACAAAGAAAATTACGTTTTGCTTGACAACAATAAATCTGGCGCAATGCTGGCCTGGGAATTCTTCCACCCAAATATTTTGCCTCCCAGGATGATAAGGCACATCGATGACCGTGATCGTTGGCAATTCAAGCTAGAATATAGCAAGGAATTGCACGCCGCTTTGGCAAGCATCAAACCTTGGAACTTTTTGCAATGGAAAGAGCTTGATCAGCAAATCGAACACTGGGACAATCAAGTTTCAGAACATTTCATATTCAGAGAAGGAGCCGCAATTCTTCGTGCTCAAAATTCTGATGTTGATCAGATGGCAAAACAAGCTCTCAAGGTCACCGTGTCTGCCCTATGGGAGGACGGCGAGTCCATCGGTGAGCACCCAGCACGACAAGGTCTTGCAGTCAACTCATGTCTGCACCAATCAGAACTTGGCCACGTTCTTGCCATTGAGTCTGGCACATACGGATTGGTGTGGTATATCGATCGTTCCAAAATGGTAAATTGTTCTTTGCGCAGCAATGGTGACTATGACGTTTCTAAAATTGCAAATGCATTTGGTGGAGGAGGGCACAAGAATGCAGCCGGATTCCAATGCGAAATTGCAACGTTGTTAGGATTTCTGAAATGATCATCCTCGACCTAGACAATTGTATTGCAGACGACGGATGGCGCATTTCAAAGATCGACTGGAATTTCGATGACCCAAACATGCGCTATCACCGATACCATTCGCTTGCTCCGTTCGACACAGCGGCCAATCATGATCTGATTGAAAGGGCAAGACAAGAAGGGTATGTCATTTCAACTGCTCGTCCGATCTTTTATAGGCATTCAACAGAAGAATGGCTGAAAAGGTTAATTTGTGTCAAGCCAATGGGTGTTTTCATGCGTGGAATTGGCGATCACAGAAAGTCTGTAGAATTGAAAAAAGACCACCTTGTCATTGCGCGTGAGATTCAGCACCTTGCACCGTCCAAAGGTGTCGGTGCAGCATTCGATGACAGACCAGACGTTGTCAGCATGTATATTGAACAAGGAATTCCGGCATTCGTGAGAAAAATTCACGACCTTTGCGCTTACACCAGACCACAGGAGAAAACATGAAAGTTGAAGAAGCACAAAAGAAGATCTGCCCGTTGATTTCGGAATACAATTCACCGTCAAAGTGTTCAACGATTCACTGTATGGCCTGGAATTTTCTGAAGGAAGAGAAGCGCAGATTCCGAATGCACGACGGAAAATTCATCAACAGCGTGAATTCAACAGACAACGGCAATCCCATTCGACCAGACGATGTTCCGGAGGACGCCGTGTTCGAACGATCTCTCAATCGCTGGAAGTGGGACGAAACAATTCTGTCTGATCAAGGATTCTGCGCACTGATGAGGACACTATGAAAACAGCTGATCAAATTCTTGACGAAGCAGCACAAACGTTCCGAGACCGCAATGCGGTTTACGGCGACAATTTCAAGATGGTCGGAAAGATGATGCAAGTACTTTTTCCGAATGGTGTGCCGCCCGAACTCGTTGTGCAGGATCATTTCCATCTGTTTGAACTTGTGTTGGTGAAGCTATCCCGTTACGCCATCAGCAATCTTTCACATGTTGATTCAATTCGCGATTTGGCTGTGTACGCCGCCATGTGTGAAGCGCACAATCACAACCAACTTGAAAAGGAAAAGCAATGAGCAACATACTCGTCACTGGCGGAACAAACGGCCTTGGAAAAGCAATCGTGGCTGCATTGAAAGACAAGACACTTTATGGCAAAAATCACAACATTGTGATTTTTGATACAGAGTACGGAGACGATGTTCGAAAAGCGGATTACGCAGACATTGCGTCTGGTCTCCGCAACATGTTCGACACAGACGAAGAAATCCCGCAGCTGGACGTGCTGATCAACTGTGCCGGTGTCAACAAGATCAACTGGCTGGAAAACGTTTCGGACGACGAATGGGATGAGGTGATGGATGTGAATGTGAAAGGCATCTTCAAGATGACCAAGGCGTGCCTTCCGATGCTCATAAAAAGCAAAGGGACTGTGCTCAACATCGTCAGCAATGCCGCGCACATGCCAATGACTTGCAGCGCAGCTTACAACGCCAGCAAAGGTGCTGCCCTGATCCTGACCAAACAGATGGCGCGTGAACTCACCAAGGCGCACGGAATCACCGTTTTCAGCGTCAGCCCGAATAAGCTGGCTGGAACGAAGATGTCTGACTCCATCGACGCGCAGGTTGTGCGCACTCGTGGTTGGACTCCGGAATACGCTCATGAATACCAGCTGAAGGGACTCCTCACCGGCGAGGAAACGCCACCAGAAGCCGTTGCAGAATTCATCGCGTATCTTCTACAAGACAAGGCGCACCACAAGCACTTGTCGGGGTGCGACTTGCCATACGGAGCTTGACATGAAATCAATCGGCCAAATGATTCGACAACTGGAAGGGCTTGTTGGAACAAGTGATTTGAATGATTGGGAAAATGACTTTGTTGAAAATCAAGTCCAAAGAACCGGCCATGGAAAGATGACCGAAGGATTGAGCGAAAAACAAGTCGAGATCATTCAAAAAATTTACAATAAACACTTTGCATAGAAAGGAAACAAAATGAAATTCATCATTGAACAGATTGCAATTTGTCCCAAAGACCCGGCAAAGGCGATCGAGCTTCTCAGCGCAATGGAAGCATTTACATTCGCATATGACCACGTTGTTGCAGAAGGAGAGGTTTTCGGTGTACACGGAGAGAATGAAGCGGATCTCGCCTTCAATTACGATCTCATTCAAGGGAAGGAATTCGAAGTCCTGCATTACACTGAAGGCGACAATTGGATGAATTACAGCCACAGGCGCAATTCCGTCAGCCATTTGGGAATGCATTGCACGGCAGAAGAATTGGAAGGATGGCGAAAGTTTTTCGAAGATCGTGGCATCCAGATTGCGCAAGAAGTGCTGACACATTGCCACAGCAATCCTGTCATCGCCGGCAAGCGTTGGTATAATTACGTTATTTTCGACACAAAGGAAATTCTCGGTGTGGACTTGAAGTTCATCGTCAGGCGTGACAAGGCACCAGAATGAAATTTCTCGTCTTTGACACAGAGACGACCGGTTTTGTCCAACCTTCGGCTGTTGAGATCGAAAAGCAGCCGAAGGCGATAGAACTTGGCTTGATCGTCGTCGAGAACAACAAAATTCTCGAAGAGCGAAATTGGTTGATCAATCCGGGCGAATCCATCACAGATGAAATCACCAAGATCACAGGCATCAAAAACGAGGATCTTGTTGGCAAGCCCAATTTTGGACAGCTTCTTGGCGAGATCGAAGACATATTCGCCATCGCAGACGCGACCATCGCTCACAATGCTCCATTCGACACATCGATCATCAATTTCGAGTTGCAACGAATTGGTCGCACCGGCTTTCCGTGGCCTAAGAAAAACATATGCACGGTTCAGGAATACACCCATGTCTTTGGACGAAGGCCGAAGTTGACTGAACTCTATGAGGAATACATCGGGTTGAAGCTAGAACAAACGCACCGAGCGCTGGATGACGTTCTTGCTTTGCATGAGATTCTTGTGAAAGACGATTTTTATTCTGTTATAGAAATGGTTGGGTGAAATGAGTGAATATCAATTCAAAACAGAGAAGCAACGTCAGAAATTCGAACAGTGCAAGGCGCATCTGCAGCGCAATCCGCAGGTGGCAAAAAAGACATTGATCCTTGCTTATGGGGCGAGTTCAATGCTCCTGAAGGAATGGGAAGAAGCTGGTTTGTTGAAATTCGACAATGAAGCGATAAAGGCACGCATTAAATCGATGCGGCCGATGGGCCATAATGGTTCGCAAGCGCCGTGCGCATGAAGTTACGTGCAATTGCGTCGCTTATGAATTTCCACACCGCTTCAGCGGCGGAAAGTGCAAAGGAATGCATCTTGCACGAGAGTATTGGGAACAGCATTATGGCAGCGGAATTTGTGAAGACTGCCATTGCTTGAATCGAGACAGCAGGCAGTGCGAAGTGCTCTCTGGGCAAGAAAACATAAAGTATTGCGAGGTCTGGAAAGCCTTCGTTGACGACAATGAGATAAGGGTGTATTGGAGATGATCCACTTGCGATTGAAGACAGAATATTCCTTTGGTGAAACCTTTGCGCCAATCAACCGTGTCATAGAACGTTTGAAAGAAATAGGTTGTACGGCGGCTGGCATGGTGGACAAAAGTTCATGGGGACACGTGAAGTGGTTTGAAGAATGCAAGAAGAACGGCATCCAACCGCTGCTCGGCATGGAGCTGGTCGTCAATGATGACGATCTTCGCACCAAGATGTGGTTTCTCGCCAAGAACCAAAGAGGATTGGGCGAACTCTACAAGGCAGCCTCTTTGGCCCACCAGCAACCAATCTCTAGCCGTTTCGGAAAGGTTCCTAGGCTTTACACCAATCAGGTTGTGGAGATGTCAGGCAACGTTTTCAAATTCGCTGGTGACGTGCTGGATGAAGGATTTTTGGCAGACACAGGAGCGATTCTCGACCTGAATCCATCCAGCCGGATCTTGAATGTTAAGAAGCTGAATATAGCAAAAAGCACAGGATTGCGTGTCGTTGAGACATGTGACAATGCCTATTCCAAGGAAGAGGACAAAGAGATCTTTGAATTGATCTCCAAGGCCGGAAACAAGCCGTCTCCACAATATATAACAGATTCTGTCGGCCATCAGGAAACGGCGCAATGGATTGTTAACGAGTGTTCTGGATTGGTTCTGCCTACGGCACCAATGGTTCGTGCTGAAGGTGATCTTGAGGCCCTTTGCCGTGCAGGGATAAAGTTCAGGAAGATGGAAGGTTCTTGGACGGAAGAATATGAAAAACGTTTGGTGTATGAATTGGAGCTGATCCGTTCAAAGGACTTCGAGAGCTACTTCATCATTGTGGCAGACATGGTTCATTATGCAAAAGAGCACATGCTGGTTGGACCAAGCCGTGGATCCGCCGCCGGATCCTTGGTGTGTTATCTGTCCAGAATTACAGAAATCAATCCGATGCCGCCAAAGTTGTATTTCGAACGTTTCATTGATGTGAGTCGCACTGATTTGCCAGACATCGACTTGGACTTCCCAGACAATAAGCGTCACATGGTCTTCGAATACATGGCCAACAAATATGGATTCGAGAATGTTGCGCACATCGGCACGATCAGCCAATACAAACCGAAAAGCGCACTGATCGAAGTGTGCAAGGCTTTGGGCGTTCCAGCTTCAGCCACTGCTGCTGTAAAGGTGGCAATGATCGAAAGATCCTCTGCCGACAGTCGTGCCAACAATTGTCTTCTTGACACATTCGAAACAACCGGTCCAGGGAAAGAGTTCATGGCTCTTTATCCGCAGGCAAAAGTCGCCACGTTGATTGAAGGGCACGCCTCTCACACCGGCGTGCACGCCGCTGGTCTGCTTGTTTGCAATGAGCCAATAACCAATTACGCCGTTGTTGACGCAGACGGAATTGCTCACATCGAAAAAGGTGCCGCAGAAAAACTTGGTCTGCTCAAAATTGATGTGTTGGGTCTGCGAACTCTTGGCATATTGGAAGATGCTGGCCTTGACATTGATTGGTACAATTTGCCGATGGATGATCAGAAAACTTATGATGTTTTCAATGAAAGCAGGCTTTGTGGCATTTTTCAATTTGAAGGGAATGCCTTAAGAGCAATAAGCAAAGACATTGATTTCAAGACAATCATAGAGATCGATGCTGTCACCGCATTAGCACGACCTGGACCGTTTGGCGGTGGGGTCACTGAGAAATATGTAAAGCGCAAGAATGGTGAAAAATACGTTCCAATCCACCCTCTCGTGGAAGAGCACATGAAGGAAACTTTTGGTCTGCCTGTTTACCAAGAACAGACTTTGGCCATCGTTCGCGAGATCGGAAAGTTCGACTGGAAGGAAACCAGCACAATTCGGAAGGCTATGTCCAAGCGCATGGGCAAAGAGTTCTTCGACACGTATTGGGAGAAATTCAGACTCGGTGCTGAGTCTCAAGGCATAGGAGAGAAAGAAGCTCGTGCCACTTGGGAAACCATCAATGCCATGGGCGCGTGGCAAATGAATAAGGCCCATACGTACAGCTATGCCGTCATAAGCTATTGGACGGCATATCTGAAGGCGCACCACCCTCTTGAGTTCTCTGCTGCAAATCTGCGCAACGCGAAGGACGAGGACAGTGCTGTTGAATTACTTCGTGAGATGGTCAGAGAAGGCATTGAATATACACCATTCGACATCGATTTGTCGGAAGAAAATTGGTGTGTGAAGAATGGAATGCTGTATGGCGGATTCACTTCATTGAAAGGCATTGGCGCAAGCAAGGCTGCAAAGCTGATTCAAGCACGCAATGAAGGGAAATTGACAGCAAAGCAACGTGAAGACATCGAAAATGCAGAGAATATATTCAGCAACATCTTTCCGTTCAAGACGAATTATTCTCACTTATATGATGACCCACAAGGCAGCGGAATCGGCAGCTTGGTGCTCAGAATAGAAGAGATAAATGAAGGCATTCCGCACGGCGAAGAACGTGTATTTCTTGGCGAGTTGATCTACAAGAATCCGCGCAATGCCAACGAAGAAGTGAACGTAAAGAAACGGGGCGGAAAGCTTGAGACAGAACCGTTGGAATTTTTGGACTTGCGCTTGCGAGACGATACGAGCACAATAGGAGCACGCATTGGCCGCTTTGACTACGATCGAATCGGCAAGGAGCTTCTTGAAAAGGTTCCTATTGGCGCGCACTTGCTTGTTCGGGCCAAATTCTGGAATGGAATCAGGTATGCATTTATAACCAAGTGGAAGCGATTGGATGGCTGAGTCTGTTGCCTACACAGCATTCAAGAAATGCCTTCAGCCGTTGGACAGGGTTGACCGCGTAGAAAACATAATGCTGGTTGGAATGCCAGACGTGAATTGTTGCATTGAAGGTGTTGAGATCTGGGTTGAGAACAAATGTCCGAAAGAGCCGAAGCGCGGCACAACGCCTTTGTTTGGGTCCAATCACAAGCTTACACAGGAGCAGAAGAACTGGATCCTTAGGCAGTTGAATGCGGGTGGCAACGCGGTTGTTTTTATAGCAACAGACAAACGGTATATTTTGATGGATGGAGCATTCGCAGACGGCCTGAACGAGATGACCGTGCAAGAGCTTGTAGACAAAGCAAGATGGCATTCAACAATTGAATCGGTGAGCAAAGACAAATGGAACAAACTGAGATCGGCACTAGTAAGTTTAAAAATCCGCCTCTGAGGCACCAGCTGGACTGTCTCAACAGATTCGGGCGAAGGGAATATTATGCTCTTCTTGGTGAGCAAGGAACCGGCAAAACATTCATCACGATCAATGATGCGGCAGACCTTTGGGGCAGCGGAGACCTAGACGGTCTATTCGTCCTTGCACCGAATGGCGTGCATGAAAACTGGACGCGCATTGAGATCCCATTCCACATGCCGGATTGGGTCAAATTTGTGTCTTCAACTTGGTTTGCTGGAATGGGAAAGCGCCACAAAGAATTGTTTGAAAAAGTGTATGCTGCAAAAAATGGTGAACTTAGAATTCTTGCCATGAATTATGACGCGCTCAATACAGGAGAAGGATTCAAACAAGCCGAGCGATTCTGCAACAGCTGTAGCAAGTTGATGATCGCATTGGACGAAAGTTCCACCATAGCCAATCCTTCGTCTGGTTGGACAAAGCAGGTGATGAGGTTGAAAAAATATTCCTCGTTCAGACGCATCATTGATGGTACGCCAATCGCTGAAGCGCCGTTCGATGCATTCACCCAGTATGGCTTTCTAGACGAAACAATCCTGCAGACGTCCAGCTATTATGCATTCAAAGCGGAATACGCTGAATTGTTGAACGAACAGCATCATCTGATCAAGCACATCGTAAAAAAGAAGGTTGCCTTGTCGCCTGGAGAAAGAGTGCGCCTTAGCGATACGATTACGGCATTGAATTCGATGATAAGCGCCAACGGAAGAGAAGAGTTGGTAGAAGCTATGGACGTGGTCGTAGAACTCAGCGAAGCCGCAAATTACGAGAAAATGGCAAGTGCACTTGAACATCTTGTCTCTATGTTCTCTCCGAACCAAAGTGTCAAAAAACAAAAGGCTTTGATGCTTGTGAATTCTGCCAATGAAGTGATTTCTGCTTACACCAGAAAGCTAACCGCAGCAATGAATCCTAATCGGCTTCCTCAGATTGTAGACAAAGACAAAGAAGGCAAGAAAAAATACAAAAATTTGGACAAGCTTTCCGCCTTGATCGCTCCCCACTCATTCCGCGTGCTGAAGAAAGATTGTGTGGATCTTCCCGAAAAGATTTACAAGACGGTGTTTTTCCACCTAACAAAAGAGCAACAGGAGATTTACAACAAGGCCGAAAAAGAATGCCGGATTGTTTTTGAAGGAACAACAACACCGTTCAGCAAGCTTGTTGCTGTCACCAAGCTGGCACAAATAACGTCTGGCTATTATGTTCACCCTTTGGCAGACGAGCCTGTGCGAATCAACGGAGGCAATCCAAAGTTGGACTTGCTTGAAGAACAGGCTGTGAAAGTTGCAAGCGCAGGAGACAAATTGATCGTTTGGGCACGCTTTCGCCCTGAGATCGAAGACATCTGCAAGCGCCTGAGACAAGCAGGATTGAATGTGGTTGAATATCACGGTGGAATCAATAAAAAAGGAAGGACGGAAGCAATTGACGCTTTGCAAAATGGCGATGCGCAAGTCTTTGTTGCGAACAAGGCGGCTGCAAAAGGGTTGACACTCACGGCTGCAAACCACGTGATTTATTTCAGCAATGATTATTCTGCACGGAATCGGCTTCAGTCAGAAGATCGTGCTCATCGAATTGGGCAAAAGCAGGAAGTCATTTACACGAACATATGTGCAGCAGACACCGTTGATGAGCAGATCGTCAAAGCCTTGAAAGACAAGCACGACTTGGCAACGTTCATCGTTGACAGAGGAATAAAATTATTTTCATAAACTGCTTGCTTTTTGTATTGTGTTGGAGCACAATTAAATCGTGCAACTTACAACTGAAGGAGACATGAAATGAAGTACAGAATCGAAAGCGGAGACCAAGCAGTAGAATTCACCGCCAAGGATTGGAACGGCTTCCACAGTCAAGTCTTCGCATGCATTCAATGTGAAGATGAATTTCACTACTTCATCGACGGCAAGGAAGTAACGGTCGAACGTGCTTTGCAGGAAGGCCAGATTCGCCGGGAAGCCGCCTTCGCCAAGAAGTCGCAAACCCACAGGCAGATCACGGTGCACACCGGTTCGACCACTCTTGGCAACACAGCTCACAAAATCTGGATTAGGAGGTAACCATGTTCCGCCTTTTTCTTTTTCTGTTCTTCGCCATAATCGCTTACCGCAACTTGAGGAGGAAACCATGAGCAAGCAATTCAACGGCGGTAACGGCATCAAGATAGTTGATCGTCGAACCGGAGACGAACACCAGCACCGCTTTGCCCGCTCAAGCCGCGAAGCGTTCGGTAGCGATTTCGACATCGACGACGAACCGATGGGTGAAGACACACCGACAGGAGCCGTGGTGCTATGGCTTGTCGTGGTATTTGCCATGATCGTGTTGGTGATTTATCATTTTGCCGCAGCCGAAACGGTTTATGAACAGGGGCCGGATCAGCAAAAGGTAGTAATCGAGCAGCATTACATGCGGGGAGAGATGAGATGAGCGAGAAGATGAGGGAAGAAAAAGAGCGTGAGGCGTTTGAGAAGTGGTTTGAAGATGATTATGGAATCGCATTTGATTTCGATATTCCGCAGCACCACGCGAATTTGAAAGGATGGTTAGGTCGCCAGTCCGAAATCGACGCTCACGTTGCAGCCGAAGAGCTGGCCCTGGCGAAGCTGCGGAAGGCTGAGAAGGAGATCGAGGATCTCACCGCCAAGGTTGCCGCGCTGGAAGCGGAGAATAAAGCGACAATTCAGAAAGCACCGGCAGGGTGGAGGTTTTATTCGGCAGACTTCTCTTCGCAAGCAAGCGGGGGTAGCCACACCGGGGCGGTTCTATTGATACGAGACCCAGAGGAAAAAGCACGATGGCACCAACAAAGTGAAGACTCGAAAGAGCGCATGGACGGGCCGCCTCTGTACGTTTCAGGGCATGGGAAAACATTCGAGGATGCGCTCGCTGATGCAGGGTCAAAAGCACTTGCAGCGCTACCAATTAAAGCCCTCGCGCAGATAGGAGAACGAAATGATAACAATTGAGGAGGGTTTGGAACGTATTCAGGTTTACTACCCGCAGGCTCATATTTTAGAAGGGTGCCCCATTCCTCACAACAACAGATTTAATT
>JAEHJW020005551.1_pt1 | contig 25469 bp, 44 predicted proteins | sample 9271431 | NCBI WGS metagenome assembly JAEHJW02 | reverse complement strand
CTTGAGGTAGAACGTCATGCCAGCAGTAACCTCTCCCGACGGCTTCCAGACCACCGTTGTCCGCATGCCCGCACCGGGCGTCGCGGGCGACTTCGCCGGCGCGAACATCAAGGCCAACATCATCTCCGGCGCCGGTGCATTTGTCGCGCCGGCCGCCGGCACGCTGATCGGCGCGATGGCCTACGGTGACCCGACTGCGGGCATCGGCTCGAACTACTACCGGCCGAACAGCTTCCAGGGCTTCGTGCACCGCGAAGGTCAGGCGATCATCACCCCATTCCTGGGGTATGCGGGCCAGTCCATCCCCGGCGGCATGGAAGTCACGCTGATGAACCTCGGCGAGTTCTGGGGCCTGTTCTCAGCCGGCGCCACCGTCACGCAGAAGGTCTACGCCGATCCGCTCTATGGCACGCTTTCGAGCAACACCACGGGCAACTCGGTGAAGGTCACGGGCGGCGCGGGCACGGTCTCGGGCACGACGCTCACGCTCACTACGGCACCGACCTCGGGCACCTACGCGGTGAACCAGATCATCGTCATGGCGGGCCTGCCGGCGGGCACCTACGCCACGGCGGTCACGGGTTCTGCCATCGGCGACACGATCACGCTCGCCAATCTCGACGGCGCGACCATCCCGGCCATCGGCACGGCGACGAGCATTACCGCGTACGGCGTGCAGGAAACCCCGTTCACGGTGCTGCAGAACGTGCCGGCCCCGGCGAGCTTCACCGCATCGCTCGCCACCCCGGCCTCGGGCGCGGCGTTCGGCGTGCTCACGGTGACTGCGGTGGCGTCCGGCGTCCTCACCCAAGGCCAGTGGATCAACGCCACCGGCCTGCCGTCCACCGCAAACGTCGAGATCCTGCAGCAGCTGACCGGCACCGCAGGCGGAGACGGCACCTACCTGACCACGAACACCTACTACACGATTGCCTCGACCTCGACCTTCCAGGCCGTCACCGGCCAGGTCGGCAAGATTTCGAGCATCGTGACGGCCGCAAACTGAGAGTAACGCCATGGCACGACCCAGTCACGCACTCGCCTACGACCAAGTTTCGGTCTACGATAAGGTCGAACGGCAGATCAAGGCCGGCCGCTCCGGCGACATCCTTCAGTGGGCCAAAGGCAAGGGCATCGCGTTCGATGAGAACCTGGGCAAGATCCAGCTTCTCACGCGCGAGCAGGCGATGGCATTCGACGATGTGCAGTCGCCGACCATCACCACGGCCTCGGGAGGCATCCCGTGGTTCCTCGCCAACTGGTTCGACCCGAAGCTGATTCCGATCATCTTCGCCCCCATGATGGCCGCGGTCATCGCCGGGGAGTCGATGAAGGGCGACTGGCTCACCGTCACCGCCATGTTCGCGACCGTCGAGCCGGTGGGCGACACCGCGAGCTACGGTGACTACAGCCAATCGGGCTCGACGCAGGTCAACACCAACTTCCCGCAGCGCGAGAACTACCTGTTCCAGTCGATCATGCAGTACGGCCAGCTCGAAGTGGGTCGCATGGGGCTCGCTAAGATCGACTGGGCCGCCAAGCAGATGGAGTCGAATGCGTTCACGCTGAACAAGGCGCTGAACAACGTCTACTTCTACGGTGTGGCGGGCCTGCAGAACTACGGGCTCATCAACGACCCGTACCTGCCCCCGGCGCTGATCGCGGCGAACGTGTGGCTCGGCGCATCGTCCACCGCCGCCTCGATCTATCAGGACATCGTGCGCATGTTCATCCAGCTGCAGGCGCAGTCGGATGGCACCATTCGCATGGATGCCCCGATGGTGCTCGCCATGAGCCCGAAGCAGTCCGCGGCGCTGATGGCCATCACGCCGTACAACACCATGACGGTGAAGGCGCTGCTCGAGCAGTATTTCCCGAACATCCGCTTCGAGACCGCGCCGGAATACGGCACGCCCTACAACGCATCGGGCGAACTCGTGCAGCTGATCTGCGAGGAAATCGACGGTCAGCGTACCGTCGAGTGCGCGTTCTCCACCAAGCTGATGGCTGGCAACATGATCGTCGATCTCACCAGCTGGCGCCAGAAGCGATGGTCGGGGGGATATGGCGCGATTTACTACCGGCGATTCGCAATGGTGCAGATGATTGCATGAGAGAGGATGCGTGTACGGTGCCGGCATACAAGCGAGGCGGTTCGGCGCAGGAACCCCATTCAACTGGCCGGTAGCCATCGGCTACGAACGGCCTCCGCTGGCATGCCTGCCGACTGGCGCAGGGGCCGCGGTCGCGGGCGCTCCGGGCTGCGCGCATGGCATCTTCGGGTGGGTCGCGCCTGATGGTACGACCACCAACAGCCAGGTGGCGGGCGGCATTCTCGCGTTCATGCTGCCGGTGCTCAACGGCTACAACTGGCAGCGCGCGTATCCCTCGTTTCCGGCCGGGAGCGACGAGAACATCTCGGGCTTCCCGACCGACCCGTACACGAACACCGCGCCCTTCCCGCTGCACGTCATTCGCCCCGGCAATCCAGTGGTGCCGGCGACGATGGGGCGCTTCAACACCAAGTTCATCCTGGGTGCGCAGATCGGCTCCCTGGTGTGGACCGATCCCAGCACCGGCCTGCCGTATGCCTCGCAGGCCGATCCTTCCTACATCCTGACGCCGTGGACCGTCATGGGCTCAGGGGGCGCCAATGCGGTGCTCCCGATCTCGACGCTGGTTCCGGCGTTGTCAACGTGAGGTCGTTATGTCCGAGATGCTATTGGTAGGCTGCAAACTCCCGCACGGCTTCATCATGGAGCTGCCGCCCGAGGCCACGAAAGAGACGTTCATGAAGCCGACGCCGCCGGGCAAGCGCTTCACGATTGCCGGTGCCGCGTCGCTGCGCAACCGGGACTCGAAGAAGGCGCTCGCGCGTTACGACTTCGCGTTCACCCCGGTCCCGAAGGAATTCGCCGACGAGTGGTTTCGCGTGAACAAGGACCGCTCCTGCGTGACCGGCGGATTCGTTTTCGTGGCCGACAAGCAGGACCGCGCGAACGGTATCGCGCAGGATCGCGTGGCGGTCGTGACTGGCCTCGAGCCGCTGAATGGCACCGTGGATGACCGTGGCCGCCCCGTCGATAAGCGCCTGCAGAGCAAGGTGCAGAACGACGCCTTCGCGGAGCCGATGGGGATCTGAGCGATGCCAGTCGGGCCGGCAACCTATCCGACGATCACTCCGGGGGACGTTGTATTCAGCGCCCCGGAGTTCGTCACGATGTTCCCGCCGTTCTCGGCGGTGCCGGCCCCGGCGTTGCAGGCGAATTTCAACCTCGCCTGCCTGCAGCTGCAGAACTCTGCGGCGTCCGTCGTGCAGGATGCGCCGACGCGCCTGTACTACCTGTACCTCATCACCGCGCACATCACCGCGCTGCTGAACGGCGTCAACGGACAGGCGCCAAGCGGCGTGGTGGGCCGCATTTCCTCAGCGACGCAGGGCTCGGTGAGCCTGTCCGCAGAGTGGGCGGCATCGGTGTCGAATTCCGCAGCGTACTACATGCAGACGCAGTGGGGCGCGACCTATTGGCAGTCCACGGTGTCGTACCGCACCGCGCGGTACATCCCGCCGGCCAGCTCGGAAGGCTACACCGTAGGCGCATGGAACGACTGGCCGCAATGATTACCTCGTCGCTCAAGATGAAGGGTGGCGAAGAGATGCAGGCGCGGCTGCAGAAGCTCGCGCGCGACCTCGCCACCAAGCGGCACGTCAAGGTCGGGTTTCTGCGTGATGAGACCTATGACCGCGGCGACGGCGGCGCGCGGCTCGCTGAGCGCGCCAAGACGGCTGAACGGGACGGCCATCCCGAGTGGGCGGCGCGGCTCGCGGCATGGGCCAAGTGGGCGGCCGAGCATCCCCGCTCGCTCTCGGTGGCGCAGGTCGCGTTCTGGATGGAGTTCGGCACGCGCAACCACGGGCCGAGGCCGTTTTTCCGCACGACGATTGCGAACCAGTCGGCCGAGTGGGGTCGCGTACTGGCGCAGAACATGGTGAACACCAAGCTCGACGTGGCCACGTCTCTCGGCCGCACCGGGCTCCGAATGGCCGAGGATGTGCGTGACACCATCAACGGCTGGCCGGCGGACAACAGCGAGCTGACGCACTACATCAAGGGGTTCAACAAGGGCCTCTCGGACTCCATGCGGCTCGCGCGCGCGGTGAATTACGAGGTGTCCTCGTGAGTCTCCGATTCGCACCCTGGTGGATCGCGTGCTACATCGCGGCCGTCGAGGCGCACGACTGGCCGTGGGCCGAATGGCTCGCCAACAATGTGAGCATCGAGGTGTGCGGTGTCGCTTAACCTGCATAGCGCGGCGCGCGGCATGATCCAGGCTGTGAACGCCGACATCAGCGCGACGTATCTGCAGTCTACCGGGTATACGCTGAACGCCAGCGGCCAGCAGGTGGCGACCTACGCGCAGGCGAAGACCGTGCAGATTCAGGTGCAGCCCCCGAGCGGCCGGGATCTTCAGCACATGGAATTCCTCAACCTGCAGGGTGTCGTGCGCACCGTGTTCCTGTACTCGAATCCGCAGGCCGTGGATCGCATCAACGTGCAGGGCGGCGACCTCTTGCAGTTCCCGCAGTTCCACGGCGAGCCCATCGACAACTGGCTCGTGACGTACGTGGATCAGACCTGGGATGTCGGGCTTACCGGCTGGACGAAGCTCATCGTGACGCTGCAGACGGATCGGCCGTCATGAGCATCACCATCACCCCCACGCTGCAAGCCGTGTACGCCTCGGTCTACGGCTTCATCACTGGCGCGCTCGGCTCGACAGTACCCGTCATTCAGGGGCTCTCGAATCGCACCCCCATGCCGCCGCCGGTACCGGGCTTCGTGCTGATGCAGGCCATCCATGCTCGCCGGCTGCGGTGGAACATCGACTCGTGGCAGAACACGACGCCGCCGCCCGTCACCATGACCGAAGAGCAGGCGCTCGAGGTGTGGCTGCAACTCGACTTCTACGGCCCCACATCGCTCGACTACGCGACCACGATCTCGACGCTGTGGCGCGACGAATACGGCTGCAATGCGCTCGCGCCGACCTGCCAGCCGCTCTATGCCGATGAGGCGCGCATGATCCCGCTCATCGACGCCGAGCAGCAGTACGAGCAGCGTTGGTCGCTCGATGCGCGCCTGCAATACAACCCGGTGACGACGATCACGCAAGCCTACGCGGGCAGCACGCAGATCGGCGTCGTCAACGTCAACCAATCGTACCCGGCAACATGATCCACAGGGCCGACACATGAGCATACCTGCCAGTCAATTCGTGAACATCATCCCGGGTGTCGTCGGCGTCGGGGGCGCGCCTCTGTCGCTCAATGCGATCTTCGTGGACGAGGACACCTCCATCCCCATCGGCACCGTGCAGGGCTTCCCGAGCCTGACGGCGGTGCAGAACTGGTACGGCGCGACCTCGAATCAGGCCACGCTCGCCGCCGTGTACTTCGGCGGCTTCAACGGCTGCCAGCAGCTGCCCGGCAAGCTCTACTTCACGCAGTACAACACGACCGCGGTGGCGGGCTACATGCGCGGCGGCTCGGTATCGGCGCTCACGCTCTCGCAGCTGCAGGCGCTCTCCGGCACGATCACCATTGCCGTGAACGGCGACACGATCACCTCGGCCACCATCAACCTCGCGAGCGCGACGAGCCAGAGCAATGCCGCGACGCTAATTCAGACCGGCTTGCAGCAGACCGGCAACGTATTCAGCGGCACGATCACAACCACCTCCGGAAGCGCATCGGTGACGGTGGACGCGACCACGAGTGGCGAACTGCACATCGGCGACACGCTGGTGAGCGCGGACCTGCCAGCGGATACGACCATCATGTCGTTCGGTACGTACACCACGACGAGCGGCACGGGCACGATCACGGTCTCGGCGAACGCTACCGCGTCGGCCGGCCCGACGGCGGCGACCGTCACGCTGCTGCCGACCGTGACGTACGACACGCTGCGCCAAGCGTTCGTCATCACCTCTCCGACCACGGGAGCGTCGAGCAGCGTCGGCTATGGCACCGACACGTCGCTCTCCCCGAGCCTCTACTTCACGCAGGCCACGGGGGCGGTGCTCTCGCCCGGCGCGGCGGCGGCGACCCCGGCCGGCGTCATGAATCAGGCGGTGACGCAGACGCAGAACTGGTTCAGCTTCATGACTACCTTCCAGCCGACGCAATCGGTCATGGAAGCGTTCGCCACCTGGGTGAACGGCATGAATCAGCGGTATCTCTACGTCAACTGGGACTCGAACGTTCTCTACACCGAAGCGCCGCCGCAACCGACTCTGTACGCGCAGATCGTGCTCGACTACAACGGCTGCGCGACGGTGTACGACTCCACCGGCACCATCGCGGCCTTCGTGTGCGGTGCCATCGCGTCCATTGCGTACACCGCCACGAACGGCTACGCCGTGCTCGCCGGCAAGTCGAGTTCGCTACTCACGCCGAACGTCACGAATCAGACCACGTACCAGAACATCATCGCCAATGGCGCGAGCTGCTACGCCGATGTCGCCACCGCGAATGCCACGTTCCAGTGGTTCCAGAACGGTCAGGTCTCGGGCAATTGGGACTGGATCGACGAGTACGCCTTTCAGGTGTGGCTGAATTCGCAGCTGCAACTCGCGGGCGCGAACCTCATCAACACGGTGAAGAACATCCCGTACAACTCCACCGGCATCGGTATGCAGCAGGCCGCGTTCCAGCCCGCTATTCAGCAGGGCGTGGACTTCGGCGGCATTCAGACCGGCATCACGCTCACGGGTGCGCAGCAGGTCGCCATCAATACGGCGGCGGGCGCGACCATCACGAACGTGCTGTATCAGACCGGCTGGTACTTGCAGATCTCGCTGCCGAGCCCGGCGGTTCAAGGTCAGCGCGGTCCGATGCCCTCCACGCTCTGGTACACCAATGCCGGCGGCGTGCAGCAGATCACTCTCAACTCGCTCAACGTGCAGTAGGTGCACCATGGCTGATATCACCAGTGCCAACGCAATCTTCACGCTGAACGTGCCGGATGTGTTCGGGACATCGCCGCAGACGCTGCAGGGCTTCGCCACGGACGATGCCTTCTCGACGCAGGAGATCGAGATCGGCGAGACCATGCTCGGCGTGGACGGCATCATGTCGTATGCGTACCTGCCGTACATCATCCACATGCCGATCGTCTTTCAAGCCGACAGCCTCTCGATCCCGAACACCATGGAGACGTGGATTCAGGCCGAGACGGCGACCAAGCAGAAGTACAAGGCGAATGCGACCATCGTGCTGCCGAGCCTGTCGAAGTCGTACGTGTTCTACAACGGCGTGATTACGCGCCTCACGCCGACGCCGAACGCGAAGAAGTATCTCGGCCCGCAGTCGTACCAGATCGACTGGAACTACTACGCGCCGCAGCCCTATACCGCGCTCGCTGCCCTGGGGCTGTAATTCATGCGCCGCAAGCAGCTGGTGAAAATCTCGGACGAAGGGCGCGATCAGGGCAAGACGTTCGTCATCACCGAGATGCCCTCCGATGTGGGCGAGCGGTGGGCCTCCCAGGTGCTTTATCTCTTCGCGCAGGCTGGCGTCAACGTGCCGGACAACGCCAAGGGTGCCGGCATGGCGGGGCTCGCGGCCACCACGGGCGTCGATTTTCTCACCATCGCGCAGGAGCGGGCGTTGCTCGATCCATCGCTCGATTCGATGTGGGATTACGTCGAGTACTTGCACAATCCGCAGCATCCGCCGCAGAAGATCCAGGCGGGCGATGCGTGCCAGATCGAGGAAATCCGCACGCGCAAGAAACTGCGCGAGGAGGTGCTGCGTCTGCATCTGGGTTTTTTTCAGGACGCAAGCTCCCCGACATCGGGACCATAACCCCCGTTCCCGGCGTCATCGAGTACGTCAACGTCCCGCGCATCACCGGAGTGCTGGTGTCCTCGAAAATCGCCACCCTCGCAGAACTACAGACGGTCTACGGCGTAGAGGACGGCTACGACCTGCTCGAAATCGTGCTCGTCGATCACGCCAATGAGCGCCGTGCGCGCGAGCGCGTGAAGCCGAGGTAGCGCGGTGGCCGAGAAAAACGTCATCGATGAGTTGGTCGTCACCCTCGGGCTCGATGCCTCGCAGTTCACGAAGGAACAGCGGCGCGCGTCGGAGTCAGTGGCGACCATGCGCAAGACGATGGAAGCGAACGCGCGCGTCATGGCGAGCGCGTTTCGGCGCATCGGGCTCGAATTCACCGGGCTCTTTTTCGGCATCCGGGGCGTCGGGGACATCATCGGGAAGTTCGCCGACCTGAACTCGACGATGGCCGAACTCGGCTACACCTCGCGTCAGCTCGGGGAGAGCGCATCGAACCTGCGGCTCTACCAGCAGATCGCGGGCGGCTTCGGCGGCACTGCGGCCGGCGTCTCGCAGATGGTGGGCAGCCTCGAGCAAGGCATGTTCAGCCTGCGCTACATGGGGCAGATGTCCGGGCAGATGGCCTCGTGGCTGCGCTTCGCGGGCGGCCTGCCTGCGGTGAATGCACAGGGCGGCATCGACGTGCTCGCCATGGTGAAGCAACTGCGCGAGCATCTGGCGGGGATGCCGAACGTCGATAAGAACCAGATCCTGACCGCGCTCGGGGTATCGGACGGCATCCGAAATGCCGTGATGGCGACGCGCGAGACCTATGACCGATGGGTGAACTCGCAGCGCGCCTCGGCTCGCCAGATGGCGCAGGGGGCGCGCGCGGCCGAAGGGCTACAGCGGGCGTGGCGCAACCTGAAGTACGGCGTAGAAGGCGCAGCGGGCTCTCTGCTCACGGCGCTCACGCCAGCCATCCGCTCGCTACTCGCCGAACTCGACCGCGTGACGCCGGCCGCCATCGACAAAATCGCCAAGTGGGTGCGGTCGCACGGCCCGCAGGTGCAGACGTTTTTCGACGAACTCAGCGCGACCGTCAAAGGGCTTGCGGACTCGTTCGAGGTTATCGGCCGGGCCGCGCGGTATCTGCTGGTGGATCCGGCGAAACTCATCGGCCACACGGCGGCTGATATCGTCACGAACGCCAGCAGTCACGTACGCAAGGCGGCGGTGGACCGCAAGGAGTTTGCGACCGAAGTGCTGCCGGTCGCGGCGCAATATGGCATCCCGCGCCAGATCCTCGCGCGCGCGCTGTATCAGCGCTCGCTCGAAACGCGCCACCCGTACATGGCCTATACCACTGGAGCCATGGATCGGGAAGCGCGCCAGCTTCAGCAGTACCACGCGGCGCATGGAACGTATCCGGGGAATCTCGGCAGCATCGCACAGCATTCCGCCGTCGCGCAGTTCTCGGCTTTCGCGCGTTCGCTCGCGCCTACGCAGGCACAGATGGGCGCGCTAGGGGCGGTACACATCGACACCATCACCATCAACACGCGCGCGCTCGACGCCAAGGGGATTGCGGCGGATATTCAGTCCGAACTTTCGCGCATCGCCAACACGTTTCAGGCCGACAATGGGATGTCGTGATGCCGCTACCTTTCCCGAACGTGCCGAATCTCCCCGGTGTGCCGCAGGTGCCGCGCCTGCCGGGCGTGGTGCTGCAAGCGATTCCGAGCATTGCGAATGCCTCGACGCAGCAGGCGCTGTGGCAGTCCTCGCAGGCCACGGTGCGATGGGGCATATTCGATTCAAGCGGCACGCAAGTCGTGACGCCGGACTCGGTGTACGACTTCGATTATCACAAGACCTACGACGTGTCGCGCTATCCCGTGCAGTCGGGCAGCGTGTCGAATCCGACCGGCTTTGCGAACTACAACAAGGTGGAATTGCCGTTCGAGACGAGCGTGCGCATGACGAAGGGCGGCTCGCAGTCCGCCCGCGCGGCGTTCATTCAGCAAATCGAGAGCATCGCTGGCACCACGGCGCTCTACACGATCCTGACGCTCGAAAAGGCGTATCAGAACTGCAACGTAACCCGCGTCGAATATGCCCGGCGCGGCGCGAGCGGGGCGTACTTCTTCGCTGAGATGAACGTGTACTTCATCCAGATCATTCAGACCACGCCGCAGTACACGAACACCGCGCTGCCGAATACGGCGAATGCGGCCGATCCCACGGCGCAGAGCGCGGTGAATCAGGGCACCGTGACAGCCGGGACGCCGTCCGCCTCGGCATCGTCGCTCGCCACTGCGGCCATCAGCGTGGGATCGCCATAGCCATGCAGAGCATCCCTCTGCTCGCGGTACCCTCGCAAACGCTGTCGGTCGTGCTCGCCGGCCAGAACACGCAGATCAACCTCTACAGCTTGCAGACGCCCGGGGATATCCTGAACCCGGCGAACAGCAGCGCGACCACCGAGCTGCAGGGCTATCCCGCGCTCTACGCGGACGTGCTGCTCGCGGGGGTGTCGATCATCGCCTGCCGCATCGTGCGCAACGGCATCCGCTGGCTGCTCGACGCCGGGTATCAGGGCTACAGCGGCGATTTCGTGATGGTGGATACGCAATCCAATACCGAGCCGGTTTACACAGGGCTCGGCGGACAGTACCAGCTCGTGTACCTCTCGACGGCGGATCTCGCAACATGAGCGTGCCCGCCCAGAGCTTCCAGTTCACCAAGCAGCTGCGCGCGACGCTCACGCTAGGCGCGCCGGGTGCGCAGTTCGCCGGCACGGGCGACAATACGCTCATCGTCGAAAACCTGCGCATGAATGCCACCATTCAGGCCGTAGTGCGCTTTGCCGCGCAGCTCGATCTCAGAATCTACGGCATGCGCCAGGAGGATATGAACGCGCTCACGGTGCTGTTCTTCGGCCCCACGCCGAGCGTGCAGCTGAACAATACAGTGACGCTCGAGGCGAACAGCGGAAACGGCTGGACGCAGATATTCTTCGGCACCATCGTGCAGGGCAGCCCGGACTACCGCGGTATCCCGAACGTGCCCTTTCACATCCAGGGACGCTTTGGATATTTCGCCGGCATCACGCCGGGGCTGCCGCTGAGTTATCCGAATGGCGCGTCGGCCGTCTCGGCGCTGCAGACGGTGGCGAACGCGCTCAACGTCACACTTGAGAACAACGGCGTGACGGCGATGCTGCCGGCCGGGTCGTACTTCCCGGGCGCGCCGTGGACGCAGCTGCGCACGATCTGCCACGCTGCGAACGTCGATTTCTACACCGAGCCCGGTTTGCTTGTGATCTGCCCCAAGGGTCAGCCGCGCACCTCGAGCGCACCCGTCACGGTCTCGCCGACCTCCGGACTCATCGGCTACCCGCGCATCGAAGTCGGCGGCATCGGGCTCGACGTGCTCTACAGCACGGCCATCGTGCAGGCCGGCCGGCTCACGGTCAGCGGCTCGGACGTGCCGGCGGCGAATCGCACTTGGATGCCGTACGCGCTCACGCACTCGCTTGAGTCGTGGCAGCCGAGCGGCCTCTGGCAGTCCTCGGTGCATTGCATGTGGACGGGCGAATCGTGACCCAGATCGCCGGCCAGTGGCAGCCTCAGACCTTTGCGACCGAGTACCAGACCTGGGAATTCCTCATCTCGCAGGCGATCGCGCGCATGGCGACCTGCGCATGGGTGCAGGTCGTGTCCTGCTCGAACTCAGGCGCGGCCTCAGCCGTGGGCACCGTCACGGTCCAGCCGCTGGTGAACCAGATGGCCGGGGCCGGCGCGCCCGTGACGCATGGGCAGATCACGCAGATGCCCTACTGGCGGCTGCAGGGCGGCGCCAGTGCCGTCATTCTGGACCCTGTGGCCGGCGATATAGGCCTCGCGCTCTTCGCCTCGCGGGACAGCTCGCTCGTGCGCAGGGCGGCACTCGGGATCGGCCTCGCCCTCGGAAGGCTCTTTAATCCGTCCACGGCGCGGCAATACGACTGGGGGGACGGCGTATACCTGGGTGGCATGCTGAACGGCGTGCCGACCCGCTGGGTGCGATTCAGCGCCACGGGCGTCGAGATCGTCGATCCGCAGCAGATCACCCTGACCGCGCCCACCATCGCCCTGAACGGCTCGACGGCGATCAATCTCACCGGGCCGGTGAACGCGAACGGCGCGCAGATCAGCACGGCGGGCGAGGTCACAGACGCCAAGGGCGTCGTACTCGGCACGCACGTCCATTCCGGCGTCACGACCGGCTCGGGCGACTCAGGACCCCCCACATGACGAACACCACCACGCAGAACACGCTTTTGCTCGACCTCACGAACTGGGATCTCGTGATCGACAGCGCCGGCAATATCGCCATGGCCACGCCGCCGTACTCGACCGCGCAGGACGTGGCGAGCGCCTGCCGGGAATTCCTGGGTGACGCCTACTATAACCAGACCGAGGGCGTGAACTACCTGGGCGAGATCCTGGGGCAAGCGCCGCCCATCACGGTCTTGCAGGATGCGCTGCAAGCGGCGGCGCTAACGGTGCCTGGGGTACTCTCCGCGTCGTGCGTCATCACGGGGTTCGCAGGCCGCAAAGTGACCGGGCAGATCACCTTCACCACGACTGACAGCAGCACGCCTGTCACGGTGCCGCTGTGACGAGCGCCGTCCCCACGATCCAGTGGACGGCGGCGGGCCTCGTCGTGCCTACCGCAGCGGCGGTGCTCGCGGGCGTTCAGCAGGACATCAATGCCGCCTTCGGCGGCAACCTCAATTTCACGAACGGCCAGACGCCACAGTCGCAGCTCGCCGCCTCGTGGGCCGCGAACATCAACGCGGCGAATGCGGCCATTGCGTACATGGTCAATCAGATGAATCCGCTCACCGCGAGCGGCTTCATGCAGGACGGCATCGGGCAGATCTACTTTCTGGACCGCAACCCCGGCCTGCCGACCGTCGTGCAGTGCCTGTGCACCGGTGCCGTCGGTACGCCGATTCCGGTCGGCGCGCAGGCGCAGGACACGAGCGGCAACGTCTACGTCTGCACGCAGGCGGGCGTCATTGGCTCGAGCGGCAACGTCACGCTGCCATTCGAGAACATCGTGCTCGGCCCCATCGCGTGCCCGGCCAATACGCTCACCAACATCTACGTGCAGATCCCCGGGTGGGACTCGATCAATAACCCGACGGCGGGCGTGCTCGGCGCCGATGTCGAGACACAAACCGCCTTCGAGATCCGCCGCGAAGCCTCAGTCGCCTCGAACTCCCAAGGCGCGCTGCAATCGGTATACGGCGCGGTATTCGGCGTCTCGGGCGTCATCGACGCTTACTGCTATGAGAACGATTCGAGCGCCGCCATCACGGTCGGCGCGACCAATTACTCGATGGTGCCGAATTCGATCTACGTCGGCGTGGCGGGCGGCACTGCGACGGCGATTGCGCAGGCGATCTACACGAAGAAGTCGCCCGGCTGCAACATGAACGGCAATACGACCGTCGTGGTGACGGACACTTCGGGATACCAGTCGCCGCAGCCGACGTACAACATCACGTACAACGTCCTGACCGACACGCCGATCTACTTCAGCGTGCAGATTCAGAACTCATCGTCGCTGCCGGCGAACATCACGACGCTGGTACAGAACGCCATCGTCGCGCAGTTCAGTGGGGCCAATGGCGCGCCGCGAGCTCGCGCGGGGGCGAATCTGCTGGCGAGCCAATATTACGCGCCGGTCATTGCGATTGCACCCGGCACCATCTCGGTCGTGTCGATCCTCGTCGGGCTCGCGTCTCCGGGGAACGCCACGAACATCACGCTCGGCATCGATCAGGAGCCGACCATCACGGCCTCCAACATCATCGTCACGCTGGTATAGACTATGGCAGGCTCACCCACCCCGCCCCTGATTCAAGAAGCGTTCGGCTCGGGCGCCGGTTCGGCGTACATCACGAACCCCATTCCGGTGGCCTCGCAGATCAGCGTGAAGGCCGGGGCTGCGTCCTACACCGACGGCTTCCCGCCGCTCACGATGACATCGCCCGCTTCTGGGGGCGTGAACCCTTACGGTCAGGACGTGAACGGCATTCTCTTTGCCGCGACCGCCAATATCGCCGCGCTCACCGGGGGCCAGCAGTACACGTTCAATTCGACCTACGCTACGGCGAATGGCGGGTACGCATTGGGCGCAATCCTCGGCATGGCGAACGGGGCTGGATTCTGGCTCAACCAGACGGCGGGAAACTCCAACGATCCCGACACGGCGGCGGCGGCGACCTCGGGATGGGTGCCACTCGCATCCTATGGCGTGACGACGGTGAGCGGGCTCACGAATGCGAACGTCACGCTGAGTGCCGTGCAGGCTGCGATGCCGGTCATTACCTTGGCGGGCACGCTCACCGGCAACGTGCAGATCATTTTTCCGACGTGGATGAGACGATGGCTCGTCGTGAACAATACGACGGGGGCATATTCGCTCACTTGCAAGACGGCGAGCGGGACAGGAATTATCGTTCCACAGTTCGGGGCTGCGGCACCGTACGAGCTTTACGGCGATGGAGCAAATATTCAACTCGTAGGAACCGGCGTGGCAACCGGTACATTCACTCCTACTTACGATACTGGCTGGTCTGTGAATCCTCCGAATGTTACGGCCGTCTACTCTGTCGCGAATGGTATGGCAACGATCTCCATACCGGCAGCACAGGGTACATCGAACTCGGTACTTTTTATTATCGGAGGCGTTCCAATATCACTTAGACCGAATGCTGCGACAAGTGTTGCTTGCCCAGCGCTTTTGGACAATGGCGCATATACCACGGGCGGCACTTGTACGGTAGCGACAAACGGGCAGCTTCAATTCTTTCCAGGGAACGTGGGGAATTTTACCGCGAGTGGCTCGAAAGGTTTTAATCTCACGACCACGTTTAGTTATCCGTTGACCGCCTAATGTACAACGTCGAATCCACTGTCGGCAGCCAATACGCGAACTCACCGCAGATCGATGCGTTGATCGCGTTCATGGTCGAGTGGATCGACCCGACGGTGAACTTGCAGCAGTTCTACACACTCGTCTGGAACATCTCGACGGCGGTAGGCTTCGGTCTCGATATCTGGGGCGTGATCCTCGGCGTCTCGCGCAATCTGCAGATCCCGGTCGCGGTAACGTATTTTGGGTTCAACGGCGGCGCAGGCGTTCCGTTCAATAATGCGCCGTTCTACGCAGGCGAATCGGATACGCAGACCTACACGCTGCCCGATTCAGAATATCTGCCGCTGCTGCTCGCCAAGGCGTACGCGAACATCACGCAGACCACCATTCCGGCGATGAACGCCATGCTGCAAATGCTTTTTGGCGCAAGCGGCGTGGCGTACGTGATCGATCAGGGCAACATGATCCTGACGCTCAATTTCGAGTTTACGCTGACGCCGATACAGTATTCCATCATCACGAGTTCCGGCGCGATCCCGCACCCGACGGGCGTGCTCGTGGACATTCAGACCACGGCCGACAATGCGGTGCTCGCGGAAACGGGCAGCGCGTTGTTGTCGGAAAACGGTCTCGAGCTATTGGCAGGTTGAAGCATGGGCACCAAGATTTCCTCACTTCCCGCGGCCGGCACTCTCACCGGAACCGAAATCGTCGTCATGGATCAGGCGGGGAACACCGTCACCGCGCCGAGCGGCAACATGGGCATCTGGGTGCGTACCGCCGCCGAAATCGCAGCCGGCGTGACGCCGACGAATTATGCGTACCAGCCTGGAGACATCCGACGATACGGAGGCGCATGCAATGCTGGAAATGGCGACACTCCCGATAACGCGGCAATTCAGAGTGCGTACAACGCTCTCCCCGCGGAAGGCGGAGAGATTTTTATTCCATTTCCATCATATGTCGATTCCTCATCGGTAATCTGGTTCGGGGGTAATGGAACTGCACTAAAGCCCTGCCGAATCACTGGGGCCGCAATAGTCGGGGAGTCATATACCGCGTCAGCTACCGCCCCGGTCTGTGGTATTGGAATTGTGGGCAGCCTTGGAGCGCCCATCAGTTACAGCTCGACTATAGCAGCGGGCACAAATTCCTTTACCTTGACAAATACGTTCTCGACTAATGACGTAATTCTGCTCTCGAACTTTCCGACGGACTCCGGGGGTTCCGATGCGTACACCTCTGCCACACCGAACATGTTTGGCGTTTCTGCTCTCAATTATTCCAATACCTCCACGAGCAATCTGCGCCAGACGCGACGCAAGGAGCTTTTAACGGTCTTGGTCGCAAATTCGACCACTGTTACCACGAATCAGGCGACGGCCTATGCGTACGGATCAACACAGGGCCTTCAGTTTCAATTGGTGAACACCGCCGGCCCCGTAATTTTTGAGTGCGATCTAACAAACATACAGCTATTTTTCAACTACTCAATAGGCTGCGAAGTTCGGGGAAGGCTTACCAATTCTGCAGTGGCCTCTGCGTGTTGCTACGGGCACAAGATTTCACCTGTTCTTTTTGACGCCGGGCAATACGACTGCCGAGTTGACAATTACGATGGATGCCGCAATTTCAATTTGACTGGAAATTACATCGGAGGAGTATCGACGGGGGACAATGGCGTAGTGAAAGTGGATGGTTGTGTTGAGTTCAATATAGATGTGAGGGTCGATGGTGCCGGAACAAATTATCACGGAGTGATGACTGACGAGAATTTCGGGCAAAATCCTAGCGGGTACACCGATCTTCCGTGCTTGAATTACACCATCCGTGCCATTTGTGACGGATTGGCTGGCAATGATATTTTTGTTACGTGCGATCCGTATAGCGCGGCCAATGGAAATGCTTGCGTAGACGCGGGAAACACACTGGGGCAGATATACCTAAAAGGCGCATCGAACGTCACAATTCTTGGATCGCCAGCAAAGTTACGTTTGGACGGATGTACTGGCGCGGATCTTGTTGACAATAGACTCACGTATTTTTTTGAATCTACAGTCACCAACCCCCGCGATTCTTCTCAGACACAGGCAAATTCGGATTTACGCGGCCTATGGCAAGCATTCACCCCGACCGTGACTGGATCTTCGACGGCGGGAACCGGCACGTATTCGGTACAATTTGGTCAGTACATAAGGAAAGGCAATTTAGTAACTGGAAACTTGACTGTTACGTGGTCCGCTCATACTGGCACTGGAAATATACAAGCCGTGTTGCCATTTGAGTGTGACAGCGGATCGCAGCCCTTCCCGGCAGTCGTCGGGGCATGTTATGGGGGAAGCGGGAGTACCCTATTGGGACAGTCATTGGTGGCCACGGTAATCGCAGGTCAATCGTATGCTGAGTTGTATGTGCCTGCGACTCTTGCGCCTATCGAGATTGCGCCGTCTACCACGCAGTCAGTTAACCTCGGCTTTCAATACTACATAAACAATTCGGCTGGTGCATAAAGTGGAGGTCACGCGCAACATGACACCCATACCCGTGAGCGGATGGCTCGGCTTTCTCTCGGCCTCGGCTGCGTCCGCCGTCGGCTGGCTTGCCCGTCATACCATCAAGCGCGTGGACAAGCTCGAACACACGTCCATCACGAAAGACGAATTCATCGCGTTTTGCCAGTCGCGCGAACACGTGGATGCCGAGCGCATCGACACTCTCGAACGCTTGGAGAACAAAATGGACCGCTACCATCAGGACATGACGCAGCGGGTGGACCGCATCTTGGAGCGCAAGTAATGAGGCTCGTATGACGCTGCCGACCCCGATGACACTGGACGCCGCCGGCCGCGCATTCATCCAGGGATGGGAGGGATATCGCGCCGAGGCGTATCTCGACCAAGGCGGCGTGCCGACCATCGGATGGGGCCATACCGGCTGGTACTCGCCAAGCGTTCCGGTCGCGCTCGGGCAGACGTGCACACTCGCGCAGGCCGAGGCGTGGTTCACGGCGGATACCGCTTCGGCGTGCGCGGAGGTCAATGCCGGCGTATCGGTGCCGATCACGCAATCTCAGTTCAATGCGCTGGTCGATTTCACCTATAACCTGGGCTCGGCCGCATTCGCACACTCGACGTTGCGGCGCGATCTCAATGAAGGTGATATGCTCGGCGCCGCGAACGAGTTTCTGCGTTGGGACTATTGCGCCGGCCAGCCAGATCCGGGCCTCGAAAATCGGCGCAAGGCCGAGCGCACGCTGTTTCTCACCGGAGTGCATCCATGACGCGCATCCTCTCCGCTCTCGCTCTCGTCGCCGCCTTCCTCGTCGGCACCGCGGCCTACGCCACCACGACCTGCGTGGTCGGCAAAGCGGGCACCGCGCCGTCCGCCTCGATCACATTCACCGCACCGACCACGAATACCGACGGGACGGCGCTCACCGGCACCGTCACGTACGACCTCTTTCAGGGCTCGGCCTCGGGCGCGGAGAAGCTGGTGGCATCCGGCCTCAGCGGCTCGCCCATCGCGGTGAATACAGGCCTCGTGGACGGCACCAGTGTCTACTGGTACGTCGAGGCCGTGAACAGCGCCGGGAATGCCAGCGCGCCGAGCAACGAGGTGTGCAAGACCTTCCCGGCCGGCACGCCGAGTGCGGTGACGATCAGCATCACATGAGCCGCTGCCTCCATCCCGGCTGCACGAAAGAGGTGCCTGCGCAGACGGGCCGAGCGCCGCGGCGCATTTACTGCCTCGAACACGGCAGCACGCGATGGGCCATGTGGCGCTGCAAGCGGGGCATCGCGCCGACCCGAGGGCCGAAGGGCGTTGCAGTCGGCTACCGCAGTTCAGCCGCCATCCGCGCCGATCTCGCCGAACAGCTCGCGGCCATGCTTGGGCGCTTTCAGGGCATCGTCGCCCATGACCGCCGAATCGACCCCATCGCGTGAGGTGCCCCGTGAAGCTCGACCCGCAAAAGACCACCGCTGCCATTGCTGGTGCCTACCTCGCGCAGATCGTGACGTGGGCGGCTGGCTACTTCTGGCACGTGCAGGTGCCCCCCGAGATTTCCACCGCGCTCGCCGGCCTCGCCATGCTGGTGCTGGCGCATACCCTTTATCCTACGCAAGCCGGTTGACCCGGCAAGGTGAAATACCGATGAGTACTCCGAATCCTCTGCTGCCGCTGGAACAGGCCGCTATCCCGTCCGCTGTGGCCCTCCTGCAGGCCGTGCAGGCGTTCATTGGCAATATGGGCACCGATCCCGCCCAGTGGACACTGAAGTTCCCCGGCGCGCTCGTGACGCTGCAGGGCGCAGTGATGCTGCAGGCGCCGCTGCTGGCGAACGCCGAAGGGGCGGCAATCACGTCGCAGGCTAACGCCGTGGTCGGCGGCTGGATTGCCAAGCTGCAGGCGGCTGAGAAGCCCGCCGCGTAACGCCATGATGCCGGCATCTATTCCCTCCGGCCTCACCGTCGGCTTCGTGTACTCGACCGCGCTCACCTCGAGCGTGATCGAGTATTCGGAGTCCGGCGTAGGGCCATCGCATGCCACCACGCTCGTCGCGCCCGGATGGGTAATCGACGCGCGCTTCTCAGGCGGCGTCGCTATGCGGCCGGTGTCATACCTCAGCGGCAGCACCGTCCAGTGGTATCGGCTGCCCGGCACAGAAACCGCCGTGGATCGCGCCATAGCGTTCCTGCACGGCCAGTGCGGGCAGCCCTATGACTGGCAGGACATCGTGGCGTTCGCGGTGCCAAACGCATTTAAACGGCTCACAGTGGCCAAGCATCCATGGATGTGCTCATACCTCGCGCTCGCCGCGCAGCTCAAGGGGCAGCTCTTGCCGAAGCCGCCGGTAGGGGCCGAGCGCATCAACCCGTTCGAGTTGCTGCTGATGGATGTGGCGGCCGGGGCGCTGGCGCTCAGCGGGCCGGTATTTTAGGGGACGGGCGCCCGCGCTGATGAGTTATGAGCTGAACCATCCATCCGAGAATAAAGCAGCCTTTCCATCAACACAGATCAAATGTGTATCCCAGCCGATTCTGTCATCGTGACCATATGGCTGCACCGTGACGTTCTGCTCAGTTGGTTTCCAGAAATCGTATTGTTCTTGTAGAAATTCCAGAAGAGCGGCCTTATCGCGTATCTCAATCACTTGATCCATGGCTTCATCAAGCGGAAGCGAAGAAGCTGCGGGACGTACTTTCATTTAATCTCCCAGAATTATTAGCGGAGCGGGCAAGCCCATTCCGAGAAATCGGGGTCTACAACTCCGCAAGTCAAGCATTGATCCAAATGATGCGGGCCGTGCTCCTCTCCGCAGTCTATAGTGACGAATTGGCGCGGCTCATTGCACATTCGAGCAAATGGTGAACGAGGCAGGTCTTGCACCTTCATTTCCGCAGTGATCTGCTGCGGCATCCTAGTTTCGCTAGACGACTCGCTCATGGATTAATAGGTAAGCATCAGTCCATCGGGTCCGTAGGCCGACAGCGGCAGTCCTCGCATCTCTGCGCCCCGCAGGCGTGGCACCATGGTGTCGGATCAAGAGATTCGACGAACTCGGCGAACCGCTCGTCGTCCTCCAGAATGTCCAGCAGCATGGACTCGCTCATGGCCGCCTACCCCGCTTCACCAGCTTCTCCGCATACCGCTTGATCGGCGCAAATGCCCACTCGGGTACCCACAATTCCAGCCGCTTCAGCCCCGCCTTAGCGCGTCTGGCGCGCTCAGCGGCCTTGCGTTCTTTAGCAGTGGACATGCTGCGCCAAATCGTCCGGATGCGGGCGAACCTCCGTTACGATGTGCTGCATCGGGATGCCCGAACGCTGGCGATCACGCACATATTCACGCGCTACTAGATCAGCCGTTTCCTGGCATGAACGCGTGCCGAAATACTGAAGATTTTCGCTGCTCTCACCGACAAAAATTTGGTATCGCATCGCAGTCTCCTCACTTGGTAGGCATAGCGTACCACCGTGACCGGTCACAGTCAAGCGCTATCTGCGGGCTCACCGGATACGGCATCCTCGGGCGCATCTTGCCCCGAATTCCGCTCCCCTCGCGCGAACTCCAATGCGCACTCGCGCGAGCAGCAGTCATGATTCCATCGCCGCGCCGAGTCGGACTTCACGAATTCCTTGCCGCATATCGCGCATTTCACCCACGACTTCGCGGTAAATAGTTCCGTACGCCAGACATGCGGCTTGCGGTGGTGGCCTGGCTTCATGGTTCATCCTTCACGGTTTGAGCAGATCTATAGAACGTGCGCCGAATCATAAGTCCGGCATTGTAGATGCCGTCGTAGAACTCCTTTCGTCGTTCGACCCATTCCAGCCATCGGCAGTCGTGGTCTTGGAGACGAACCGGACGCCACGCGAACCACGGATGCCACATCGTTAAATGGGCATGCGCTGCTCGCCAGCGATCTCCTTGTTCCCTCCACTTCCGCAGCTGAGCTAATTGCTTCTCAGTCAGATGCTTTCGTTCCGTACCGCAATCGAATTTCATGTGGCGTCATCTCCTGCGCTGTGAACGGAACATTCGTCGCACAAATCTCTGCCTTCGGAGTCCGTACTCCATCCAGCATCTTTTAAGCCAGCGTCGATATCCTCATGCGAGCCAAAGGTAATAGTTACTCCTTGGCAAGAATCGCAAACCACCTCGACATTCCTACTCACTTCGGTTCTCCTGGTCCATTGTCACTTGACCCTCATGTTTCTGCCGCCGCAATGCGTGCATAGTCTGGCATCGTCGTTCGGCTCGATTGGATGGAGGCACTGAGCGCAGCAGTCGTAAATCGTAGGCACGTAGCCTTGACGAATCCACTTGCGCACCTTGCGCCGGGAGAACCACATGCGCAGTCGGAACCTCCAAGGCAGCGACTTGATGTGATCCTCAAGGCTGACGAACTCAGTCATTGTTAGGACCTCACAGGGGGTAGCGCGGCGAAGCGCTGGCATAGCGTTGCGCCGCCTTTCGCCTTTCGGCAGGACAAACCCCAAGCCCTATCACCATTTGAGCCATGTTGAGGTTCCTTGCCTCAGTGCCCCAAGCTGCCGACACTGGCGGATTCATAACCTCGGCTCGTTGCTTCAGGTATTCAGTCACGATTGTTCAGATGATGTGGAAGGAACGGATCTTTCGATCTCAGAGAGTCCACGCCTAATAGTGGCAGGCCAGTCTACGATCATCTTTTTTTCAGTCCATTCACGTTCAGCTAAATTTAGCCATGTGCGCATGAAATGCTGTGCGTGCTCAAAATCCTCAAGTAACTTCACATACGCCTTGGATAGCACAATGGCCGCTTCTTCGCTGTCGCACCATTCTGAAGGAGGCTGCGCATTTGCGAGTCGCGCGTACTGAATGGCATCTTTGACGCTCATGATGCTCTCAGCCATGTTCATCTCCTACGGCATCACGTGACTCTCGACGCACTTTCTCGAAGCACCGCTCAAAAGTCGAATTTTGCGACTTGTGAACCGCCGCAGCGAAGGCTTGATCTCTCTGGCGCTCTGTCGCAAACCATCGCACCGTAGGTCGCCAATTCCATGCGTAGCGCCCGTTTCGGTACACTGGCCATTGCTCTTCATAGGCATACCCGAAAAGCTTAAAAGCCTTCCTGTGCGGTTTAGCAGCAGGCGTGGCGCGAGGGGGCGCAGCGTCTATGCGCCTAGCATCGCGCGGATGCAGATCGCCTTTTCGCTTGCCGTCTTTCCCGACGTCAGGCATTAGTCACCTTCCTCAGCAGGAACGGGTCAACTTAACGATTTTGTCGTCTGGCGCTGGCAGCATTCCGGACGACTCCACCCGGTCAATCACACGTTCGCCGCTCGGCAGTAGCATATGCGGCATGAACACGGCGTCGAAGCTCATGATGCCGCACTCGACCGCTGTGACTTGGCCTTTGATCCAGTCCCGCAGGACTGAGCACACCGCCGTCCTACCGATTTCCAGGGCCTTCCGGTCATACGCCTGCCGGTCGTTGCCGCGAACCGATGCCCATGGGTGAGCTTTCTGCCAAGCGGCCGCGTAGCCTTTCCAACTCGCCTCTAGGCCGATCTGCCGGTCGCGCCACTTGAACTGCACAATGGTCAGCCCGCGTTCGGCGTCGGTCATCGTGCCGAAGCTCTGGCAACCGAATTTCTCCAGCGTGCGCTGGATCTCAACGAGCGCCTTGTTGCCGCTGGTGGCAGTTTCGTACGGGATGCTAGCCATCTTTGTCACCTTCCCCAAAATCACGAAAGCATTTTCTTTGCGAGTCGGTAGAAAATATCCCGATGCGACTTGTACATGCGCTTCAGGACCGGCTCATCGCATGGCGCGCGTCCTTCGCAAAAATCGTCAGCTCCGTTTCCAAGATCCAGCAGGATAGAGGATAGTCTGGTCGGGTCGGTCGTTACGATTCGCCCGTCCGAAATAGATGCGGCCAGAAACTCGTCGTCTTCATCTATTGGCTCCTCAAATGCCCCCGCAATCTCAAGAGCATCTAGCTGGGCCGTCGTCAGTTTGAGATCGATCATTTCTTCACCTTCGCCCACCGCTTTGCCGCAGCAGCCTTGTAGTGAGCGCTGGGCCGCGCTTTGCGCTTGCCCTTGGCTTTGCCGCCCTTAGCGCCGATCTCGGCCATATACGAGCTCACGGCCTTGGGCGACTTCATGCCGCCTCCGTCCACTGGTCCGCCTTGTCTGAGTACCACTGATTCGCTTGCTCTTGGGTCATGTCTCCGGATTCCACCAAGTCCGCCAGATCACTGGCCAGTTCGCGGAGCATCTGTTCTCGGTAAGCGTCGAATCGGTCGGGGTGCATGGCTATCTCCTTAGTCGATGGGCATAGTATAGCCAAGCCGCTTGTGCATGTCAAGGGGCGGAACGAAATATTTTCAATGCTTCGCTCATATCCCATCAGCAGGAATAAACCTTGTCTTTGCGCCCGTCGAACTTCCGGCGCTCGCTTGCTGGCCCGATCCGCCGCGCCAGCTCCTCATCGCTCATGTGCTGGACGACATACCGCACAGCCAGCTCGACCGGCCCTGGAATCGGGTCCTCGCCCAGGCAGTACGCGCGCATGGTGCGGTCGGCTATGCCGATGGCGCGGGCCATCTTGACTTGGGAAAGGCCCTTGTGGGCGATCTGGCGACGAAGTTCGGCTTTGTTCACTACAGGCTCACCTCGGTGCCTTCGACCTGCCGTGCTAAACGCGAGATCCAAGCCTCCAGGGTAGCGATGCGCTCGAAAGCATTGGCCAGGGCCGCTCGAAGATCGGCGACGGTGGGCTCTCGCACGTCGAGCTCGAATAGCACATCTTCGGGAAAGCCCGCTCTGAGGCTGTGAAATCTTGGACGTGTACGCTTTTCGGTCATGGCGTCTGCCCCTCTTTGATGAACGGGCATAGTATAGGCGCATTGTGCCTAGGATGTCAAGCCCTATGGTCCGTTTCTCCGATCTGAGCGGACACTGAAGTTCTATCCTTGCATACGCGACGATAAAATCCCCATGTGTCGGGATTCGGATTGCCGTCTTCGGGTTCCCTAAACGTCATCCTGTGTCCTTTCCCACACTGCCATACGTTCGGTCCTATTTCTGTGGGCGTAGCGAAATTCGCGCACTCGTCACAGTGCTTCAAGGGAATAGTAGCATCGCGCCTATCTCGAATATTCCTGCGACGCACGAGTTCCTCCAATAGAGAGTCCGTCGAGAACTTTTGGAGCGGGTTAGTCATCTGAGTGCTGTTCAGCGAGTCTGCGCGCAGCAAATGCTTGGCGCGCATCCCATCCGCTACGATTGTCGGGGCGCATATCCGCAAGCTGCTGGATCAGTTTCTCCTTTTCGCCTGGCGCGGCTTTCTGCACCAGCGTGCAGTCATCTACATGAGCGCATCCCGGAGGCCACCCGCACCAATACAAGCGGTCTCCGTCAACGTGCGCCACTAGCCACGTTTCACCCGTAGGGCCATGCCGCACACTATCTCCGGTATCAATTTCCATTGGAATCACCTCTCTGAGTCTGATCTGAACACCGCGGAGCCGGTGGATATCCGTAATCTCTTGGCTGTGTCAGCGGTTGGTCCGATGCGCCGCACCAGCCGCACCGGTCGTCCACATCGGCAGGGTCCGGCTGATGAAAGGTTGCCATCGCCTCTCTGCGACGCACCAAAGAATGCGATTTCTGAAACGTCGATCCGCAGGCGGCGCAGATCCATGAAGGATAGTCAGTCATTTGTCTTGTCCACAGTTCGTCGATAACGACTCACGCGCTCAAGGCCGAGAAACTCCAGGATTTTCCCCTGTGGCTCCCGAGCGCCCGCGAGTGTGCTGTTTAAGAACGGCAACGAAACCCCGATCTGGACCGCAAGTTCGCGCTGCGAAAGCGGCTTCCCTGGGCGTTTCTTCATCTCGCGCCACAGCATCTCGCGGACGGCCTCGGGGGTAAACTCAATCATTCGGTGACTCGCTCAAACCGGAACCACGGTACACGTTCCCGCGTCGGTGTCGATCTCGACAGTCAAATATTCACCATATTTGAACCACTGTCGGCAAACGGCCCGGACCTTATCGCTCCGCACCTCCTTGACGCACATGCGCTCGTCTACGTCCGCGATGCCGGCGGTGTCCTCGTGAACGGCGTCTGCGATAGCATCGTGAAGCGTGTCGGGATCTTTCATCGTGACTCTAAATTTCATGGTTCACCTAACCCGTTCT
>JAEHJW020004292.1_pt2 | contig 25471 bp, 43 predicted proteins | sample 9271431 | NCBI WGS metagenome assembly JAEHJW02 | reverse complement strand
CGACAACCCAGTCCCACGGCCACTCGACTACCTGCTTGCCGTCTCGAATGAACTGGGCGTGCAGCCACGGCACGCGGTCGCGCCCGATGGTGTGCACGTCTGCGGGGGTTCGGAGGGCGTCGAAGCACTCGCGTTCGGAACCCACGATGCGCTCGACGCGCAGATGCCGAAGATGCTCCCACTCCTGCGCTTCAGCATCCCACACCGTTCGGGCTACGCGCTTGGGCGCAATCACGAGCATCCGATGCGCGTCGAGTGAGTCCTGAAGATCGCTGAACGCCGTGAGGGTCGCGCAAGTCTTCCCTAATCCCATAGAAATCCAAAGGGCACAATTCTTGTGGCTCTTTACAAACTCCACGGCATGCTCTTGGTACGGATAAAGGTCAGCACGCGAAAGCACGTCGTCGCCCCGCTATTAACTCTCGCCGGTGTTCATTGATATGTTGCGCCCGCGTCAGCACAAGTAAGTTATCTAACCTGTTATTTCGCTTGTTACCATCCTTGTGGTGGACAACTTCGGAAGGTAATAACGCGCGCCCGAGCATTTCTTCGACAACGCGCCGATGCTCATGGCGACCGCCTACCTTACGGTAGTATTTACCGGCACCCCTGTCACGCTGCGCATTTCCATCGTTCATGCGCCCGCGCCGCCGTTGTTCCGCGCGGGAAAATAGCCGTGTTTGATGGCCGTGCTTAAAGCGGCGTTCGACTAGTTCGCCGCACCCGCATTCGCATAAGTTCACTCGGGCGTTCTGCGCTCGTGCGCGCATGCGGCAGCGATTACATACCTTACGGTATTTAGCTGCCGGAGCGCCGCACGCACAAAGTATCATCGTGCGTACCGTTCGTTCCTAGCAAGGATGGAGATGCGCACGACCGACTTGCGGCATTGCACGTAGTGGTCGTACAGCTGCCGGTAATCCCCCGGCTTGGGGCTGACGAGCCGGATAACGGTCGCCTTTTCGCGGCGCAGAACGGTGATCTCGGCGCCGTTCTGCCGAAGCTGGGCGCGCAGTTGCAGATTCGACACGACCGCGCAGCCGGCGATCAGCGCGAACCAGGCAAGCGCGAACAAGCGTGCGAAATTTAGCATTTGTGCTCCCTCTCGTAGTCCAGCACCGCCTGCTTGAACTTTTCAAAATCGTCGCACTCAAAAACGAACCAGCCGCCCTCGCGCATCGCAAGCTGCTCCTCGTACTGCGCCTCGGTCGACATGACGGTCACGCCGTACTTCTCGATCAGCTTCGGCTTCGTGCCGGGGCGTTTGAACTCGCAGGCGAACTTCCACGCGCGCCGCTCGGAGGTCCAAAGCTGCGGGCGCCGACTGAACAGGTAGTCCGGCACACTGCGCTGGCTCATGCTCGAGAACTTCCGAGCCCAGTACCCTCGAGCACGCGCCCAGGCGGCGCATTGCTTCTGCAGATCGGCCTCGAGAACGATGCGCTCGATTTGCGCGGGGGCGGTCAGATCAGCAAGCGTTTTCATGGTGTCACCCGAACCAATGAATGAGCGCAACGCAGTTGAGCGCGCCGAGCACGGCTTGCTTCCAGGCGAGCGGCCGGTTGCGCGTACGTACGCCGTTGACGAACCAGAGCACGTTAGCCACGGCGAAGATGACGAAGGACCAGCGCAGGTGAGCGGGGATGAGCGCCTGCACGGCGACGCCGCTCACCGACAACGCAAAGCCCAGCCATCCCCACCGCTCGGCGCTCATTCGCGGCCGCGCCCCTCGTCGCACACTTCCACGATGAAGCGCAGCGCCATCGCCGCGACCTGTACGGCTTCCTTGCGCATTGCCTCCAAATCGCGCTTCTTCTGGTTCGTCCAGACGTGCGCCTTGAGCTCGTCGACCTCCTCGAGCAGCACGGCAAAGCCCTCGTGCGCGTTTACATACGGGCGCGGCCACAAGGTCTTCGCGCGGGATAGCTCGTTGGCTGCCTCCTGAGCAGCGAGCAAGATCGCCCCGCGTTTGGGCGACAGAAGCATTCCTACGTCGACCTCGTTGGATGTGGGGACATCGGCGGCCATTTCACTTGCCATATCGCTTACACCTCTTGCCGTCCGTCGCCAGCGGCAAACCGTCGGCGTAGGGGGGTTGCTTGACCATGTGGTGCTTAATGCTCAGCAGCTTGAAGTCGACGCCGCCGTCCGTGCGCGCGGGGATTTCGAGGATCACCTTGTCATGCTCGCTTCCGACGATCGCGTAGTCCTTCGCGTCGAGCGATAGCATCGCGTTGCAGAGCAGATCGCGGGAGAATCCCTGATCCGCGTTCTCGTCGAGCTTGCCGCCGTAGGTCTGCAGCCGCATCCACTGGCGCGTGTAGGTGTCGATCCCCATGTAGTCCATGTAGCCGGGAATGGTGTACGGCACGAGCTCGCCGTTCAGCCACCGCTCGGATTCGCGCGGAGGCGTCCACTTCGGATCGTAGTAGCGGATCTTGCGGCCGGACGGCAGACGCATCGCGAGCCACTTGCGCCCGCGGTATTCCTCCACCCGGAAGGCGATCTTCTTGTTCGGCAGCCAGAAGACCTGGCCCTCGAACTCAACGGCTTTCTCAGCCGCTTCCTTCAGGTCCTTCCAGCCCTGCTTGATGCCCGGCTGGTTCTTGCGATAGAGGAACTTCAGGCCGTTGCACGCGCGGTCGATGTGCTCGGGCTGCTTCGAGGGATGGTTCTTCCACATCCACGCGGCATGGTCGAGCGCGTCTTCCGGCAGCAGCGGAAGCACCGTGGCCGCCATCTCCTCAAGGTCAATGCCGTACGTCTCGACCATCGTCGCGAACGCATCCACGCCCCCCTCGTAGCCGAGTGCCAGGCGCATGACCTTGCCCCACTGCCGCCGCGGGTCCTCGTCGCTGAACGTCGCAAGGTCGAGCCCAAAGGCGTTGCAGACCGTGACGGAGTAGGGGTGCCGGCCCTCCTTCGCGTCGTATTTCCGGTACACCTCAAGCATCGTGTCTTCATCGAAGAACCAGAGGTTGACGCGATCTTCGATGCCCGAATAGTCAGGGAAGATTAAATCGCAACCCTCGGTAGGGACCAAGCAGCCCCGGATGCAACTGCCTGCAACCTTCATCGGATCCACGTCCGGCCACAGAAACCGGATCAAGTTGATGTCCCTCGCCGCGAACGCCTCGATCGCCGTGTTCGGGTCCTTGATCACGGGACGCATCATGTTTTGCAACTGGACAATTAAACTCGACCAGCGGCCCGTGGCGGCCCCGTAAAAGAGAAACATGCCGCGCAAACGGCCATCCGCACACACGGCACGTAAAATGGCTTGCAGCTTGGAAACCGACTTCGCGTTGTAGGTAGAGTAAATCAGCAAAAGCCGTTTCACGGCTTGCGGCATCGACGGGTCTTTCACCGCGCATTTGATGGTCTCCGCTTGCATGTCCACGATGCGCACGCCCTGCTCGCGCACCCAGTCCGCGATCTTCTCCCGCTGCGTCGGCCGCAGTCCTTCGCCGGTCATCCAGTCCCGCGTCAGCTCCTCGCACTCAGCGGCAAGCTGCTCCTTGTATTGCTCAACCACGAACAGGATGTTGTTGACGGCTTCGAGGTCGACCTTCCAGCCGTGCTGGTTGATCTTCTGGTCGAGCCAGTACAGCCGCTGTTCCTGCTCATCGAGATCAGGCACCGCGTCGTCGAGTTCGCGCTCAGCGAGCACGTCGTCGATGTTGTACGACAGCATCGCGGTCCACTTCTCGGGCGCGTTCTGCACCGTCCAGCGTGCCGATGGGTCGGCCTTCGTCGCCCTGCGCGGCTTGCACAGTTGCAGCATCTCGATGCGACCGTAGTCGGCCTTGCGGTGCGTGCCGAGCGCCTTGGACGCATCGTCCAGTGAGCGCGGAAGGCCCATCGCCGCAACCTTCGCCGCGGTGCACACCCACTCCGTGATCTCGGTCGACGGCAGCCCTAGCTTCTTGCCGGCGACACCGTTGAGCACCACGCGCTCGAACTGGGCGTTGTGGGCGCGCTTGCCGGTATCCGGGTCGTCCCACGCGTCCATCAAAGACGAGGGCGCCAGAACGCCCGTATAAACGATCGCCGTCGGGTGCTTAGCCCGCACACCGTCGACGACTGCCCGCGGCACATCGTCACACGGTATCCACAGATACACCGGGCCGTCGTCGATCGCATAGCCGATGCACAGGATCTCCGTGCTCGGGTGCTCAGCGTACCGGTAGACGCCGGACTCCTTCAGGTCTTCTTCGCTGAAGGTCTCGATGTCGATGTGGAGGATGCTCATATCTCAAGCCAATCCGGTTGCTTCGATGAACGCCGCGGCGACTTGCGGCACGATTGCATTGCCGTAGCCCCGCAAAAGCCCCACTCTGCCGGGTATCCCATGAGCCAGCGGGAATGAGCCGGGTTCAACTGGCCGGGACTTTCCGTCTCGGCAGGGAATCCAGACGGCGTTGCTCCAAGGACTCGAAGAACGCGCGTTGGCAAGTCGTCGTCGTCCCCCTCGGCACGCGTCAGAGGATTCGGCCCCTTGTAATCGACCGCGCATGTTGTCGGCCACGCCGCCTGCTGAGCCTGGAGATTGAGCGATGTCAAGCTGACTCCGCACGCCCCGTTCAGCGCCCGCGTGCGCTCGAGGAATCGCTCCGGTGTGCCGCCCGCTTCCTGTACTGCCGGCGTCGCCCAACTCGCCAGCCGCGCCACCTCGTTCAGCGGCCGAGCGTTGTCCCCGTGTTTGTTCGACGCTGAGGACTTCCAATCTCGCGCCGCGGGCGTCGGCCACGCGAAGCTCGCGGCGCCCACTAATGTCAGGCCGGGGTGCGCTTTCTTGGCCCCGGGCGACCTTCTCGCTGTTGCGTTGCGCGTGTTGCTTGCGTCTAACGTCGTCGTCGTCGGCCACCCAGTAGAGCCGCTGTCTAATGTGCGGCGCGCCGACGCCCGCAGCGCACAAATCGGCAGCCGCGCAGGCGTATTGCACCCCTTCCAAGTCAGCGTGAACAAGGTCGAACCACGCGAGGCCAGCAGGGCTCGCAACCTGCTCTCCAAAGATGACTGAAGGTCGGCACTCGCTAATGAGTTGGAACCATGCGGGCCATAGATGCCGCTCGTCAGCAAACCCTTTTCCTTTGCCTGCCGCGCTGAAAGGTTGGCACGGGCAGCTCCCGGTCCAGACGGGCTTGTCGTCGGGCCATCCAGCCAGTCGAAGGGCGTAGCTCCAGCCTCCGATGCCGGCGAAGAAATGACACTGGGTGTATCCAGCCAGCTCGGGGGGTCGGATGTCTTCGATGCTTCGCTCATCGACATCTCCGGCTGCGATGTGTCCGGCGCGGATGAGCTCGCGCAGCCACGCCGCCGCCTTCGGGTCGTTTTCGTTGTAGTACGCACTCACGCTACTCGATCCGGCTCAGGCTGATCGGTGAGTCTGCGCACCTTGACGGCGAGCCCGGCGTTGCGCCGCTCCTCGAGCGTGGCATCGTTGGCCGCATCGGGCGGCTCGACGTACCCCTCGGGGATGATCGAAAGAATCTTGCAGGAGCCTGCGGGGAACTGCGCAATGACCTGCTTGGCAAGCTGCCCGGCGAGTGGCAGCGTCTCGGCGTGGATGTCCACCTCGAAGTCGCGCGAGAATTTGACTTTGTACGTTTGCATCAGACCCACCAGAGGAAGCCGAAGAACGTGAAGTGAAGCGCCAGGTATGCGAACGCGAGCCAGAACTCCCCGCGCGTGAAGCGCACCCGGTGGGCCTGCAAAACACGCAGCAGCGCGAGCGCCAGGACGGCCTCGAGTCCGCAGTAGATGTGGCCGATCACCATGAGGAAGCCGAGCATGTCGTTTCTCCCAAAAAGAAGGGCGACACGGCTTCTCCACCGTGTCGCCCTTACGATCAGAAGGGGATATCGTCCGCCGGGAAATCGTTCCCCGGTGCGTCCCCCGCCATCTTCTCGAACTCGTCCTCCGCGTTCCGTGCGCCGCCGCCGCCGAAGGCCGCACCGTCCTCGACGAATTGCAGTGAGCGGAAGTTGAAGTTGACGCCGTTGGCGCTCTGCGGGCGCTTGGGCGTCGGGAAGTAGACCCACGGCGAGACGCGGCTGCGCACGATGCAGCCCGAGTACGGACACTGGGGATCTCCCTCTACGACGGGCTCGCCGTTCCGATTGCCCAGCAACGGGCGCGTCGTGTCGGCGAGCTTGAGGTAGAACATGTCCTTGTAGCCGTCGTAGACCTTCGGCAGATCGTTGCCGTTGCCGAAGCACATGATCAGGCCACCCATGCCGGTTGCCGGATTCGCCTTCGGCCACTGCGCGCGGTCAGCGCCCCACTTCTCCACAACCGCCTTGAAGGCGGCCTGCTTGATCGCTGCGATGGACTTCTTGCCATCTTCGCTGCTCGGGTCGATGAGCAGTGTGCAGGAGAACTTCGCCGTTCCCGTCTCGTTGCCCTTGGCGTCGCGCGAACGCTCGGCCTTGTGGATCCGCGCGAACGAGAGGCGTGCGCGCGGAATCACAATGATCTCGGGCTCTTTCTTGGTCGTTTCGGTCGTCATGTCGTTCAATCGCTCCTATCGTTTTGCCGTTTCAAACATTGAGATTGACGAATGCTTCCTGCGGCGACTCGGGTGGCCGCTCGTACTGCACCTTGTAGGCTGCCCGGTACGAGCACTCGTTCTTCTTCTTGCAGAACCTGCACCACGGGCCGGCCTTGAACACGTCGGTCAACTGGCCGCTCAGGATTCGCTCGGCATGTGGGCGCACTACGTCGTAGCCCCAAGCGAGCAGATCGCCCGTCGAGATTTCCTCGACATCCTCCTCGGCCACGACGCCGCGGCGCGGCTGGGAGATGCGGTTGACGAACTTCTTGAAGCGGTAGACCCAGTCGTACTTGAACAGCACGCCGAGGTCGTACAGGCGCATCTGGGTGTTGCCCTTCGCGTGCACCTCGACGCCTTTGCCGAACTTCAGGTCGGTGATGACGGCCGCATCGAGGTGCAGCCGAGCATCGTCGAGCGTACCGAAGCCGCCGTCGACGAGCTCCTGATACCCGACGCACTCCTCGACGAGCCGGGCGCCCGGTAGGCGCTCGACCGACTCGACGAAGGTCGTTACACCCTCGATCATGGCTTTGCCGACTTTGAAGGTGTACTCGCCGACCTGGAGAACCTTCCCCCTCCAATGCGAAGCGTGCTTACCGGTGAGCCGCACCCACTCGCTCAGCGTGTGCGCGGCGGTGCCCTCGGCCGCGTATTCGGTGTGCGGTGACGGGCCTGGCAGCGTCGCGCTGCCCGGGCAGTTGAGCCATCGCTCGCTGCTGCTCGGGCCGAGTGCGCTGTGCGCGCCTTCAGGGATGACGATGATGTCGCTCAAGGTTCCCCGTCTGCGCGTGCGCCGGTGTTCGGAATGACCTGAATGGCCCGGTCGTCCCACAGCTCGACCATCGCGTAGTCCTTCTCGCTGGTCACTTCGAGACGAGTGCCGATGTGCTCCTCGGTCCAATCGGCAATCGCGGCGCGTACAACCTCAAGCGGTAGCGTACGTAAGCCGGGGTTTGTACCGACACGCGCCGTCAAAATCTTGACGGTCCATCCGCGGGCAAGCCACGCGCGCACACGTTCGACCATTGGTGGAATTGGGTGGCCGATATACAACTCATGCAACCACCGCTCGTGGTGTGCAAGCGTGCCGTCCAGATCTACGCCGATCCAACTATTGGGGTAGCGTGGGTGTCCGTCGGATATACTCATGAATCAATCAACTCCGTAAGAACGCAAAACGTGTCGAGGAATTCCTCTTCGGCGAACGCCCAGGACCACGGGTGAATCTCGCCGCTGCCGCCCCACCAGCTGCGCGTCTCGGCGAAAAACGCGGCGTCGTCCGCTGGTTTCGTCTTCGCCAGAAGATCGGGATCAAGCCCAAAGCGGGCGAGAATCATGCGGCCCGTTTCGTGCTCGAGCCGGGAATACTCGGCCAGTCGCGCATCGTGTTTGACGGGCGACGCCAGATCGTTGAAATACGCTTCGGCCGCATCGTGAAGCAGCCCGGCGAGCGCGAGTTCGTACGATGCGCCGTTTTGCCGAAGGTGTATGGACACCCACACGGAATGCTGAGCAACGCTGTACGGCTCCGGGGTCGCGCCGGTATAGCGATTGATAAGCGCCAGGTGGTGCGCGATGTCGCGGATGTCGATGTCGCGCGCACGCAGCCGCAGCGGGCAGACGTAGCGCCCGGTGAACGTGCGCATCATGCCGAGCTTTTCTTGCTCGAGACGCGGCTTCGTGGTCACGTAATCGTCCATCATCTTCTCCTGCCCATTTCCCGTACGCCCTGGGCTGCCTTTAACCAGCCTGCGGAGCAAGAAGTTCCCCAGCAGGGCGTACGGGCGGGACTCGGTTGCGCTACTTCGTCGTCGGAAGCTCGCTGATCTCCTTCAGGCACGCCGCATAGTTGGCGACCGGAAGGGCCTTCAGTGACGGCCCCATGACACCAGTCGGACCGGCCGCCTGGCCGCCGTGCTTCATCACGACTTTCTGGACCGTATCGGCCCCGGTGCGCTTCTGGGCTGCGACGACCGCTTCCTTGACTTCCTCGATGGTCGGCACCTTCTCAGCCTCGGCGGCTGGCATCGCGAACGGGTCGTCGGGGTCGGCAGCCGGGGCCGCACCGGGCATCGCGGCCTTCGCGGCCTTCACGACCGCGCCGTACTTGGCTGGCGTCTGCTGCAGCTCGGTGAGGTTTCCGACGCCGCTCGCGTCCTTGAGCACCTTGAGCGCGTTCTCCTGCGTGGTCGCGTTCTTGAGCTCCGTGAGGGCCGTGCGAACTTCCTCGATCGTCGTGGTGAGTGCAGCCCCAGTCGGTTCGGCGAACGGATCGGCCGAGTTCGGCTGCGCGGGCGCAGTGGCTGGCGGCGTTTCGGCCGCAGCGCGGCGTCCACGGCCACGGCGAGTCGGTTCTGCATCCGCCGGGGTCGACGCCTCGGCCGAATCGGTTGCCGAGTCGGTCTCGAGGGCGTCCGCCAGCAACCGAAGGGCAGCTGCGATTTTGGCGTTGTGGGTCGACATGCTTCAGGTCTCCTGGGTGGTGGCTGGGGGTGGTAGACGGGCACCGCGCGCAAGCGCAGCGCCATCGGCTTCGATCTCGCGCTGCAGCAAGCGCAGCGCGCGCCATGCGACAGCCGCGGAATGGCGCACGATGAAGCGCCGACCGTCGGCCGCTTCAACGATGTCGAACTTGCCGCGGTCCTTCAGGTGCCGAACGAGCGCATCGGCGTCGTCTTGAGACTTGCCGCGGGCGTCATGCAGCGGCTCGCCGGGGTTGTGCTTCTCGTTCCCGACCCACGAGAGGAACGCGACGGCCTCGAGCGCGTCGGGGAAATAGTCCACACAGCCGGAAGCAACGGGGATGCGCTTGCGCCGCGCGGACTCCGAAAGGCGCTCATCGTTGATGCCAGACGGCAACTCGTTCATACGCGCTGCACCAGCACGGCCTTCGCGCGCAGCTCATCGCCGTGAATCGCGGCAACACAGTGCCCGCGCCAATGCGGGTACTCGCCCACCAGGTGCATGACCACGTCGATGATCGGGCAGAAGATCCTGCCAGTGAGCTTGTGCTCGAGATACGCCGAGCCGGCGCGCCCCGACAGCGTCTCACCCGGCTTGCCGCCGCACATCGCGCTCGCGGTGCAGTCGATGCCGATCAGGACGTTCGGAATCCAGCCTTCGAGTGCGGCAACGATCAGCCACGCGAAGAAAACGACCAGCAGGAATGTGCTCATACCATCTTGCTCGCTCTGACAGCCTTGGGGTTCAGCATCTCTTTGCCGCGCGACCAGCCGCCGCATGAGCGGCACTGGTACTCCGCGTACACGCCGACCTGCATCGTGATGTGGCCCGTGTGCCTCAGCTTCACGCTGCCGCACTTCGGGCAGTTGCCGCCGGCTTCCTTGTTATAAGCGCCCAGGTTCGGGTGATTGGCGATCCACGGACGCATGCGCAGGTACAGCTTCTCGGTCGCGAGGATGTCGCGGATGTTGTACTTGCGCATCTCGGCCCACGCGGCCGGGTTATCCTTCAGGCACTCGAGCCAGAGCTCAAACCCGGGGAAACGCTTGTGCTTGTCCTTCGGCGTATCCGTCAGGTGTTCGGACATGTACGCCAGCTTGTGCGATGTCGCGGCAAAGAGCTTCCGCGACTCGGTGAGCGTGTCGATCACACGGACGGGAGAATAGGGCGTCAAACCGGCGCGGATCAGACGATAGTTGATCTTGCGGATGTCGAAACGCTTGCCGTTCTGGGCGACGACGATCTGCGCTTCGTTCATCAAGCGCCAGAGCCCCGGCATCAAAATGTCGTCGTTGCGCACCTTGGCTGCGCCGCGGCCCCCGGTCTGCTCGAAGATGACCTTGCGCTCGCCCACCCACTTGGCGGCATATGACAAGATGGACCAGTCCTGGCCGATCTGATCGACGGAAAAATTTTCTTCCCAGATTTTCCATCCGAGTAATTCGATGGGCGCCGTCTCGATGTCGATCACAAGGATGCGCGGTGCCGGTGGCATCCGCACCGGCTCGAGATCGGCCTCAAGCATCACACCGCGAGACTGGTCCGGGTGCAGCAGTTCGCCTTTGCGCAGCTTCGTAGACACGGCGTTCAGCCCCGCACGGTGCGCTGCAGCTCGCGGATCTTGGACAGCCGCGAAGCGAGCGTGGTGGCGGTGACGCCGAGTGCGGCGGCCGCAGCAGCGCGGTCGCCATTGGCAGCGCGCATTGCCTTGACAGTCTCGCGCACCGTGCGGTCCGGGTCGCGCCGTCCTGTGTCGGGGAAGTCGAGGGCGTGCTGCTTGGGCTTCATTGCGTTACCTCACGGACGCGGTCGACGAGCTCGCGGACCGCTTGGGGATCAACTGGTAGCCGGTTCATCTGCGGCTGCACATTCATCTTGACGAGCTCGTAATGACGATAAGGACAGAACGGCACACCGAGCTCGGCGCACATCGCGGACGCCATCCGCGGATCGAAGACGCCGTCCCACGGGTACAAGGACACACGCGGCAGGCGTTTGACGGCCTTGACGAAGATGCGTACGTCAACGTGCGGGAGCGCCAGGCGCTCAAGGGCGCTATTCACCTCGGCCACGTTGCGATAGAGAATGACCTTGCGAGCGGGATGCGCCGCCAGCCAGTCGGGATAGAGCATCATCGCCGTGCAGGAGATCCCGATACGCTTGCCGGGGATGACCATCTGGTCGAGGAACGACTGCCGGTACTCGAGCAGCGGATCGTGCAGGCAGATCGTCGTGTCGGTGGTGAGCAGATTCGCCACCCAGGTCGTCGCCGAGCGCGGCATCCCAAGGACCATGAAGTCGATCATCGCTGTCTCCTCGGGACGGCCGGGTTGCGCACGATGCCGGGCACGGCTTGCGGGACGAGTATCATCGGCCAGTTGCACTTGTCGCAGGTCGGGCCGGCATGGCGATCATCAACGGTGCGCATGTCGGAACGCTGGCCGTTGCAGATCGGGCACTCGTAGACGTACAGCGGCATCAGTATTCGCCGGGCTTGACCGCGTAGAAGTCGAGCCGATTGTCGCCTTGGTTCGGCGTGGTAAAGACGCCGTACCCGAGTGACCGCGCCGTGCGAAGCCGCGCCATCGTTATTTCATTGACGGAAAGCAGTCCGCCCAGGTGCGTACCGGGGGACTGGTACGTCCCGCGCGTGGTGTACGCACGCAGCGCATCGCGCGCTTCGTCGCGCTCTTTGCGGTAACGCCGTGCGTCGGTCTGGGAAATCTTTTTGCGGGCCATCAGCTTCTCCCGAGTTGAGCCGGTGCGATCCAGATGTGGCAAAGGTCGACCTGGGACCAGACGAGCCAGCGCGGGCGCGCGGCGGCTGCCGTGCGCAACGCCTTTTCCCATAGACGCAGGATGTCTTTGGTCTCGCGAATGTCGTCGCGAAACGCCCAGAACGCATCCAGCGCGCCCTTAAAGACGGCCTCCTTGTCCGCGCCGCTCAGATGACCGCGCGGCGAGCGCGCGTACCGGCCGGCCATCTCGAGCATCCGCGCCATGAACGGCGCTCGGAACATCTCGCGCTCGAACGTCTCGCGGTCTTCGGTATACGTCAGTCGAGCCATCCGTCATCTCCCGAAGTGACCAACGAGGTGAGGGACACACGCTCATCGTCGTGCATGAACGCGAGCTTCTTCGCGCAGAGATCGGCGAGCGCGCGCTGGCCGTCGCGTCGGCGCTGGTCACGCTTGCCGCCGGTCGGCGGCATCTTCGCCACGTACCCGGCAAGGAGATCGTCAATGTGAACAGTGCCAGACGGCGCCATCGTCTTCAGCGCCTCGTACACCACGATCTGGTGCCGTCCGATCGGCTTCTGGCGGCCGGTCACGGCCTCGCGCGGGACTTCGTCGACATGTTCAACCACGCAACTGCTCTCCGGTTCGCCTTCGACATCGAGCCCGAGCTCGACCACCCTCAACTTGAACGGGTACGACTCGCCGTCCCCGCCGTCCTTCATCTTCGTGACGGTCGCTGCACGGTAATCAGCATTCCGTACAACTTCGATCTCCGCGTCAGCCGCAGCACGTAACCCCGACCACCCACGGGCGCCCCTTGTCGCGTCCTTCCCCGAATGGTGAATGAGGACCACGAGAGCGCCGGTTTTGCGGTGCAGGAACTTGCAGTGAGACAGTACGAGACCCATGTCTTCGCCTGAATTCTCGTTGCCGCCAGGCGTCGTAGCACTGAGCGTATCGACGACAATGACATCTACAGGCCCCCAGTCGATGACAGCTTTCGCGATCGCTGCAGCATCCTTCGGCTCGAGTAGATTCGGCGCGTCAGCGATGACAGCCGGAAGTTCAGCCAGTACAACTTCGTGCCCGCGAGCGTACGCACGGAGTCGCGCCTTAAATCCGCCAGCGCCTTCTGCGCAAACGTAGACCACTCGGCCTTTTTGTGTGCGGCGGGATCGCCACTCGACGCCGCGCGTAATAGCTGCGCATAGGTCGAGAGCAAGGAATGTTTTACCGCTCCCAGAGTCTCCGTAGATAACGGCCAGTTCAGCGCGAGGCAGCACGCCACGCACAATCCAGTCCATTGGCGCGCCTGAGCTGAACTCGCTTGCTTCAACGACTCGGAAACGTGCTGTCTCACCTGTGCTGTCATTGACTGCCAGTTCCTCTGTTACTCGAGGTAGCTCACCGAGATCTTCAAACTCAGCGGCCGCGCGTTGGGACCGAATCTCTGGAAGTGAGTCAATGAGTCCCACCATTGCTTTGTAGCTTGGTCGATCAGTGACTGGAGCTTCCTCGAATCCGGTATCGTGGCCTCCAAAGAGGTGTAGTCGTACGAGATCGAAAGCGCCGTGCGTACCCCGCGCCGGATCTGTATCGTGGTGACTGGTGACTGACGTGTCGTCGTCATAAACCGCTACACCCTCGGGACGCGACCCATGCAGGTACGTCCACCGACTTGTTTCCCGGCCCACGGCGCGTTCGTGACGGCGGCCTGGCGCTTAGACCGCGTGTCCGTGAGCAGGGGCGTTCTCCTCGGGAATGCCGACGCAGTAGATAAGCAGGGAGTTGCCGTGCGGCACGCTGCCGTCCTTGTAGTAGCCTTGGAGGAGGTCCTTGCTCTGCGCCATGCACGTCGGCGCGTCGATCGCCCCATGCAACGGCTGCGCACCGACAAAGCGCCCGGTAGGGCCGTACTCGATGGCAATGGCAGCGAAGCCAATCGTCGGGGCCGCAGTCGGGTTGAGCGCAACGGCGCCCGCGGGAAGCGGGCCGCCGAACGCGATGTGCAGGCACGTCACGACGTACGCGGGTCCTTTGGAGTCGCTACCCGTAGCGCCCGCGCGCTCGCACTGAACCGCGTGGGCAGCGGGACCGTAAGTGCTGATCCCCGAGAGCTCGCGCGGTCCTACATACTGGAACTGGACGAGGATGAACTGGTTCACCGTAAACTTGGGCGTCGGCGTTGCGGCTCGCGCGTGGGCGCCGAGCGCGCTGGCGATCGCAAACAACGCACCCAGCAGTAGGATCCGGCCGTACTTCGCGAAGCTCGTGTTCATCGCACTCTCCGGTAGGGAAGGTTGAATCGCTCGATCGCCGCGCTGATCGTGAACAAGCGGTTGAACTCGCCGATCAGCCCGGGCTTTGCAAGATGGTCGATATGCGCCGCGCCACTCCCGACGTTGTCGCCGTCCTGACGCCGCGGCCAGCTGGCGCGGTCTGTCCAGTCGTCGTACTCGCGCAGCACCTCGTCGACATCGAGGTGCGCGCCGTCGTTGATGTGCGAGGCGAAGAAGCCGCCGAGCTTGCGCGCGGGTGCGAACATCATCTGCGCCGGCACGAATGACTCGCCGGCGAACAGGTCGATGCCTACATCCGTCGCGACCCTCCGTGCAACGGCTTGGAACTCGTCGTACCCGGCCGGGCGTGAGAGCGGAACGACCACGCGGAATCGCGGGCGCTCGATCGTGTGCGAGTAGGTTGTGTACATGGCGAACGCCATGTCGGGCCACGCGTTCAGTACGTCGCCCCAGGTGTCGACGTTGACGTGATCGAAGTCGTAGGTGATGGCGTAGCGCGCGACGAAATTCTGCGAGTCGCGGTAAACAGGGTCAAAACGTGCGGGGCAGTACCACCCGCGCTCCGACTTGTCCTGCACTTCGGGCGGCGTCTCGGTCAGCCACTTCGCGAATGTGTCCCACTCGGCCTGGCGCGTCGAGGTGATCGCGGCCATGTTGCCGGCGCGGCCGAATGAGACGTAGATGCTCATAGCTCGATGTGCTTCTCGATGCAAAGCGTGGTCTCGGGATTAAACGGGGGCTCGGTGCCAAGCGCCGCGCCCGGCATCCGCGTGACCGAGTAACCGCGTTTACGGAGTTGCATTGCGCATGCAAGGAGGGTCTGCGCGGCGACACGCGCGGCGATAGCGAGCTCTTTGTCGCTCATCTGATCGCCCGCGGGCGTAGGGACGGCGCGCACGACCGGCATTTCAGGCTCCCGGGCGAATGCCGTGGAGGGGGTGGGGCGTTGGCCGATACGTCGGCATTTGCGCCTCGAGGTGGCCGCGTCGTTCCGCTGACTCGCGCGGAAATACCGGCTCGCCGTCGAGATATTCCGGGGTGTAGCGGATGCCGGGATCCGGCTTGATGAACCGTGCCGACTTGAAGTAGTTGTCGGCGACTCCGTGCGCTGCGAGGTTTCCGTGGGCGCCGTCGCCATCCTGCTCGCCGGCGAACGGCGTATAGCCGCGCGCGTCATTGTTGAATCCGAGCCGGTGTTCAGGCAGCGCGCCGTGATGCTCGCTATCGGTCGGTCTCTCTGCGTAGTTGCTGCGTTTGCCCACTCTTGCTTCTCCCCGGTGCGGAACGCGCCCTTCAGCAGACTCTAACGGCAGAAATTGAAATACCGCAAGCAGAAAAAGAAAAAAGCCCAGTCGCGGGCACTGGGCTTTTTACATAACAGAACTATTTTCAGATTATTGTTATATCACTCCTCGCAATTCTCCTTTCAGTCCTATCCTTTTTCACGCAACGCGCCGCGATGAGTCCACCGGCAAGAACACAACGCGGCCCACACGCAGCGGCCGTTGCTCCTCCGCAGCTACCTTCGCATCCGTCGTCGGGTGCGTGTTAGACGCTACGATCTTGGCGAGCGCCACCATCGCCTCGTTCACGACGTGCGCCGCGTACTGTGGATCTGTGCGCCCGGCATCGCGCACGAACTCGAGCAAGCTCCCTGTCAGCTTGGCGGCTTTCTTCTTCAGCCGCTCGGGTGTCATCTGATGGGGCCGCACGGGCGGTGCGTCGCTCAGAAGCTGTGACTTGCTGGTCTTAGCGGCGTCTAGGCGCCGTAGGTCGTGGCCTGGTGCCCGCAGCCAACGGCGAATAGTGCCGTAGGCACTACGGGCGAAGTTTGTCCGGCGGTTGCGCTCGAGGGCGCGCCGGCGACTCTCCTCCTTGGTCAGCCGCGGTCCGTCGGCGATGTCCTCGGTGGTCGTGGCTTCCTTGACGATGGGATAGAAGCGTCGGTGCACTGCCTTTACAGTGCTCAACTGGGAACGTGAATCGCTCCGCGTACTTAGCTCGGCCTGTGAGGTCTCGATGAGTGCGCGAAAGTACTCGCCGCGGGCGGTTAGGATCGCCTTCTTGCCGTCGACGGTCTGCCGCGCGATCGCTCGTATCTCGGCAGGCGTCCACTTCTTAGGGGACATAGCGTTCATCTGCTGTACGCCACCACACGGTGGCGCAGGCAGCCTACCAAGGCTGCCGGGCGCCTGTAAATTATCGAAAACCGATATTACGCCGCGGTTTGCCGCACCATCCGCAGGACGGCTGCCCGCGTAAAGGGCTTTCCGCCCGGAGTGCGGTAGCCAGCCGCGTTTAAACGGTCTGCACGCTCCTGCAGCGTGCCCGAGCCGGCGACGGGTAGCAGGAATGACGCGCGCTCCCTGGCGGCCGCTATGCGCACAGCGCGGCCCATTTCCCCGTTCAGGCGCGGGGCGTCAGCGTTGTAGCTGCCATCCTTGCGCCTGCCAGGTCCGAGCTTACGCCCGCGGCGCTTCAGCGCGGCGAGGGCGGCCTTCGTGCGCTGGGAAATGAGCGCGCGTTCTTTCTCGGCGAGCGCCGCGAACAGGTGCAGCATGAACGGGTCGGACTGGCGTCCGAGTTCGCACACGATGAACTCCACGCCGTGCACCATCAAACCCGAGACGAAGTGCACGTCACGGCTTAGCCGGTCGAGCTTCGCCACGACGATCGGCCCGCGCAGCTCACTGGCGCGGCTGAGAGCCGCAGCCAAGTGCGGGCGCCTGTGTAGGGTGTCGCTCACTTTCTTGGCTGACTCGACCTCGCTGAACCATTCCACGATCTGCAAGTCCCCGTCTGCGGCGCAGAACGACTCAATGGCCGCGCGTTGCGCCTCGAGCCCGAGGCCGGACCTGCCTTGCTCTCGACTCGAGACGCGTACGTATGCGACTGCCTTTGTCATTTGCTCCACCCGTGTGCACGCATGCACTGTCTATAAAGCAGCGCGGCGGCAATGGCCGCGTAATGACTGTCCGCAACGTCGCGCTGGCACCGATACTGGACGCGCTCGTAGGGTGTCACGGCCACGCGGTGCGGCGTTGCACACGCCGCGATGAGCGGAATGGCCGCGTACAGTAGCCGTCTCATGGAGTAAACAGCCAGGTGAGCGCCCGCGCGGCGTACCAGACGCCGAGCGCGTACGCGAGGATGGCCGCGAGGGCCAGCGCGTACGCGAGAATTGTTGAATGGCCGCGTATAGTCATGAGTCCATCCAGTCATCCGGCGACGGTTCCGACTGTACGCTTGCCGAATGGCCGCGTAAAGTACGCGCGCGCCCGTCTTCCATAACGTGTTGCAGCATGGCGCGCACCTCGTTTGCCAGGTTTTCGAGCTCGGCGCGGACTGCGGGCGCAACGGTAGCGCGCTCAATGTGGCCGCGGATTGCCGTTTCGACCGCGGCACACGCGGCGGGGCTTAGGGATTCTTCCAAACGCCAAAGGATAAAATCGGCGTTTGTGTGCTCGAGCGCACTCACGGGGAAAACCCCGCATTGCGCATGAATAAGGCCGGGTCGAATGCCGGGGCCTCTCGCGCGATCGCATCGGCGATACACTGCGCGGCAATGCGCGCTCCCTCGAGCCGCTGTGCGCTGTGCATCGCGGGCGCAATGCGTTCGCGCGCGGTACGCAACGCGGCGGCAAGCATTAGATAGTCTTTTTTGGTCACGATTGCACCTCTCCGCGCAGCTGCGCGGTTTTCTTTAGCGTTCAATCATGCGCCCGCATCCCTACGGGCGCATTGTTCATGGCGCCCCCTACATTGGGAAAATGAAATGGCCGCAATAGGTGAGCAAATCATCCTGTGAGATTGCATCCCCGCGGTACTCGGTCCAAGGCAAAAACCAGTCCTGGCACTCGATCCGGGCGCGCGTCGGCTCGCCGCTCTCGTTCATTTCGCCGATGATCCGTGTAGCAGGGCCGCCAGTCGATAGCAGAATGCAGAATTCCGCCGCGGTCAGTGGCTCGCCGGTCGGTTGCCAGGTGCTACGCGCGGTCACCTCAAGTGGATCCTCTTCTATGCGGCGCCGCGCGTCTTCTTCGTCTTCACAGTCGCCGGCCGCGCTCTCGAGCTCGGCGAGCTCTTCCGCATCCGCGGGGTTTAGGCATGCCCAAGTAGCGCGGGCCTTTGCCGCATCCTCGCCTGCTTCGTCGCGGTCCGAATCGTTCGCGAAGCCTTCGCGCTCGCCGCGCAATTCCTCGAGCCGCTCATAGTTCACATTGAGCGCGGCCACCATTTCGGCGAGGGATTCCGCAGTAGTCTTGCCGAGTTCCTGCAATTTGTCGTAATCAAAGTCTTTCATGGTTCATTACCCCTATGTTCAATCGCCAATGTAGAAATAAACGCGGCCATCGTCGCCGCGCATGATGCGAGAGGATACGCGGCCGGCCGCGGAATCCTTCTCATACTGTGCCCAGTCCGCGGCGCTCGAGTCCGCGCACAATCCGCCCTCCCGCATATCGTCCGACACCCATTGTATACACAATGCGTTGAGCTCGGAATCGGACCATGCGGCAATTTCCGCGGCGTCCCATGCGCCGGCCGATCGCACAAACGCGCGGAATTGCTCCCTCTGCTCATCGGTCTGCAATAGCGGAAAATCCGCGCTGGCATCGCACGCGGCGCGCCAGGTAATGCGCGCGGCATCCGCTCCGAGCTCACAGACCGAGCCGCTATAGTCGGCCGGGTCTGCATTCTGAAAGAATGCGGAAATGTCCAATTCAGCCGCGCTCATGATTGCACCCCCTCAGCCGCTCGAGCTTCCGCAGCGAGCTCGGCCGATACGACACGCCGATAGGCGGCGCGCTCGCCCGGGTCGTCGGATTCTATGATGCTACAAAGACACGCCGCGATGTGGGATTCCAGCGAATGGCGGCACCATTCGACCACGTCGTGCGGGCATTCTTCGCACGGTAGATACATGGTGCAAATCATCGCCGGCGCTGTGCGCCATTTGCCCGCATTGTCCCGATACTCGGCCGGGTCTGGATCGTCCGACCAATCAAACGTGGCGCCGACATCGTCTGCCCATTGCTCGGCGCTCGCAAGATTGAGCGCGCACAGCATGCGCCCCACAACTGGCGATTCTGTGCGCGGATCATAAGAATATCCCGCGCTGTGATAAAAGAATTCCCAAGCATTCGCACGCTTGGGGTCCGTGGTTTTCGTACCGTCTGCGGCTCGCATGGTTCATTGCTCCTATACTGTGCGGATTAGGCCGCTTCTGCGGCCGCTTCGGTTTCGCCGGTAAACCACGCTGGCGCGCCCGTGCCATCCTGCACATCTCCGCGCACGGGCATGATGACCGCGAACGCATCCGCAGTGAGCGGCACAAACGCGGCCGCGTCCCCGTTGTGGTGTACCCGAACGAATCCGTTCACCTTGGAATCATTGAGCAGCGCGCGCGCCTTGGCACAATCGAGCAAATACGCGGCGTTGAACTGCGCGAGTACGCCGCTAGTCGCGCGCGGCACAACGCGCGCTACGTCGGGGTACGCGTCGGGGGGAACGGGCACCACGGTCTGCCCGAGTTCCAGATTGCCAAGCACGACGCGTTTGGATACGTCGCGCACCTCGCGCACGCCTGCACTCTCGGCCGGTTCCCATTCATGCTCGAAACAGACCGGGATAACCGGCTGCTTGCGGTATGCCTTTGTGATGGCGTTTACCGCGTCGTTTGGTAACAGATAACGCGTCGGATTCTCCGAGGTGTAAGGCGCGACATCGTCCGAAAGCGGCACGTTGCAGGCAATCAGACAATGCCCGTCTGTGGCGTAGAGGCGCACGCCGGCGCGGGAATGCTCAACGCATACGCCGCACAGGTACGGGCGCGTCGGGTCTTTGTCCGCGCTGAACAGTAGGGCGGCGCCAAGCATGCCGGTCGGAACGGAAACGGAAAGAGTAGTGCGCATGGTTCATTGCTCCTATGGTTTCAGACTTCCAGCCAAGCAGAATCGTCGGCCGGTTTCGGGTTTTCGGTTTCGCGGCGGAATAACTCACGCTCGCAATGGTAGAGAATGCGGTCAGCTGCGAAGTACGATTGCATGCCGCGCGGCACGCTATCGCGCACGCGCGTCTGGTCTGCAATCAACGCGCGCAGCTGCTCATCCGTGTACGCGGCGAGCGGATGGCCGCCGCAGGGTATAGCGCCGGTCACGATGCCAGCGCCGCGCGGTACGCTTCGCGCGCCTCGGCGAGTGTGGAGAGGCGCGCCACGATGGCGCTATCCTTCAGTAGCACAAAGAACGCTTGGCCGCCGCGCTCCCAGTCTACGACGTGCGCAATGCGGTACGGATACGGTTTCTTGGCTTGCATGGTTCATTGCTCCTATGCTTCAGACGGCCCGAGTGTACGCGCGCCCGTTTGCAAATGCAACACCATTTCGTGATATTCCGTGGCAGCCGTCACGGCGGCTCGAGCTCGCACAATCTGCCGATCGCGCGCCAGGTACCGCGCGACGCGTCACAATCTGAAAACGCGCCCGCTTTTGACGTATACGTCAAGTCCCGGCAATAGCGCCTAGCGGGCCGTTTTCGACCCATAGCAGGGTAGCGGCCCCCCTCTCGTTTTCGGCACAGCGGCCATTCTGTGCGGCCGTTTTGTTTACATAACTAGAGAAATGCGGCGCCAGACGGTCAAACGGTCTGCCGGCGCACTCGAGCCGCGCCAGGTAGAAACGAGCCGAAATGATCCGGCGCCAGCGTAGTGCCGACGGGCACTATGACGCGCGGCGAGCTCCAATATACAGGGGGAGCATTTAACAGTGTGTTCCAAATGCTTCCATTCGGCCGTTTGGAACAATGGAACATGTTTAGAATCAACGGTTTATGAGCGCGCGAACGCGCGGCCAATATACAGATGTTAGTTTAACCGATTTTGCGCTGTGTTAAATAGGAAGAATGTCTAGCGTTATCAATGCTTTAGCGTGTAATGGTGTGACGGTTTGGAGTATGTTCCATGTTCCAAGTGCCGCCAAATGGAAGCAAATGGAAGCATCCAAAGGCCTTCATTGCCGCCATTTGTCTCCATCCCCCTATAGGGATGGAGAATGGCGGCAGGATGGCGGCAAACCCGGCTAGTTAATCGTGTAGATAGGTCGCGCGAAATTCTGCCGCGCGCATTGTTAAATGCCGCGCGCCAGGTTTGCGTGGCCGCGCGATCGCATTACAGCTGCTCGAGCGCATGTTGCGCGCGCAAATGAGCATTAGCCAATGAAACACAGCGCACGCGCGTTTAAATGCGCTCGAGCGCCGCGGATGGTGACCATCGCATAGTCGTGACGGTGACCAGTCCCGCGGCCACGGATGGTCGTTCGCCAAAGTCGCAAAAAGTCGTTTTCCAAAATCGGAATGCACCCCGCGCTGTCATGCACACCGAGAGTTTGGTCAAAAACCTTTGCAAACTCAATAAGTTAACTCGTTTGCTCCACCCCGCCGGCAGACCGTCTCACCGTAGTGCCGCAGAAACTATTTGCGCTAAAAATTTTGTAAAATCAAAAACTTGCGCAGCCTCGCATTGCGCTATTTCCGATTCAGCCGGACAATCTGTTGAGAGGACCTGAAAAAACTTAGTCCGTCCACAGCCTCTGACCCCGGAGCCACCTATGCACCGTTGAGCGTCATGCCAGAACCGCCGCGCGCTTGCCCAGTAAGGTGCAGGGTGCGCGGCACTTTCAGCCCCCGGCGAGGTGCAACGTGCCTCGCCGTCCGACACCGGCCCGCAGGCCGGCAGTGCGGATCGTCGCGCCGGCGGCGTAATAGGATGCAACTCGCGGAGCGAGTATAAGTCCCCCGGTAATCTAACACCTAACACGACATGGCGCCCCCGGGTGCTCGCCGCTCCGAAGCCGATTCCGCCGTCCACACGCTGAACTTCTCCCGGCGTGTGCACTGAGCCCGGCAGGATGCGAGTGCCCGGGGGAAGGCCAGCCAGGAGATCCCCGTGACCACGATGACCGACCCGAGTTCCGAGACGCCCGGCGTGTTCGTCCACGAGACGCCGCAGGAGCTGCTGGCCGAGGCCGAGCGGCTGATCGCGGAAGCGGAGCAGATGCAGGAGCCGTCGCCCGTGGCGGCGCTCGTTGCGCAGAACCTGGCGCGGCAGTCCGTGCCGGCCCCGGTGCGCTACCTCAACGCCGGGCCGCTTGCGCTCGGCCCGACGGCGGTCAACGGCACCTGATTTGAGCTCGGTCGTCTAGTGGCCCAGGACCCCGGGCGCTCAAATCAGTCCCGGAAACGCGAGTTCAAATCTCGCCCGAGTTCCCCTCTTTTCAACAGCGGAGAAGACGATATGCCCACCCAGACACAGCCCGCTGCGGGCGCCCAGGCGACGCAGCTCATCGAGATCGGCGAGGTTGCCGCGCGCAACATCGTCGCGCGACTGAAGCTCGACGCCGGCAAGAGCGAGACCGAGGCGCAGACCGTCGTTGCCAGCGTCAAGAAGGCGATCAGCGACGAGATCAACACGATGAGCTCGCACTTCACGCTCGCCATCGCCGACGTGCAGACGCAGTACGAGGCCGAGATTGCCAAGGTCAAGTCCGAGTACCAGACCGCGGTGGCCGACATCCGTTCGGGCTGGAACTACGTGAAGGGCAAGCCGTGGATCGTTGCGGCCGCGCTCGGCGTGACGTTCGCCGTCGGCGTGCTCGCCGGGCTCGTGCTGTGACCCATGACCGGAGAAGCGGTCGACACGAGCTGGCTCGACGGTCCGGCCCCAAAGGTGGGCGCCGACAGTCCGACGACGAATGGGGACTCTGAGGAGTCCTGGCTCGAGATCGGAGATCCGAACGCCGGCAAGACGACTGCGGCGTTCCGCGGGTTGATCGAAGCGTGCATGCGCGGGACCGACCGCGTGATGGCTTGCAACGGCCAGTACCTGGCGTACCGGCCGTTCAACCGCGAGTTCGACAAGGAGACGAACCCGCGCACGCGTGAGCGGTTCCAGATGTTTCTCGAGAAGGGACTCTACCGGCACGTCGGCACGTACGACGAAGTGCAGATCTACGAGTTGCTTGAGGGCAACCCGTTCCGGCACGTCGAGAAGTCCTACGTGATCGGCCAGAACTACTGGGCCGACATCCGCCAGGCCGCGCAGGCAGCCTACAACCGGCGCTGGTCCGACTATCACGACCTGCTGAACGCGATGGCGATCGCGATCAAGTCGGGCCGTGATCCCATCTTCGCGAAGGCGATGTGGGATGACACGGTCGCGCACGTCACCGTTGCGATCAGCCAGATGGCCGGTGCGCCGACCGAGCGGGAGATCAACGAGGGGTTCATGAGCATCCGGCGGGCGCGCGGGCTTTCGAGCGGCACACCCATCGTCACACTCAACTCGAACTCACTGCAGAAGGTGGCCTTCGAGGGACGTTCGTGAGCGAAGGGTGGCTCGACATCACACCGGTGCTGCCGGTGGTTTCCGAGCTGCCCGTTGACCCGGTCTCCCGCGTCGCTTTGGCCGAGCAGTGCTGGGCGCGGCTGAGCGATGCGCAGCGCACGTTCATCAACTTGCTGCGCGACTGCAACATGAACGTGTCCAAGGCGGCGCGGGCGATGGACTACAGTCGCTCGGAGACGCATCGGGTGAACCACAACCGGTGGATGCGCAGCGAGGCGTATGCGACCGTGGTGCGGTTGTTGCGCGGGACGGTCGCGGCCAAGGCCCTCGACCGTGATCGGTTGCTCGCCCGCCAGGACCACATCGTCGAGGCGCTCCTGACGCCGAAGCCGGTGATCCACGAGGGCATCATGGTGCGCGATACGCGCCCGGGCTCACCCGACGGCGCGGTGCTTGAGGAAGTCGAGGCCGGCGCAGCGTCTCGTGCGAACGAGGTGCTGATGAAGGCGTCCGGTCTGCTGAAGGACAAGGACGTGGAAGTCAACATCGGCGTCGTCGGCCCAGCGTTTGAGATCCGTGTGATGAAGCCCGACGGCGAGGTGATCGACGCACGCCCGGTCGGTGTACCGGTCTCGCTGCCTGAGCCGCAGGAAGCACCCGAGGACGATGAATGGCTCTCAACCCACTAGGGCCGGTCGCAGGCGCGTTCTGTCTCGACAACCACGAGATTGCCGCGATCATGGGACCAGTCGGGTCGGCGAAGACCACGGCGGCGGCGCTGCGCATCGGGCGGCATGCGCACGAGCAGTGGCCGGCCGAGGATGGTATTTGCCGCACTCGCTTCGCGATCGTGCGCAACACCGGCCCGCAGCTGCACGACACCACGATGAAGTCGTGGTTTCAGATGTTCCCGACGGACAACCGCATCCGTAAGTGGAAGTCGACGGAGAAGACACAGACCTGGCGCTTCGTGCCCAAGGGCTCGAAGAATTTGCTCGTTGCGGAGTTCATGTTCCGGGCGCTCGATGACCCGGACGACGTAGCGAACTTGCTGTCGCTCGAGGTGACGGGGTTCTGGTTCAATGAGCTTCGCGAGATCAACAAGGAGATTCTGGCGCATGCTGGCCGGCGCGCGGGCCGTTTCCCTGGCGCTAACCTTGGCGGGTGCCGTTGGCGCGGGTGGATCGGGGACACGAACCCTTGGGCATTCACGAGTGCTCACCACGAGATGTTCGTGGCCGACCCCAGGCCCGGATACGCGTTCTTCAAGCAGCCCGGCGGCCTCGAGCCGAATGCGGAGAATCTAGAGAATCTTGAGCAGACGCCCGAGACGCTGAAGCTGCCGTGGAGCGATCCGCGGCGCCGCGAGCAGGGCCGCACGTACTACCTGAACGCTGTCCGCGACTACAGCAAGGACGACGCGGACATGTACGTGCACTGCAAGTACGGCGTGTCGCGTGACGGGAAGCCCGTCTACCAGTCGTACAACGACAACGCGCACTGCCGGGTTTTCGAGCTCGAAAAGGCGATGATCCCCGGCAAGGGACTGGTCACGCCGATTCGGATCGGCTACGACAACACGGGGCGTCACCCGGCGGCAGAGATTGCGCAGCGTACGCTGAACGGTCAGTGGCGCGTCCGGTACGAGGTGGTCGGCGACGGCATGGGAATGCGCCAGCACGCGCAGGTGCTTGCGCAGTTCATCGCGGAGAAGATCCCGGACGCCTACATCGAGCGCGTCACTTGTGACCCCGCAGGGGCTGCAAAGGGCGCGGATGATCTCGACATGCGCATGATCGTTCAGCGCCAGTTCCCCGGTGTGCAGGTGCTGAACGCCCGGACGAACGACCCGGACACGCGCATCGCGGCCGTCGAAGATGTGCTGCGGCGGCAGGTGAACGGCGAGCCGGCGATCCTGATTCATCCTGACTGCAAGATCCTGCGGTCAGCGTGTATCAGCAAGTACCAGTACCGCAAGATGAAGCTCTCGGGCGAGGAACGCTACACCGAGAAGCCGGACAAGGTTTCGCCGTACGCGGATACGGCCGACGCGCTGCAGTACCTGCTGCTCGGCG